>Ga0138263_1176487_pt1 | contig 22593 bp, 1 predicted proteins | sample RNAICE20151115_2_FD_105274 | JGI IMG/M metagenome (GOLD analysis project Ga0138263, IMG submission 105274) | Metatranscriptomics of polar marine prokaryotic and eukaryotic communities from Arthur Harbor ice station, Antarctica -... | ecosystem: Environmental > Aquatic > Marine > Unclassified...
CTTGGGAAGCCATGTAGTAGATGCCGCGTGCCGTGTCTAGCGCCGACACACCCTGTGACGGCGAACACTCGCACGTACCGCATGCAGGCAAATCTGAAATGCGCGTTACATTGCCAGACACAGTGTCGACAGTACAAATGGCCATTTCGCCATCGACTAAAGCCAATCCAACCAACCTCTCATGCGTCACATCCCACTCCATCGAGACAAACCCTAGCATGTTCTGCGCACCAGTCTTGAGAGGCACGGTTACCAGAGACGGAGAAGATAGCTCAAGAGCCAAGAGCAGCCCTCCAGCGATGAAATACACAACATCGCCGCCACGGTCCAATGCCGACACGCCATGCGTCACGCTACCAGTGCCTTCCTCCAGCGTCACAATGCCAACGGCCTGCGAAGGATCGTGCGAGTCAAAGATCATGACAAGATCGTTTTCGACGACTACGCCGAATCCTGGCGCACCACTCCTGTCCGATGCAGTCGGCACCACGATGCCGTGGCTCCTCTCGATGTGCGTTACACCATCTGCTCGGAATGTGTCCAGTTGAAAGTACTGCGAACGTGAGGAAAAGAAGCGGTTCTCGATATCAGTCAAGACCAGGAAGACCTTGGTGCCTTCGGGAGTTACACCAGAGGTAGTGTGCCGGAATTTGAGGATCGTACTGCCACCAATGGCAGGAACCACGCCAACGGGCTCCAGAAGACCTACCAACCCTTGATGCGACACCACCTTGGCGTACTCGATAGTTCGATAGCCTGCGGGAAACGTCACGTGGATCTCAGACATAGGCGGCAATGAGCTCGTCAGCGTCAGATTGATGGAAACGTGCACAGCAATGCCAGATACCAGCGACGAAACCTCGATTGCAACGTCCTGGAGCGTCGCTGGGAGGAGTATTACGCCATTGACATGACGGTCCTGATCGATGAGCTCGAATGTACTAAGCATGGTCATAACTTGAAAGGTGCCCGAGAAGCCCGCCCAGGGGCGCACTTTGACGCCAGGCATTGCAAACTCAACATTGAAATCGGCGGGAATGCTAGCACCACCCAAGCGGCTTAGGAGTACTGATGGCCCGCGCACCACGCTCGCCTCAACAGCCAACGGTGCTTGCGCATGCGTCGCATTGAACGAAAAGTAGGGCGCTGATACTTGTGCGGCACTATAGAAGCGCGCGTCCGTTGGACCGGGTGTGCCTGCATACACTGTCACCTTGACGGGAAGGCCCATAAAACTCATGTATTCAGGGGGATTCAGAATCTGAGTGCCAGCAGGAAACTGGACCAAGAGCTGACCGTCATGCGGGATTGGACTTCCAGTCTTGAACTGCACTGTAGCCTTCTCGACACTTGCTGCAACACCTGTGTCAAACGTGACAGACGTTGCGTCCAACGATGCCACAGACAAGACGATAGGGGAACTTGTCCCAATGTCGACGAGAAGACCATCAGCTGTGCGCGTTGTCACGGTCATCCGGGGTGTAACGCCAGAGAACTCCTGATTTCTCACATTGTAGAGCACAAGCTCAACCAGTCCTCCAGATTGCACAGCGGAACCAAGGCTACGTTGCAACGAAACGCTCGTTTCACTTGTGCGCGTCGTATGCACAAACCCATCCATCCACGAGTCGGCCGTCACCAACGCCGTGACCGTGTCTGTAAAAGCGAAAGTGTGGGGCAGTTGGATTTCGATGATGCCATCGATGGGCACGGGATTGAGAAGCCTCAAGCTCACTGTAAACATGCCCGTGTGACCAGCCTTGAGTGACTCTGGTGTCATAGTGACATCCCAGAGACCACCTACCTCGTATTGGAAGGTGCGGTAGACATCGGTCGAGTCCACACTTCCAGGTGCCAAGAGGGTCATGAGATACACGACGGAACTTGCCACAGCTGGGTTGGGTACATTGGACACAGAAATCTGAGTTTGAATTCCCCCAGCAATTGGCAGCGCGCCCTGATAGAGCAACACTAGCCGCACGCCGTCTTCAATCGATAGCCCCCATTCCGAAGATGCGGCGTCTAGTACAAGATCGCCAGCAACGAGCGGTTGGAAAGCTGAGGACACCAAGCCCTCTTGCGAAAAGTCAACGCTCAGCTGGGAGCCTGGCTTGATAGGTCCCGATGTCGACAGCGAGATAGACAAGGTTGACATTTTGCCAGCAGTGAGGTCGTCCTTGGAAAGAATGAAGTCCGTGAACTCTACAGGGACTAACACATGGCCTGGTATGACAGATTCGTCGATGACAATACCGTCGCTCTGTTTGGTCCAGAGGTAAGCCAGGCCTGTGCTGCCCTCAGCATCCTGATTTTGGATGCCTTCGATCGTCAGACTCACCATCTCGCCCGCCTTGATTGGGCGCCCCGTACCGTCGCGCCGCACGCGCACTGTCTTGCCGTGAATGAAAACAACGAGGTTGCCATCAAGCAGCGGCCCTACCTGTTCGACAGTCTCTCTTTCGTTGTCGAGAAGGCTACCGGCTGAGACTAGCACAGGTCCAACAATCACACAATCGGTGTGAAGCTGTACCTCAATTTGGCCGTCAGATGGTAGTGGGTTGGACGCATAGAAAGCAACGGAAATGTTAACTTTGGAACCGGCAAGGAAAGAAGTAGGTTTGACCTCAGGCGGCGAGCAGAAGGGCGGGCATGCTCCGGTGAAGTTACCCGGCGTGATAAAAACACCTTCAACTTCAAGGTCTTCGTCAATAGGAACGCCAGATGACAGCAATGTTCGCACCTGGAACGTACCAGTTACACCAGACCGAGGCGGGTTCCGCACCATATCGACGAAGAAAGCAACACGCGTATGCGGTTGGGTTGGCACCGTGGAGCTCCTCCGCGAAACTGTGACCAAAACGTCACTGTGTACTCGGACCGCAAGTTCCCCATCAAGTGATACAGCATTGTCCCACTCTTGAACGTAGTAGTCGCTATCCGAAGGAATATTGCCAAGGGGTTGCGCAACAGAGGAGTTAGCCGACACCTGGAATCCGCGAGGGAGTACCATCGCAATCATTGCCTCAGGCGGCAATGGGTTGTAGGGCACAAACTCGACCAGCAGGCGCCCTCGCCGTCCAGCTGTGGGATCCATCACTGTAACCTTGGTGTTTGTGATATAGCCCTTTCCAGCAGTCAGAAGGGTGTAGCCGGGAACCGCAAGGTTCTCATCCATCAGTTCACCTGATGCTGTGCGAGTTTGAATCTGCAAAATTCCTGACAGGCCAGAGAAGTTCTGACTGCGGATGTTGCGGAGCTCTAACTCAATTTCGCCTGACATGCTTTCTTGTGGACGTAGACGGATGAAGGTGCCGTTGGAATCAACAGCCGTGTAGGTGAGATTGCCCTGATTCAGCCTGGAGCCGCCATCTCTGAAAATTTCAACGAAATCTGGGCGGATCTCGTTGCCCGGCTGACAGCCGACCTGTGCGCAGCTCACGACGCCACCGATGTCGATAAGATTACAGGGACAGGCGTAAAAGCTTGGCGGCAGCGTGATTTCCACATAACCCCATGGCGGAACTTGGTTATTGAGGGATGTGAACTTGATGCTGAGAGCAATCATATCACCTGCAACCGAATGGTCGACTGACACAGACGCCGCCACAAGCTCTCCCTGACGGATGTAAACACTCGAGATGTTTAAATCTGTGTCCACAACGACCATTTCGGGGTCACGGATAGTGAGCTGAAAGGTGCCACTTTCTCCTCTCCAAAGGGGATTGCGAACACCGCGCACGTTGATGGAGACACTGGTGGCGCGCACCAGAGCCGGCATAGTGATAGACACCAGGTGGTGGTCCGGCATGCTTCTGTTTACACTCACGTCCATATTTGCAGGCGTGAAAGGAGGCATTGACAACGGAACAGGTGACGCCGTGTTATTGGGAGGGTTATTTCTCTCGTAACATTCGGCATGCTCAAACGAAAGGCCCTCCAAATAGATCGATCCAACCCGGAAGGCAATGGGGATGGCTATTTGCAAGATTGATCTGCTACGCAACGCATTTACCGTAGTGAAATGCACCAACAGCCCCTCACTTCCTGTTACTGCAATTTCCGGGACCACGGACGCGTTGACAAGCGGCGCTGGCTGCATTACTCGTGGAATGACAGTGGTCAGATCTGCTTCGCATCCCGTGCATTCTGGTGCCACGCAGTCAATGCGTCGCCGGTCATGCAATTGGGTGCACATATCAAATGTCAGCGAGTCACCCGACCGTGGCACATTAATGATGGTCGAAAACTCAACCACCATTCGCATATAGCGTGGCGCCTCGTGTTCACCGTCACGACTCAGAAGGATGGAGCCATCAGGCTCAATAGTAGTTGTAATAAAGCCGTCAGCACCCTCCAGCCAGTCTGCATGCAGCGGATGCAATAACACGTACTCGTCGGGGAGTTTGATGTGGATACGGCCATCGGCAGGGATGGGGTTCATCGGTACGAAGGAAAGACGCACAGGGCCAAGGCCACCAGCAACGTCTGTCGACAGCTCAAGTGTTACATTCTTGAAGTTGTGCGTGGTAAAGAGTGTTGCAGCAACCGACTCGTTGCGGTCCATCAAAGAGTCATGCGCCTTTGTTCTAATGCTGTAGGTGCCCCCAAGCCCGGGAAACGGGGCATTACGGATTTTGGTGAGAAGAAGGGCAAAGGGCACATTGGCTAGTATGGTATCGCCGCTATTATCTCTGACAATCTGCACAGCCTGCCCAGTCACTCGCACTACCACATTTCCGTAGCTTGCGTTGAGGTTTTCGAAAACCTCGGTTCCGTTCAAGACACCTACTTGTGGTGTAGTCGGAAGCATGCTAAGATCGATTCCATCTGGGAACACGACCTCGATATGACCATTGGGTGGAATCTCGTTGACAGGTGTGAACGACACGCGCATCGTTACCACCTCGCCTGCCAGCGTTGATGACGGCACTACTGAACCATCTTGAAGCTGCGCGGGAACTATCTGCGTTCCTTGACCTCGAAGGTGGTGGTCCAACACTCGTCCCGCCCAATCGTACGTCACCACCTTGTACGGATTTGTGACTCCTGCAAAGCGCCGATTGCGCACAAGTTTCGGCAACACCATTGTCACAATACACTGTGCTTCTTGGGCCGAAGAATGTGGGTCAGCACCGGTGGGCGCGGTGAGCCGTAGGTTGCGGATCACAGTATACTTATTTCCTGTTAACCTCCCTGGTACATCTGTCACTTTGAGTCGAAAGTACCTGAAGTGTGCGTTGGTGTGTAAGGCATGAGCGCGCTCTTCTTCGCCACTGCTCCATTCCTGACCATCTGTCACCTCGTGCAATGTGGTAAAGCTTGTTCCATCCAGAGAGCCCAGTAGCTGATAGGATGTGGGGCCATCAGCACGCAAATAGCCGAGCACATCTGTCGGACGAGACTGGAATGCATAAGAGCAGACACTCACAGCTTTGCCAATGTCATACTCAACGAAGTGAGGGAGCGATGGACCACTGACCCATGAATTACCGTCAGCAGCGAAGGCGAAGGCAGCATACGAAGGCGGGCGCCTCCAGCTACTTTGGAAAGCTGTGTGCACCTTCTGAGACACAATGTTCTCGCTACCACACACTGGTTTAACACACGGTGATACAGTTGTTGTGGCACCAAGACGTTGGAGCACAAGAGTCTCTACACCAGTCGATTGCGCAGTCTCGACCGTCAGACTCACAGAACCATCAAGAGCATCCATGGCCTGCCCACTGGATAGCAAGTGATTGGCAACAGAGACATCTTCGAAAGGCAGCGTCACGGATATGGTACTGTTAACCGGAAGCGGGTTGCGCACAGCAAAGCTGATGCGCAGATCCGACACAGCACCCGCTGTCGAGTCCACCGGACCAATGTGAACATTTGACAGGGTGCCTGGCGACAGGACAAGAGCTGGCACACTGAGATCCTGATCAACCAATGTATTGTCATGCAAGCGGACACGTAGTTCGAAGTTGCCTGTCAGACCCGACACAGTAGGATTTCGCACACCAATGGTGGGAGCAAGCACTGCGAAGTCGGTGGTGGGATCAAAGAGACGCAAGCCAACTCGAGTATGGCGTGCAACAGTACTTCCAGAACGTCTCCAGAAAGTGCATCGCCGTGTATCGTGCACTGTCATGGTCAAGTTACCTTGAATCGAATCGTCCAAAACTTCTACTTGCATGTGGCGCGCTCGTGTAGCCCCCACCGGCAAAGAAATTCCAGGATGCTGTACTATCGTGTAGTCCAATCCGTAATGAGCCCTCCAGGGCCCGACAGCCTCATATCCCTCTAGACTCTTATGGTCCGGGTCACCTGCAAAGGCAAACCCCTCCGGCAGTGTCAATTCGATTCGTGCGTCGGCAGACATAGGATTGAATGTGACAAATGAGATCGTGAGGTCGGAGATATCGCCAGCAACAAGACTAGATGGACGCACTTCCGCGTGCATCAGCGTGCCAGGCTCGAAATATGCTCCTCCGGGCACATCGTGGTCCTCGTCGATGACGGCATTTTCTTGAGTGAAGGTGCGGACTTGGTATGTACCGTTGCCTCCGCCTGCACCCACGGCGCGCACTACTGATGCAATGGGAAATTGCACACCCTTGAGAGTGAAGTTCCATCGTTGCCATGCTGGCAAGCCGGGACCAACATTTGTAACTATGGCGCTGGTGTGCCAGTTGTACACATCGCCCAGACCCGACTCCATAAAATGCGTCCCTGCTGTTCCAACCATAACAGTGAAATTTCCAGAATTTGAGTCAACCTGCAGGCCTGCTCTACCTCCCTTGATGTATTCATCGTTTATGACCACGTCCCAGTGACCCGTGTCAAGTTGAAAGCCAGCGGGGAACCAGACATGTACACTGCCACCCGCCGGGACGGGATTGCTTGTCGACATCTCGACCAAGACGTCGCCACGCGCTCCTGCTATTCTGGGAGACATGGTCAATCTTGCCTGGAGTTGCGACGGCTGAATGACAGTTTGACGGACGCTAAGATCTTGATCCAGAAGAGTTCCGTCGCCAAGCATCGTGCTGAGCTGGTAAGTGCCAGAGGGGCCAGCGTGCTCAGTCACACGAATATGCTGCAAGGTAAACGTCAAACTTTCACCTGGCTGGATGGCGCGCCCTTGTCCAGTGCGCCGCACAGTGACTCGCCGTGCTTCACGCTCCATAAGCACACCGTCCAAGAGCTCGCTTCCTAACACGGGAATCTTGAGACCTAGTGTTACACCCTTGAAGAAAATGCCCTTGTTTCGCAGCTTAAACTTGACTTCAATCTCGCTGCCTGCAGTGATTGCCTGCTGAACTTGTAGAACAAGGTGCCCCGTCAGGTGGTCCCAACTGCCGCTGCCTCCGAATATTGCCTGCGACGCACCCATCAGACTCAAGGAAGCGGAGGTTGGGTTCTGCTGGTTTATGCAGTAGGCGGGAGGTTCGAAGTAAGCCGCAGTATCAGGACACGTGTCACTCATGCCCGTCAAAGTGAGCGTGGTGTTAGCCTCCATGTACCAGTTGGGCCGCATGCTCACAGTAATCGTCGAAATGGCACCGACAACTCGAGTGCTTGGGGACACAGTCAATCTGGTGAAACCTGCGGGCGAGCTGGCCTCCAATATGGGCTGCCCGTGCATAGATTGAGAGGACCCATCGATGGCGCACTCGGGCCGGTCCAAGTTGGTCGAATTGGTAGTGTTGCACACAAATCCGGAAACAGAAATACTTGGCGTACGTCCTTGAACAAAGAAGGGCTTATTCCTTAGATCAAATGACACAACAGTGGGAGCCGAAGAAGGAACCCATTCCAAAATATGTAAGACCAAACGCGCACTCGCATCGACGCAATCGAGCTGGTTCAGACTGCCGCACGAATTAAGGTCATTCACCCATTCTCCCTTACTGAAACGGAAAGCCCCGGTTCCCTTGAGCGACAAACCGTTATTTTGGTTGGTGGGGGTGGTCGAGCCCAGCAGGTTACCAATCGTGATGCGTGTGGGATAGAAGAGCTCCTGCGAAGGCTGAATAGTTACAGTGATTCGATTCATCGTTCCGTAAGCTGCTGATGTGTCAGCAGCATCTTTGTAAGCCCAGTAGAAGCCTGCGGGCACCGCCACGGCGGGCGCTGCGGGTGTGGCTAGTGGCGAGTTGAAGAAACCCAGGGGCCCGCTGGCCGTCAGGTTGCCTGGCAGGTCAAGGGAAGTTCTGTCTCGGAAGTTTCGCAACCGAAAGGAAAGAATGCTTGTCTTATTGCAAGGCACAATCATGCCCTCGCCAACGGCCAGTGTAACCACACCTGTAGATTCAACAAAAGTGCCCGCATTTTCGAATAAAAGACCATCTTGATCAAAAACGGCAATTTTTTCGCCATCCTCTGGGTTTGGAACTTTGAAGCCATTGACACAGCAGATAGCGATTTGTGTCGGATACTCAAGCTCCCAATTGGGCTGAAGGGTAACTGTGATCGAAGAGAGTGCACCGTAGTGATTTGAACCGATCCCAAGAGAACTCACCACCCATGTCGGATCTGAGTTGATTCTCGTGACAGATGATGCGGTTGCAGCACCTGCATCTTGCAACAGAGAACACACGTGAGGTTTAATAATAAGCTCTTCGGCGTCGATTGGTTGACGAGCGATGGTAAACATGTCGCCATCCGCCACCTCCACCATGGGCGCAATTCCGTAAATGTTGCCGTAGCTGCCAACCTCGAAAGAACAGAAGTTCAACTTGAGCCTCTGCTGCGCCGGGTCCGCAATATTTGGAATCTCCGTGACATTAATGATAAGAATGCCAGCTACATCGTTTCCTACACGTTCAGCGACGTAGCGACTGAGCCCCCAGTCCAACGAACGATTGGGGAGGATCTCGACGCTCGAGCACTCTGCTTCGATGTACGGGTCTACGATTTTAGCCGCCACACGCGCCCACATATATTCAGGGATACCAGACTCTATTTGTACACCGGGGTTTCGGATCTGAAACGAAACATCAACAGCCTGTCCTGCTGCAATTTCCTTGCCCGGTGCTAGTATCAGCGTGAGGGTCGACTTGGTGGCATCCCAGCTGCCAATCTGGTTAAACAAATCCGCATCTTTGCCCCAAAGCATCTTGTTGGCATGGCTGTCACATCTGCAGTAGCTCCACATCGAGCCAAGCTGCTGGTTGATGTAGGTTATATTCTGCTGGCCTTGATCTCTACTTTGATTTGCCAGCTTCTCTATGAAGCTATCCTGCGTGGGACACCATGGCAAACCCTGATTGAGTGGTGTAGTCACACCGCCGCTGACAGCAGGGCTTGTCACACACTTGGTCCACGTTTGCCCAGCCCACTCGAAAGGGAACATACACGGTGTGTCGTGCACAGTTGTGTTGAGGCAGATAGCGTTGCTTTCCGTATCCAGCGGCAGCTTTGTTACGGTGATGCGACTGCCAGAAGGCAAATTGGCGTTAGGAGTCAACGACAGGTAGACCTGATTCCGCAGGAACGCTTTAGTGCTGCTGTAGGAAATCGTTGCTTCTGTGAAATTGCCGTCAGCCTGAGCACGCAGTGTTACACCATCCATTGTCGCTATAGGGATCCCATTGGTGCGTATAGACGGCACTGAGCCTGGGGACATGGTTTCAGGGTTACGAAGCATGACATAGATGACAGTATCCCGGTCATCGCGCATACCAGGCGTAGCAGACTCCGGGCCACCGCCCGGGGCAACCGTGAGGGTCAATGTGCCAGACGCTTTACTCCAAGATGCCACCGGATTGAATACTGGTGCATTCTCGCCGCGAACCACCAGGGAGCCAACAGTCTGTGAGTTCAGGCCCGAAATCGTGATCGTAGTTCCAGAAGTCAGGATAGCAGTGGGTCGCAGCGTGATGCTTACCTTATTCAATGCATTGAAGGCCAAGGTATTCTGACCAATGGATTTGACGGAAAATTTGGGACTCTCGATGGGCATCAGGACGCCACTCCACGTCATGTTATCTTGGGAAAGTTCCACAAAAGTCACGTCGTCGCCTTCCACCGTGAGCACTGGGGTCACGCCACTTGCACGAAGCGTGCCGCTATTGCGAAGAACGAACAGAAGCTCGATCATCATGCGTGCCGGGATTTTTTCCCACACTGACAGTTCGAGACTACCCTGGCTTTGCCGCCACAAACCACGGTTCCTAAAAAAAGCAGCAGCAGATCCAGTCACCGACAGATTTACCATCGACACCGTATCAGTTCCAGTTAGACCAGCCACCAACACGCGGTGGCCCGGGCGCAAAGCAAAGTTGAATTGCAATTCCATTGTCATCGTGACAAGTTCTCCAGCCACGTGGTTGGCACTGGCGATTGACTGCGTGACTGATCGTGCTGTATCATTCACACGCAACACCTCCTCCCCGCTGAATTCGGCTAGAGCTGTGGGCATCGACGCACATTCGGAGCCACACGACGGGACTAGGGTCTTGATTGTTGGATGCACGCCTGTGGCGTTGGTAGAGTTCGGGTTGTGCAGGTCGAACCACAAGTTTACGCGGTGCCCAGCAGGAATATTTGCTTTAACTGTGATTGTGATCTCACCGTTCAGTCGCACCCATTCGGCGTGAGGGCCGAATTTGTCAAGATCTGGGCCTCCCCACTCGAGGTTGCCAGTTTCAGTGATAGAAGTGCCCAGGTTACCGACAATGATTTTAGTTTCAAGCTCAGGTTCGAAATTCATCTCAAACGAAAGAGAAATACTAGATGTGTCCACGATAACACGCGAGTTAGTGGTCGCGTGCAGGTTCAAGAACCTGGGCACCTGGTCTGCAATTAGGGCACCTCCCTGTGCAACAAGCATGTTGCTCGCGCTCTTACCAAGGCTCAGGCCTCTCACGTCGAAACCCTCAGGGAAAACCACTTCAACTTTGCCATCCGAGGGCAACCCGTTGGAGGCAAGCATACTAACTAGCGCAGTAGTTCGTTTGCCAGCGACATGCGAGGCGGGATCAATGCTGGTGCCCAGAAGCAATCCATGCTTTACCTCGTGACCGTTGACAAGCGACTCATCAACAATTGTGCGGTCTGGCAGCAGTGTTCGCAAGCGGTACATGCTAGATTGGCCAGAGATGTGGCGATTTGTAATATTCTCGAAGGCAAACGATATGGTGCAATCTCTATAGAGCTCATCGAGGCCCGTGCAGCCCGGTGATATCACTTCGCGCCGTAACTCAAATTCTGGTCTCGAAAAATTGCAAGGTAAGATCGTCTTATCTGTCCCGTTGCGCCACAGTACAACAGTCCTGTCATCCTGAAATTCCAACATAAAGTCTCCCTCACCGGCAGCCAACGGGTAGGCGATGTGATTGACTAGCACAGCACGAGTAGCACTTGCGACATTCAGCACGCCATCAGCAATGGTCCAGTGAGTAGGAAATCTGAAGCCACTGGGTAACTGCAATTCGATTCCAAAATCGGGCAGAACAGGATTGGCGACGGCGAAACTGACAAGCAACTTGCTTGTCACGCCAGCGACTAGCGAGTCAGGCACAATGCGCACGTTCTGGATTTCTCCTGGCTGGAGGATATCGCTCGGCACATCCAAATCAGCGTCAATCAGAGTGCCATCATTCAACGCCGTGCGGATTTGGTATGTTCCGGAAGGCCCACTGTAGACACGATTGCGAACTCCCGTCAAATTAAATCGCACCTCCACACCAGTGTGTACCAACGAGCCGCGCAGCCTGTCGACAATTACCCGTCGTTGGCCAGAGGTGGACACAGCAAAAAGCCCATCAATGCCTGATATCGCTTGCACGATCAAGGGCTCTACAAGAGCCACTCCGGGCGGAAAGTCAAGATAGACCTTGCCGTCAGCCGGCAGCGGATTCACTAGTCGAAATGTCACCACAGCATGCCCCAGTGCACCGGCAACAAGAGCCGATGGCTCAATATCTGTGTCTTCGAGGAAAGCTACGTCGAGCTTTTCAAGAGCAATATTTACTAGATCAGTGGTGACGCCGTCTCGAGTTGCAAGACGTACTTGCACATCACCACTGCTAGTGCCGCACGTGCCGACATCGGAGCAGTCAGAAGCTTTGCGGTTCTGCACAGCTGCTAGCTCGATCCTAACCATAGAACCGGGCACGATATCGCTGCCGAGTCTGCGCGTCAAAGTGATGCGTGTCTGTCCTTGCACCTGGAAGTCAAGCACGCCATCAATTCCCGTGTGAAGGCCGGACAGCGGCGCATACCGGTCCAACGCGAATCCATCAGGGAAGGTGGCCTCAATGATACTGTCGTGGTAGAGGGTGGTACTTGTCGTGAAAGAAAGAATCGCGCGCCCTTCGTTGCCAGACGTATAAACCTCAAGAAGGACTTCGGCTGGCGTCGGAGACGAAGGCACCAAGATAGACTCTGCAAGCATTTCGCTTTGGCAGTGCACTGAATGCTGCGTATCCGTGGGGTCACATCCATCGATCAAAACTTCAGCAGGCGTGCGCGTACGGAGCAAGAACGTTCCTGTGGGTCCCTCCCACCCACGGTTACGCAGTCCACTGACGTTGAAATTCAAAGCCGCACCAGCAGGCAATGTGCAATCAACGCTTTCAATGCGCAGTGTGTAAAGGCCTTGCGGATGAGACGATAGATCGTAGGCATAGCCTCTCCTGTAGGCGCTGACGTTGCCTCGGCAAATCAGGTTGTATCCATATTCAAACCTGATCTGACTGGTCAAGTCAGAGGAGTTGGCTGCCGCTGCCGCTCGGAAATCTGATGCCGAAATGATGGGCGAGAAAGACGCCGGCAGATCCATCTCTACCGTTCCCGAAACAGGCACTCTGTTTGTCAGCGACGCAGAAACCTGAAGCATCACAGGAGACCCGGCTATTAGAGTAGACAGATCCACAGCACCTGCCATTACGCTTCCCGAGACTACGTCAGTGTATCCAAAGCCAGAATCGATCACTTTGAGCGGCACGTCGGCAGTGGATGTATACACATGGTGTTGAACCTGAAGCCCGCTCGTCTCTTGCACCTTGATTCCCGCGCACACGAGAGTGACACTTAAACTCTCTTTCATTGCTGCGCCTATGGTCATTTGCAATCGATTGCTGTCAACGACTGTAACCGTCGTCACCTGCACATTATTTGAGGCACTGCATTGTGGTGTTGTGTAGGTTTCGACAGCAAAACCAGATGCCAGTTCCACGACGATGTGGCCGCCGACAGGCACCATGTTCACTGTCCAGAACTCGAAAGTCAAGTCGGTCAAATCGCCGGCTCTTGATTGGGCCGGCAATACGTTGACCAATCCTGGCCCTGCAGGCAACAAGCGGCGATAGGATCCTGAGTACGGAGCACCGGGAATGCTCAGAGCACTACGCTTTGTCACGACTGGCGGGAAGAAGGCTGTCTCGATAGCACTGGACATGGGGTCTCGGATGCCCAGCGTCAGAGTCTGCATAAAGAAGCACACATCTTGCTCCGTGTCGCAAATCAAGGGCTGGTAGCCGCGCTCATCTTCAAACGGAGGTAACTGCACGTTGACTACTTGAACCCGAATCGGAGTCCCAGAAGCAACTTCGGTACCTTCAAAGCGCGACAGCGAAACATTGCGTCCGCGTACCTCCACATTAACAACACCATCTACGCCAGGGAGAAACGAACTGGTCGAGGACACCCTTGAAACATCATAGTAGGGTGGGAACGTGATGCTAATGGTACCGTCTGCAGGCAGCGGGCTAGAGAGAGTGTATGACAATTCGAGGGTACGCCAAATTCCTGCTACTGATTCCGACGGTACCACACTTACATTATTGATGGCAACAGGGTTGATAGAGACACGCCCAGAAGCCTCGTCAACAATAGCAAAATCTCGGTCTGTCCGAAGGTCGAAGTACTTCTTGGGCAGGTGTCTAGTGCGCACCATCACAATAACCTCCCCAGCAAAGTTGCGGTTCACAATCCCGAGCAAATTGAACTTAATCAGCGCATTGGCAGCCAGCTGCAAATCCTTGAGGTGTACGAGCACAGAGCCACCCTCAGTGTTGATAGAGCCCCCTTGTGGCTCTTTGTAGGTTGTCTTGAATCTTTGGTGCTCTCCATTCACAGAACCCACAGCTTCAAGATCTGCCAGCGCAACTGTAAAGTAAGGGGGTATTTGCACCTCAACGACAGCACCCTTCGGAAGCATGTTACGGGTGCGAAATGAGATCTCGAGATCATTCCTGAATCCTGCCATGCGCTCGGATTGATTCAACTTCATCTCCTGAAGAGATCCAGGGGAGACGATGGTAGTCAACACACCAGCATCAATGACATCACCACCCGCACCTGCGCTTCTCACTTTATATTCGGCAATACCTGCCCAAATCCGGGCACGCACGTTGGAGCATACCACCTCAACGACCTGTCCGCTGGGAATGCCGCCGCCAACTGTCATGTTCAGAGTGTCTCCCTTTTCAAATGCGGTTCCCTTGACTACCAGCACCGCCGCGTCACTGATACTGCCCGTCGCATTCACGAAGCAAGCAGCACGATCCTCGTTGGCATGCCCACCAGATGGCAATTCAATGCTGATCATGCCATCAACAGGCAACACACTTGCCGACCAAAAGGACACATGCAGGCGTGCCTCGGTGCCGGCAGCAGTGCCTGGACTTCCAATGGCCCGAAGATCTGTGTAAGTAGAGGACCAAGACGCCTCAAACCCTTCGCCCTGCACTGCGCCATCAGACGTGAAAACGACTTTCAAGAAACCCGAGGCCGGTCTGTACTCAGGCATAACATTCGAAGAGTTATGGCTGTAAGAGAGATGATCGATCTCGGTAGAGTTCGACAGTGAACAGTCCTTGCTGGCGCACTCGTATATTTTCACCATGTCGATATCCTTCTCCACGTCGAACGAGGTGAATTTAAAGTCGAGATTGCCACATTCAGCAGCGATAATCCAGATGCAATTTGAATTCACTTGGTAAGGACCAGGACCATCAGAGATAGTACCCGCGGTGGAGTGCTGTTGTGCATCAGACGCAGAACAGCACGAGCCCGAACATGTCACCTGCGCTGCACATGGCGACATTACTCCCTCGGCTTGCGTGAGCACCCCCGAGTCGGAGACGTGGACTGGTACCTCTTGGCTGTCAATCAAGACTCCGTCTGACGTTTTAGTGCTGACCTGGATGTAACCTCGGCTGTTGACAAACCCAAAAATCTGCACAATTGATGCCTCCACATCTACAAATACTCCGGCCTCAACTGCCAAGCCACTGGTGCGCTTGATGTTGACGACAGAGCCTTCAGACGACGTGCAGGTGGTGCCGTCGACGAAGGTAACTAGCGCCTCTTGCATCGTGGCCGACATGAAACTTGACGTCAGCACAGAAGAAAGGTCCGCCAAGCCGCTGGAAAAGTTGAGTTGAATGCTTCCGTCTGCTGGCAGGGCATTGGCCACGCGGAAACGCACACGCACAGGCCCGCGATATCCCACTGATAGAGGCGACGGATAGACCCCTGCGTCCTCCAGGGGAGCAGGGTCGATGGAAACAGACACTTCGACCTCATCCAGCACACGTGTCAGAGTTCCCATGTCAGAGGATAAGCCAGACACCGTTCGCGACAGGATGGATCGCTTGGAGCGAACAATGCAGTCAAACGACCCAGCCCGAGGCGGATTCACAATTCCAGAAAGGCTAAAGGAAACAGTTCCGCCGGCGGGAACTTCTTGACTTGCATCCCTCCTCTCCAGTATGAGCACATTACCAGACAATGCCAGGTGCAGACTTCCGTCTAATCCCGACACAGTCGTGGCAGCAGCACTGCTCGACGCTGACGCTCCGCGGGGCAGAACAAGTTCAAACAAAGCATCTGCAGCAGGAATGGCGCTCGTGACATCTATATGCACCAACACCGACGTCACATCTCCCGCAGCTGTCGACTCCAACACCAGCTGCGCCTGCATCTTTCCGGGAGAGGTAGTCAATTGTTCCACATCCAGGTCGATGTCGATGTCGACGCCACTGGCGCTGACCGTTTTGATCTGGTAGGTTCCTGTGAAGCCACCAACAGCAGGCGCTTTAACCCCAGCGATGATCACCTGCACGTCGGATTCCGCAGGGTAGTCTTGTGTCACCGAAATGATTGCACGATCATGCTCAGTCCTTAACAAATTGACACCTGTCCCGGACACCGTGACCTGTCCACATCCTCCGAGTGAGTAGCATGTGTCTGTGAGATTGAAGAGGGGTGAAAAGATGACGTGCACAAAATCTCCTGTACGGACAGGGTTAGCCGTGGTAAAACTGACTTGGAGAGTGGCGTTGGTGCTTGCCCTCATGATGCCCTGTGGGGCAACTGTAGCAAAGCCAAGCTTCGACGGGCCCACACTACTCTGTGTAACAGTGACTTGATCAATAATAGCCCCCTCCATGGTTCGTGTCTGGACGACATAGGTGCCTGTGACACCAGCAAGGTGCATCATGCCAACGTTTGTGATTCCGAACGAAATGCTGCTGCCAATTGGCGTTTCCTCAGCCTCCACCTGGAGAGTAACATTACAGCCGAAATGCGCCATAGCACCCACCGGGCACCGTCCGCTCTCTTCCGGCAAGTAGCTGGAAACCGCTAGCATTCCCGCAATACCCACCAGGTAGCCGTTGCTCACAGGAGACAAGAGCTCGAAATTGTTGGGGAACGCCACTGAAATTTGGCCATTGGCTGGCAGGGGATTAGAAATGGTGAAGGATACCTGCACTGACGACACAGCGCCAGCCTCTGCAGAGAGCACACTTACTGAAGCTGCACTCAGCATGTCCGGCATAATTTTCATTTCCGTTCCAGCCAGAGAGTGATCAATGACAGCTCCCGCAAACGTCACAGTGCGGATAGCAAAGGGACCGGAAAGCCCTGAATATTGTCGGATGACGACCCCTGGAATCATGAACTCGACCAGCGAATCCTTGCTCAGCATCTGGTCATCACTTAACATCATGAGCACCTGCCACCTCCCACTACCATCATCTTTGTCAATGCGAATGTTCTCGAGCGTAATGTTAGCGGCACCTACCACGCCACAGAGCTTCCATGACTTTTCAAGCGAGGGGTCATCCAACTCAAAATTGACTGGCAGGGTAACAAGGATACCACCATGCAACGGGATTGCATTGGTGGGCCGAAAACGGACGGAAGCAGCGCCCCTGCTACCAGCAACACTAGATGTCAAATCGACGGCAACATCCTTCAGATCGTTCGGGAAAACCCTCACCGTGTCCTGCGCCTGATCGGCAACTACGTAGTTCAAAAACGGTCCCATCAGAGTGCGCACCTTGAAGACAACATCGCCACTCCACGGTCGCACCCTCACTGACATCGGGACGCTGATGATGAATTCAGAGCCCGCAGGCGATTCCAAGCCAGCCATAGCAAGGCTACGCGACAGAGTCATTACTTGCGACGCAAACGTAACGCCAATCATCTCGCCCGTCATCGTCATGCCTTGCGCAGGCATATCGAGAGAAAAGTGCTCCGGGAACACCACCTGCAACATTCCATCGGCCGGTAGTGGGTTGAAAAGGATGACCTTGAGCGTCATATTGGCTAGTGCTCCAGCCTGAGTTGGGTCCAGCGTCAAACTCACATTCCCAATGGAGTTGGGACGGAGCGACGTGGCAATTCCAATGTCCTGGGCCACCAAGTAGTCAGTGGTATTAGTCGATTCGACTGCCAGCAATTGAAAAATCATTCGGCCGGAATACGTGGGCAGTTTCAGCTTGCGCACAGTGATCGTAATGTTAAGATCGATTTGATTATCAACACACTTGCAATTTCCCCACTGTCCGTTGAATCGCTGGGTAGTGGAGCACCAAGGAACATTCGCGTTGTCTTCCGTCGTACAGCTGTAAACGGTCGAACCAAAGTAAACGAAGGGAAACACACACGCAGTTCCTTCCTGTGCCGTGCCACCTGTAGTCGTGCATGTGGTCTGCGTACGACCATATTCAAGAGCCGTAGAATCAGAGGGATCGCGGCTCAAGATCAGACTATTTGAAGACCTGCTCATGTTCACAAGCAACGATCCATCCATTCCCACTTTCTCTACACTTGAATCTGGCAATAGAAGCGCGTCCGTGGGCAGGTTGACAATGAAGGACCCGAATGCAGAGACATCCGTCAAAAGACGCAAGCTCAATGTCACATCAGAAACGTCGCCAGCAAGGTCCGAGGACAGCGAAATTTTGGTTTCCATGTTCAGTGTTCCCGGGGAGGACAGCAGAGCCCCATTTTCCAGCAGACGCCTGTTGCCTGTCGCCTGTGCAGGAGGCACCATGGATGGAAGCGGAATCAACGTATCGCGAAACAGTCCACTGAAACTAGCTGCAATTGAGGGTTCGGGGGTGAGTGTTTGGAACACTTGAATCTGGTAGCCCCTCGCCACTCCTCTCAGGGAGCCAGTTGCCACACTGACGCTAACGATAAAGTTGAAAGCGACTGCAATAGATGCATCCAGGCAGTAAACCTCATGCGCCAGCGAAGGACGCGCCTGGGTCAACAAGATACCACCGTCTTGTGTCACGTTTGCCACGTAGTCGGCCGAGCCTTGCATGTGAGCATAGACTGGATCAAGCCCTACTTGCGTGATATTGGCACCTTGTACGCGCACAAGCATGTAGGAGGCACAAGGAACGTCTACGGGAGACACAAACCTGACGCCCATGTGCACTTGATTCGCCAGCACAGGACGTCGAGTGTCCCATCTGCCCAGTCTGTCGGGAGAAGGCTCAGCCAGCTCACACACAACAGCAGGAATCTCTGCGCGGCGAATAGCAAGGGGCGCAATGTCCAAGGCCTCCTCGATGACTCTCATTGTCAGACGATCTACGACCGAGAGCTTCAACGAGACATTTCCTTGCCAAGGCAGACTGCGCAAGCCCTCAACACGAAGCTTAAATGGCGAGCCCGCCGCCATCTCTTGCTCTAAATCCACTGCAATGAAAAGCATGGTGTCGGAAGAATTGAGCGTGTAGGACACATTGCGAACACCACCACCTGACATGTTGAAAAACACCCTGCATCCGCCAAGGCAGAACTTGACGTATGCCGAGCTCACAACCCGCAAGATTGCCTGCTTAGGCATAGGATTGCTCGTGGTGAAATTCACAGCGAGGTTGGTGAGCGCACCGGCCTCTGAGGACGACACATCTACAGCAACATCCCTCATGATACCCGGAGAGTATTGCCGGTACAATGTCGTGGTATTCGCGACTTTTTCCGCCAGGACGACGTTGTTGACATCAAGTGTTCGACTCATAGTCTTTGCTTTGATTGCTGCCACGTCCAGTCTGAAATGCGGCACACCCACCCCACTCAATCGTACTACCCAGGACAATGGCTCAGACATACCTACGTCGGTGCGGTTTTCACCAAACGTCACTTCAAGCAAATGACCACTGCTACTGTTGCCAGAAATATTGTACGAAACGTAGGAATAAGATTGTTCGACGCCAGAACCGTCAGACCCTTTAATTTCAGCTTCGGAGGCTGACAAGTCCAGTCCGCTGGGAAATTCGACGCTGAGCACTGCAACTCCTGGCATCATCGAAAGATCCCGGCTGTGCATGTACTGCATCGCTAGATCGAGCATTGAACCAAATGTCAAGGATTCCCAGTCCATCCCAAGTCCCAAGTCCAGGATGCCCGTCTGGATGTTGACGCCAGAAACACTTTCATTTTTTCCCATTTGGGCGTTTTGCAGCTCTGTGTAAGCCTGCCACAACCCGGTATCGCCAGGAACAGCACCAACAAGCACGCCAGTCAATGGAATGATAATCGACTCGGTCTGGATAGCCTCAATGATCCTAATTCTGATCATGTCCTTGCCTGTCGCTGCAACCACAGCACGATCACACCAACTAGTTGCATGCAACATCAAACATGCGACGGCAGCGCCGTTGAAGCTGAAGTTACCCTGCGTCATCAATATCAAGTCGGTGCCCAAGGGATAGCCTCCCGGGGAAGCGACAGAGATGCTTGCGTCGGATAGCTGGCCAGCAATAGGCACATACACGGCCACAGAGACCGCTAGACTACCTGGACTGAGCATATGGCCCAGCACTTGCGAGTTATCATCAATCATGATGCCCTGCGCAGTAAATGTTGAAATGCGTACGCGTGGTGTCTGTCCCGAACGCTGGGGATTAACAATAGCTTGCAACTGAAACGTTAACTCCTGGCCCGGAGCCGCCCGAAAATTGTCAGGCAACTGTATTGTCACATCATTTCCACGCACAGCGATTGTGAACGTGCTCAAAACTGTGCCATTCACAGTGCACATGACTTTAGAGACCGCAGGTACCCCTGAGCAGTTGTGTCCAACATCCGACATGTTGCCCGGGCAGAACGAAATCTCACTGCAGTTTACACCCCCCCATGCAGGATGACACAAGTCCATTAAAACATTCGACGCAGTGTCGTTTTCTAATGCCACATCTGCAGCTGACGCTGTCAAGTTGGCAGTGGAACAATTCAGCAGACACCGCTCGTACCGTGATGACGAATTTCCGACACTAACAACACACCTGGATACACAAGTGCTCGTACAGAGCGAACCAGTACAAAGGGGCGCAGGTATGTGCGTGGCTAAACTGCAAAGCGAAGCAAGATTGCCCAAGCCTGACTGCTCATCAACAGTAAACTCTTCGGGAAACTGTAACAGAATCATGCCCATCTGTTTGAGCCCCTTGATTGGTGTCAGCTTGATGTTGACATCAGTGCGCACGCCCGCCCTGTCTGACAGCGGCTTCACCATTGCTGGCATAGAAAGCCTGACGGCAGAAGCACTGAGAGGTTGCGAGAACTCGCCACAGCCCAAGTCATTCCAACATGCCGCAACGCGAAAGTGGTAAGTCGCACCATCATCCAGTGAAAATTGCAAGTCTCCGGAGGAGAATGCAGTGATTCCCACTGAGAAGTTAAATACGCTAGGAGGTAGATTGTGATGATAGACTTGTGTGGAAGCGTTGCAGGCTTCGTCAGCCACTACCCTCGTTTCAAACGCTTCCCCCGGCCCCGCAGCTGCGATGACCACACTCCCTGTGCTGACCTCTTGCAAGCAATAGGGCTCCGCATCAGCCTGCGGACAGAAGTGCGACGACCCCTGCGAAGCGAGCGGACTGTTGCAGCGCGATGTGCTGCAAAAATGGCAATTGTAGTAAATAGAAGAGAATGGGTCGCCACATACGCCTTCCCCCAGATATCCGCCCACCTGGTTTTCTGAGCTGGTACAGCCCAGTACCGTATACCGAGGGCCCTCCTCCGATTCCACCTCGGAGCTGAAGCATACCTCGCCAGCTTTGCAAGTATGCACCGCGCAAGCGCGGCACCCCCCCGGCAGCGCAATATCCTTGGTGCTGTAGCACTGGAGACTGCTCTCTGCCCTGCACGACGAGAACGTCGCGCTATCACGTGTCCACTCCACCGAGTAATAGTCCGTGGCTATTCCGGTTTCGGCGCCTGTTGAATTTGGCTGCTGCCAACGCAGCTGCAAGACCAGATGGTCTTCAAACTCAAGATAGCATTTTGAGGCGCTGTCGCCACCTGTCTGACAGTGAAAGACATTAAGCTCGCCGAATCCCCTTCAAACAAGACGTTGTATGCAAGTAGCCAGGCATTGTATGCAACGCCCCCCTGAAGCCCGTTGATCGAGGCCTCTGCAGCCCAGCTCGGTAGGACTCTTGAGTAGCAAGATTGTGACTGCCCGCCGGCACAGCCCGCGGGGTCGTAAGTAGATAACGTTGACACGAGTAATTTGTAACCCCGTAGCACTCCCGACGAATTCGAATAGAAGACGCTCCAGATGTTCCCCATGCCCGTGTTAGCGGGCGGCTTCCATGACAGTTTCATTCCTCCTACTAGTGCTGTTGCTGCGATGTCGCGCGGAGGGCTCGGAGGGTCGGTGACAAGCATCTGTACAGTGCCAGACGGTTCCCCCTCGACTGTATCGCCGCCCTGTACATAGGAGTAGACTGACTTGACTACGAATCCGTAGTATTGCCCTACAGCGAGGTTTCCGACCTCGGCAACAAGCTGCAGCGCCGAGCAGTTGTGCGCGCCGCAAGGACTGGTCGTGGCGACCGATGTGACGTTGGGGTCGTCCAGGATCACCTGGTCCCCATTGTAAATAACGTATTTTGCAAGGTGGTGGGCGCCCTCCCCAAAGGATGTGTTATCCAGTTGTATCCACCCGAGAGATACTGCGCGAAAGCCAAACGACTTGGCAGTGAGATTGAAAGATTGGCCTGGAAACGCCCGTGGCGGCTGTGATTGCGTTATTTGAAACGACGCGAACAGCACGACGACTGCTGCAAGCCAACATGGTCGTCTCCGCCTTCTCCGTGGGCTGTCGCGGCGCTGCGCAGCACTTGCGCAGTCCGGAGTGCTGCCCCCCATGTCAGCTACAGAAAAGAATATGAGTAAGCCAGTGCACGGAGCACCGGTGGTGAGTATAGTGAGAAACGAAGTTTGCTGCCGTGCGCTGCGCTGCAAGGAGATTCAATGAATGAAAGACGCCAATGACACCAACACCAATGGCACAGGTGATACGGCGGCAGGTCTATGCCACATATTGCCCTTCTCTTCCTC
>Ga0138263_1497974_pt1 | contig 16844 bp, 1 predicted proteins | sample RNAICE20151115_2_FD_105274 | JGI IMG/M metagenome (GOLD analysis project Ga0138263, IMG submission 105274) | Metatranscriptomics of polar marine prokaryotic and eukaryotic communities from Arthur Harbor ice station, Antarctica -... | ecosystem: Environmental > Aquatic > Marine > Unclassified...
CAGGGCCCTTCTTGTGGAAGGTGTGGTCGAAGCATGACTAACCCATGCATTAGACCGCAGCCAAGCAGGAAAATGTTTTTGTTTGCAATATGGTCGACATTTTGTCTGTTTACTGTCAGTGCTGAATCAACAACGACTGCTTTGAACAACCTAGCGTCAGAGTATGGCCTCGCAACCGATGCTATGTCATCGTGCAAGCAAGTTGAGAGCAACCTGGGTGATGTATATCAGCTTGCGTTCGACTATGGGCTGAATGTAACAAATCTTGTCGATACGTTACTGCCTGAGATTGCGCGATACTTTAAGGTGGAACTTCCTGACCAGTTGCAGGATTGTGACAACCTTGAGAATGATTCCGCTGCCTGCGACGCCTATCGCGCCGAGAAAGCTTGCGCTCAGGCCGCTCAAATTAGTCTGCAACAGGTCGCTGACTTTTTCAGTGTGCACTACAATGAGACCATTAGTCCAAGACCGTGCAGTGAACTTAGGACTGGCCTTGATGCTGTTTATTTGATGGGATGTGCATTTAACCCAAAATTCAAACAGCTCGAATTTAAAGGATCAGACTCTGGCGAGTGCCAATCGTTCCCGTGCATACATGGTGAGTGTTCGGAGATACCTTCAGCGTACGTGTGCACTTGTGCAAGTGGGTGGGTTGGTCGCAACTGTGAACTTGCAGCAATGGAATGTCAGTCCTCCCCATGTGACAATGGCGGAACATGCGTGGATAAAGTGGGTGTATACGAGTGTGCATGTGCCCCTGGCTACACGGGCGTGAACTGTATCACAGATATAAACGAATGCGGCTCTAAACCTTGCCAGAACGGTGGCACATGTAAACAAGGCGAAGGTGTTTACTCGTGTGATTGCTCCAGGGGAATTGTTGGTGTCAATTGTCAAGTTTCGCTGCTCACTACGAGTGTGAAGTTGATTTCATTTGAGAATGTCGATGAGTGCTCATCGCATCCATGTAGCCATGAAGGAATTTGCAAGGATTTGGCCTTATCGTATTCCTGCATGTGTACTGGTGGCTACACCGGTGTAAACTGTGAATCTGATATCAATGAATGTCACTCTCAGCCGTGCCTCAACGGTGCGACGTGCACCGACGCAGTTGCGCACTATGTGTGCACCTGCGCTGACGGTTTTACAGGCTCCAGCAATTTGGTTCCAACCTTCGAGGGTTCTCACCACCGGCATGTGGAATCCAACTGTGAAACAAACATCAACGAATGCGCCACGTCACCCTGCCAGAATGGCGGCACGTGCGTGGATGGTGTTGGTGCTTTCACGTGCAATTGTGGCACCGGTTTCTCTGGCGTGTCGTGCGGTACCCAGGTCCAACGATGCACGAAAAGTGAGAATGCATGTGACCAGGATAATGCCGTATGCACCAAAGACTCCTCCGTCAAATGCACATGCTTTCCAGGGTATGAGAGCATTGATTCCGGTAGATCATGCACAGCTGTAGACGAATGCTCCTCAGCTCCTTGTCAAAATGATGGCGTGTGCACTGATTTGGGTGCGATTTATGGATGTGAATGCCAACCTGGCTTTGCTGGAGTACACTGCGAGTCAGATATTGACGAATGTGCTGTGTTGCCGTGCCAAAATGGTGCAATCTGCATCAGGGCGTAGCTACTTTTGCCTGTGTCTGTGCTGCAGGCTGGTCTGGGGCTAGTTGCAACGAGGACATGAACGAGTGTGTATCTGTTCCATGCCAACGTGGAACATGCATCGACGGAGTAAACACATGGGCGTGTGTATGTCCTTCAGGATATGCAGATGTCGTGTGTGGAACTAATTTGGATGAGTGTGCTTCCCAGCCATGCTTGAACGGTGCAAGTTGTGTTGATAGCATAGACTCTTTTCGATGCGATTGTCCGTTTGGCTTTAGCGGTGATATGTGCCAGGAACACACTCTTAGCAAAATCTCTCAGTTCTATGAAATCGACTCTGCGGGTGGCAGTTGTGATAATTTGGAAACACATCTAAGTATGTTCAACCATCTTTCTTGCTCCCTTCAAAAACGGAGTGACTGCAGCGATATTGGCGATACTGCACGATTCTACGGCGTGCCTCATGCAGAGGGTGGTGCTGTTTCCAGCTCAGAATTGGCTTCAGACATGCACGATGTGAACTTGATTGCATGCTCCTTGAATGTGAAACCAGTCGGTTCGAGTGCATGCGGTTGTTCTCCCGGTGTCTCTGGTGTTGCGTGCGATGTAGACATTGATGAGTGTGCGTCGTTCCCATGCGTTCATGGCACGTGTACTGATGGGCTCAATCACTTGAAGCTCAACAGCTACGATTGCGCTTGTGAAGATGGCTGGACTGGGTTTGACTGCGCGGATGAAGAAAGTGTCTGCTCGTCGGAGCCATGCATGAATGCTGGTACTTGCATTGACCATGAAGGCACCTTCACTTGCTCATGCCCAAGCGGATACAAAGGGCTACACTGTGACATCAACACTTCAGAGTGTGCTTCCTTGCCGTGCAAAAATGGTGGGGCATGCACGGACGGAGCTAATTCGTACACTTGCAATTGCAGTGCAGGGTACACGAACATCAATTGTGAGTCAAACATTGATGAGTGTGCGTCGAAGCCTTGTGAAAATGGTGCAACGTGCACTGACAAGCAGGATGCATTTCACTGTGATTGTACCTACGGGTTCTCTGGCAACACTTGCCAACATCACACACTAAGTAAGATTGCTCAATTTTACAGCCTGATCACTGGTACCTCTACTGATTGTAACAGCCTCGGTACGCAACTGAGTGCGCAAGCTCAGTCCAGCTGCAACACTGCATCGCACAATCTGTGTGATAATCGTCCCTGCATGAATGGTGGAACGTGTGATGGCTCGGCGATTGAATACAGCTGTGTGTGTCCATCCGGTTACACCGGAGACAACTGCGATGTTGATGTCGATGAATGCAGCTCTGAGCCATGTAACTTTGGAAGCACATGCGTTGAGAGTGTTGATGCGTATGCCTGCATTTGCCCTTCTGGTGTCCACGGATATCACTGTGAACTCGAGGTAGATGAGTGCTCCTCGTCTCCTTGCCAGAATAGTGGCTCATGTGTCGATGAGACTTCCAAGTACTCATGTTCATGTGTTCCAGGCTATGTCGGCGTTGACTGTGCCACGGACTTTGATGAATGCTCGTTATACCCGTGCGCACATGATGGCACATGCTTTGATGGCGTGGACAGCTACAGTTGCGCATGCACTGAAGGGTGGTCTGGTACCAACTGCGAGACTGAATCTGATGAATGCCAGTCACAACCGTGCTACAACAAAGGCACATGTGTTGACATGATTCAAGGTTACAGCTGCGTCTGCCACGAAGGTTTCACTGGCGCAAATTGTGAGCTGACAGCAAGCGTGTGCGACTTAGCCCAGAATGACTGTGATTCTTTGCACGCTAATTGTGTCGGGCACGGGCCTGGCGTTCACGAGTGCTTGTGCCATGCGGGGTTCGAGACCATCACCCACGGAAAATCATGTTTCGCAATTGATGCATGTGCCTCCCACCCGTGCGCCCACGATGGAGAGTGCGCCAATGTCAAGTCATCGTACGTGTGTGTTTGTAACACTGGATATCGAGGAGATAATTGCGAGATTGACATCGACGAGTGCAGTTCACAACCCTGCGAGCAGGATAGTGTTTGTGTTCAAGAAAGCTTTGGATTTGGATACAAGTGTGTGTCAGCAGATGATGCTGACGATATTGTACCGGGAGACACACTTAATGAAGTTCGTCGCTACAGGAGGCAAGAAAAGTCGTGCACATCCTCAACCTGCAAAAATGGAGGAACCTGTACAATGTCCCGTAATGTTGCTCGTTGTGCGTGCATGATTGGTTTTACTGGGCCTGCCAACGGATACAATGATTGTAGCCTGAAAGAGGTTTCGATTGCGTCCATTGCACAGTATTGGGGAGAGACTCGATTTGGCTCCAGTGACGATGATCTCAGCCATAAGGAAAATTGCGAACAACTGAGTACTGACTACGATTTGGCACACGATGTTTCGTGCTTGCACCTCGGTCTAAGTACAGGAACATGCCCTCATGTGGATAGGAACGTAATGAAAGCTGGTTCTAAGGGTGCAGAGTTTGGCACTGCACATGTGTGCAATGGTAACAAGGCCCGTGTTGTTCTTTCGAACAAGTATGCGATTACACCGATGGTCTTCTTGACTGTTCCTCCAGTGCAAACGCCAAATGGACGGGACCATGATGAATATGTGGGACGCTTGTTACGCTTGCCAATGGCACCTTGCCCTGTGGATTCACAGTGCCCATCGGGAACCATGGGAGAGTATCCAGATTGTGCGGAAGAATGCAAAACGAGTGGATTCTGGGAGTTTGAGTTTGAATTACAAGCCCCGACAAGTTGCAAGAGGATGACTGGCTGCCGGGTCGTGAGCTGGTTAGCCATGAGCTCAACTAGCGCTCCAGACGGTTCGTACCAATCCGGATTTTTCAAGATGTTAGAAAACCCGAAGTGGACCAATTTGCGTTTCAAGAACGCTTTCTCTGCTCCGCCAGCAGTTATCACACAGATCCAGACGAAGGCTGGTGAAATTCCTGCAGACATGCGAGTGCAAGGAATCACCAAATCAAACTGCCTGGTATTGATGGAGGCTGTCGGCCAGGTGAAGGGAACCAAACTTGGACCAGAATCCGTGGCTTGGCTTGCCGTAAGACCAGGAACTGGTAGTTTCATGCCTGAAGGTGAGTTGAAATTAGGATTCTCCGCTGGAATCACAGCTATGAGCACGTCCTCCAACCCAACACCAATCAGTATCGATTTTCGCTACAAATTCTCGTCTATTCCGTTGGTTTTTGGTGTGGTTGCGAAACCTTACTCCGCTGGGATTAGTGCGAGCGTACCAGAACCAGCGTTTGCTGGTTTGGCAATGATTTCTGACCACTCTGCCGTGGTGACAGCTGAAGTTGAGAACAACTGTGGCAAGTCGGGTGACCCTAAACCGTTGCCACAGGCTGTAACTTACTTTGCCCTTGGAGAACTGTATACCCCTCCAGACCTGACAGATTTGGCTTCTTATTACAAGAAGGCCCTCACAGTCTCTCCGAACTGTTCTACTCTTTCGGATAACCTGAACAAAACATTGACACGAGGTTGCAGCCTTGGCGTGGAGTCAATACACTGCGATGAATGTATCAGTAGTCCGTGTCAAAATGGTGGTAAATGTATTAACCTGTTACGGAGGTACTCTTGCAATTGCACGAACACTGGTTTCGCTGGAACTGATTGTGAGCAGATGGTGGACCAATGTGACTTGTTTCCATGTGCTAATGGAGGCACCTGCAGTAGTAGCAAGCTTAGCCCTGGTAAATTCGACTGTAAGTGCGTTGATGGATTTTCAGGAACAAAATGCAATACTGACAAAGATGAATGCACGAGCACTCCATGTGCTAACAAGGGAATCTGCAAGCAAGGCATTAACAAATACGCATGCGAATGTACATCTCACTGGAGAGGAGAGAATTGTGAAACAGCGATCGATGCATGTGCCGGGGCACCGTGTGGGGGTGTTTCAACAAAAGGAACCACAGATCACAGAGTTCAGTCGTGTGTCTCCAAGCCGAGTGAAAATCCACCGTACCAATGTATTTGCTCCCAAGGTTGGACAGGCCCTAAATGCGAGACTAATCGCCAGGAATGCTCGTCCAGTCCATGCAAAAATGGTGCTAAGTGTGCAGATGAAAACAATGCGTACACCTGCTCTTGCTTGCCAGGATATATTGGGGAAGAGTGTCAGACTGACGTCGATGAGTGTGCTCAAAAGCCATGTATGAACGGTGGTATTTGTTCGACACCATTGGCAGGTGATTATAACTGTAAATGTCCCAAAGGTTTGCAAGGCACAGAGTGTGAAGAGGACATCAACGAATGTGCGTCTCGTCCTTGCAATAAGGGACGATGTGTCGATGGCATTGACAACTTCTTTTGCTCTTGTCCGACTAACACGCACGGAGATAGATGTCAAATTAGCGGGGGGCTATCAGGTGCGTGTCAGCAGTCACCCTGCAAGAACGGCGCTACATGCACACAAGCTAAGAACTCTAACACTGCAACGTGTGCATGCGTGAAAGGGTTTACAGGCACAAATTGTGCAACCAACACAGATGATTGCGCAAGCAACCCATGCTTAAATAGCGGTACGTGTCAAGATTCTGTTGACAGATACTTGTGCGAGTGCGCGGACGGATTTCAAGGCGATGACTGCAAAACTGACGTCAACGAGTGCACGCAGATGGTGCAGTGCCAAAATAAAGGAAAGTGTACTGAATCTACTACAAATTCTTCTGTAGATACGGATGACTTCTTCTGCAAGTGTCCCCCAGGATACGCAGGAAAGAACGGTAGATGTGAAACTAAGTTAAACTCCTGCGACAGCAACAACTTGTGCGACAAAAAACATACTGCATCTTACAAAGACAGTCCGTACGCAGGTCGTTGTGAGTGTACTTGCAAAGCAGGATACGATCCAAGAAAGAACTGCAAAACAGCGCTTCACGTTTGTGACTACACGCCTGTCTGCTTCAATAACGCTACTTGTGTTAAAGGCAGCGGAGATTTTGATTACGCCTGTCAGTGCGCGAAAGGTTGGACGGGAAGTAAAGACTGCAAGACAGATATTGATGAATGCGGATCATCCCCGTGCAAAAATAAGGCCGTGTGCTCCAATCTGGTGAGCAGCTTCGCGTGCAATTGCAAAGCTGGCTTTACCGGCTTAGTGTGCGAGTTCGATATAAATGAATGCAAGTCTATTCCGTGCCTGAATGGTGGCGCTTGCTATGATTCTTCGAACGCCCCCCAAGGTTCTGAAATCAAGGCGAGTGAATATGCTTGTGCTTGTAATCAAGGTTTCAGTGGCGATGAATGTGCCATTAACAAAGACGAGTGCGCAGAACAACCGTGTCTTAACGGTGCTACTTGTGTTGACGGCATTGGCACTTACCAGTGTAATTGCGCTGATGGATATGAGGGCAAGACTTGCAGTTCTGATATAAACGAGTGTCTGTCCACCCCGTGCCAAAATGGGGGAACATGCACACAGCTGGTTGCAAGTTTTAAGTGTACCTGTCAACCTGGATACACGGACAATATCTGCCAGGTCGACGTGAATGAGTGCCAGAGCAAGCCATGCAAGAACGGCGGTCAATGTAACGAAGACAAAATAAATTCTTTCCAGTGTGCATGTCAACCCGGTTTTAAGGGCCCGACGTGTGGCATTGACTTCAATGAGTGTGCTTCGTATCCCTGCCTGAACGGTGGCACTTGCAGTGATAAAATTGCCAAGTATGAATGTACCTGCGCTAGAGGATATGCCGGCAGCAACTGTGAAACTGATGTTGATGAATGTCAGTCAAACCCCTGTAGAAACAAAGCCGTTTGTCAAGAGGGCACAGCTAAGTTCTCATGCCAGTGTAAAGCAGGGTTTTCTGGTGAAATATGCGAAGAGCAAGTTGATCCATGCAAAACTGGGGAGAATGACTGCGACATCGAACCGAAAAGTAGGCCACGTGGCTACTGTGTGCACACTGGCCCAGGAACACATGAGTGCATTTGCTACAAAGGTTATGACGGATCATACACAAATCAAACAGGCAAACCCAAGCACCATTGCGAAGACATAGACGAGTGTAAATCTAATCCATGCATGAACGGAGGTACGTGTTCGCATCAGATCTTGAAGTTCGAGTGCAAATGTAACAAGGGCTATGCTGGTGTTCAGTGTGAGACTGACATCGACGAGTGTTTGTCGCATCCGTGTTTGTACAACTCTACATGCACTCAGGGTGTCGACTCGTACAAATGCAAGTGCATGCCAGGATACAATGGACCCCAATGTGGCATTGATATCGACGAGTGTGCAGCAAAACCCTGTGGCAATGAGCAGCACGGCCGGTGCTACCAAGGCATCGCCTCGTACACTTGCTACTGTACTACTTCCGGGGGCGAACCAACGGGTTACACTGGTCCTAACTGTGAAACTGACATCGATGAATGTGCGTCAAGTCCTTGCCAAAATAATGGCAAATGCACAGAACTGTTGGCAGCTTACAGGTGCAAGTGTCAGCTGGGTTTTGCCGGCGAAAACTGTGCCCTTGACAAGGACGAGTGCGCATCCCAGCCATGCAAAAATGGGGCGACATGCACTACGCCTTCAGTCAACTCTTACAAGTGCACCTGTGCAGCGGGATATTCCAACTCAAGGTGTACCAACGACATCGATGAGTGTGATTCGACTCCTTGCATGAATGGTGCGACTTGCAAAAACTACATCAACGCGTTTCATTGTGATTGCGTGAGTGGATTTTCTGGAGACAGAGGCACATGTGAAGAAGTGACCAACGCTTGCAAATACACTGTGTGTCAGCACGGCGGTACATGTACAGCGGTTGGGAAATCTTTCAAGTGCACTTGCACAGCGGGATGGACTGGCGAAAAGTGTGCAGAAAACATCCAAGAATGCGCCTCAACTCCGTGCAAGAATGTCGGCATTGGTGGCTGTAGAGATATGGAAAATGCTTACTCTTGCAAGTGCCTTCCCGGGTACACTGGTCAGAATTGTGCAATTGATGTCGACGAGTGTGCGCAGAAGCCCTGCAAAAATGGCGCGAAATGCAAAGACTCAACTAGCGATGACGGGATCAGTGCGAATGCATTCAAATGCGAATGCGCCCCGGGATATTCCGGCACCAACTGTGCTGCTGATATTGACGAATGTACCTCATCCCCGTGCCAGAACAGTGCGACATGCAGTGCAACTAAAGGTGTGCGTGCTGACTTCTTCCAATGTGCGTGCTCTTATGGTTATTCAGGTGGCGTTTGTAGTAGCGTGACCGATTTCTGTGCAAATTACCCTTGCAAAAACGGCGCCCAGAAATGCGCAAGAACTTCCAGTAAGCTTGAGGCAGGAAAGGTTAATTACAACTGTACATGCGGAAAGGGGTGGAGTGGCGTGAATTGTGAAACGAATATCAACGATTGCACCTCTTCGCCATGTCAAAATGGCGGGACCTGTATTGATGAGGTCAATGCGTACCGGTGCAAGTGTGCTGTATTCGGCCAACAGCAATACTATGGCCGAATATGCGAAAACGCTGCCAATACATGTGCCACAAAGGATAATGATTGTGATAAAAAGAAGGCTATTTGCGTTATGCAAGGTCTCACTAAGCACATCTGCACCTGCAACCCTGGAATGAAAAGTAACGACGGAGGCAAGACGTGCATTGATATAGAAGAGTGTGCTAGTAAACCATGTAACAAGGGCCCTGACAAAAAGGCTAAATGCAACGAAGGCAAATGCACCAACGATGCATGCATTGAACAATACACTTGCACATGCTCAGATGGCTGGACTGGCTCAGAGTGCACCAAAAACGTGGACGAGTGCTTTTCATATCCGTGCAAAAATGGTGGCAGCTGCAAGGACGCACATTCTACATATTCGTGTCTATGTGTGACTGGCTATGCTGGAAGGAATTGTGAAATTGATAAGGATGAATGTGATTCAAGTCCGTGCCGGAACTTGGCGCAGTGCGCAGCCAAAAGCCCATCCGTCCGACCAAATGCGTTCAAATGTACTTGCAAGCCCGGTTACCAAGGTGAATTCTGTGGAGACGATATTGACGAGTGTAAATCTGCCCCTTGTTATAATAATGGCACATGCACATCAGGTGTTGATTCGTTCTCTTGTAAGTGTCTACCTGGATATGTTAAAGGTGGCCAGTGCATCAAGGAAATTAACGAGTGCGCATCTGTGCCGTGTAAACATTCTGGCACGTGCCATGACAAGCTTAACAAGTTTGTCTGTCAGTGTGCGACTGGATACGGCGGAGATCGATGTCAAACTAATTTGGATGAGTGTGCCAATAAGCCGTGTAAGAACGGAGCAACATGCACCGATTTAGTCAACGATTACGAGTGCTCGTGCCGGCCTGGATTTGAAGGCAAAACATGCACTGTTGCAGTGGACGCATGTAATCCCAAGGTAGCCAAGTCGGTGTGCGATCAGCTGCGTGCTACATGCAAGCGAACCAAGGACAACAGCGCGATATGCACTTGCAACCCAGGTTACACAACAAAGAACAGCGGGAAAAATTGCACTGAGGTATTGGAATGCGCCTCCAGTCCATGTAAAAACAAGGGTACGTGCTCTGAGGGCGATTGCACTTACTCAGCTTGCAAAACACAGTGGCAGTGTGCATGTGTTAAGGGATGGATGGGAGATACATGTGAGATCAATGTTGATGAGTGTGCGTCCTACCCGTGCAAATTCGGTGCTACCTGTATCGACCAGATCAACGCTTTCAAGTGCGTCTGTACAGATGGGCACAAAGGTAGCAAGTGCGAGATCGATATCGACGAGTGTGCATCTAGGCCGTGTAAAAATGGGGGCCAATGTGCCGATCACACTACCTCTGGTATAAATCTTCGCAAGGGTGTATTCAAGTGCATTTGTAAGCCCGGCTGGCAAGGCGTGACCTGCCTATCGAACGTGAATGAGTGTGCGTCCACTCCTTGCCTACACAACGGAAAGTGTTCGCAAGGCTTGGACACATACACATGCACTTGCGCTGCAGGTTACACTGATCTACCAGTGGGTACGTGCTACACCGAGTTGGATGAGTGCAGATCCAGACCATGCAAGTCTGGTGGCAGATGCATCGACAAGGTGAACCAGTATGAGTGTATTTGCATTACGGGCTACAGTGGCTACAACTGTGCATCCGATACCGACGATTGCTCGTCGTCACCGTGCATGAATGGAGGGCTTTGTACTGACGGTGTCAATAAGTATGGGTGCTCTTGTTCATCGGGATTTGCTGGTACATTGTGCGACAAGAAGGTGACGGTTTGCAGCGATGCACAGGCGAGAAATTGTGACTCGGCAAATGCTGAGTGCATTGTTCAAGGCAAAACTTTCAAGTGCGTCTGCAATACAGGCTACGAGACTGAAAATTTGGGGCAGAAGTGCACAAATATTATAGAGTGCAGCTCCTCCCCATGCATGAACGGTGCTACCTGTAAAGATGGTCCATGCAAAACTGTGAACGGCCGCTCTGCTTGCAGTACTACGTACTCATGTGACTGCGCACCCGGTTTCACTGGCCTTAAATGCGATCTTAATGTGGACGAATGTGCCTCGTATCCGTGCAGTCATGGTGCCACGTGTGTAGATTCTGTATTCAAATACTCGTGCACATGCACCAAGGGGTACACAGGGAGCAATTGCGGTTTGGATGAGGATGAGTGTGTATCAAATCCATGTATGAATGGTGCGACGTGCTCCAGCCCATACCCACGAATGTACAGTTGCGAGTGTATGGTAGGCTATGTAGGAGACAGGTGCGAGAGGGACGTCGATGAATGCGCTTCCGACCCGTGCAAAGCTAATGGAGGCAAGTGCTCAACTAAGAACCTGGTCGGAACATACGTGTGTGTGTGCGCGGCCGGATACACGGGTGTCAATTGCCTTCTAGACATCGATGCTTGCAGAGAATACCCCTGCAAGAATGGTGGTATATGCCAAGACAATTCTCGTACAAAAGGAGATTCTAGCTCGGGCTACACATGCATTTGCAAGAACACTGGTTTCACCAGTACGAACTGTACAGTTGCTGTAGACGAGTGTGCAAGTAAACCATGCAAAAATGGTGGGTCTTGCTTTGATTTGATCAATACTTTCTACTGCGCATGCCCAACCTCCTACACTGGCAGCACTTGCATCAGTTCAAAAGTCTTGTGTTCGAAAGCGGAGAACGACTGTGACCGATATGGGCGAGGCACGTGCATCAAGACCAGCTCACAATCACACAAATGTGTGTGCAATAAAGGCTACGCTTCAACAGATGGCGGCAAAAATTGCTTAAATGTAGACGAGTGTGTTTCCACGCCTTGCCAAAATCTGGGTACTTGCACTCAAGGCAAATGTACTGGGAGCACAGGCGCATCCTTCTGCGACGAGGTGTACACGTGCTCATGCTTTGTTGGCTATACCGGGTTGAACTGTGAGCTGGCCACCAGGGAGTGCAGATCGTTCCCGTGCAAGAATGGTGCGACATGCAAAGATCACTCCAATGGCTTAAACAGCTTTCGTCAAGCTTATAGTTGCTCATGTGCCAACGGATGGGGTGGAAGCCACTGTGAAGTTGATATCAATGAATGTGCACAAAATCCGTGCAAGAGTAACTCGACCTGCGCAGATTCAAGCTCCACAAAAGTGTATGTTGAAGTCGGCAAATATAAATGTATTTGCGCAGCTGGCTTCACAGGTGTGAACTGCGACACTGATATTGACGAGTGCACTTCTAAGCCATGCAAGAACGGTGGTAGCTGCTACACGAATTCACTGCAAATTGATCAGTACAAGTGTACTTGTGCGGCCGGGTACAGAGACGTCCCAGTAGGTACGTGTGGAACTGAGATCAACGAGTGCGCATCAGATCCGTGCCAACACAACAGCAAATGTGAAGCACCCGCAGGCTCAACAAAGTACAAGTGTACTTGTACCGGTGGTTATTCTGGCACCAATTGTGCAGATAACATCGACGAGTGTGACTCGACACCATGTCAGAACGGGGCTACGTGCACTGACGACAGCAACAAGTTCATCTGCACCTGCAGCGCAGGATTTGCAGGCAAAACATGTGGAGGCAAGGTCTCTGTATGTACTTACTTGAGCGGGCAAGTCAAGTGTGACAAGCAGCGATCCATATGTATTGATCGCCCAAAACTGGCAAAAAAGCATGAGTGCAAGTGCAACCCTGGATACTCCACCACTGACGGTGGAGAAACGTGTGCCAACATTCAGGAGTGTGCCTCGAGTCCCTGTAAGAACGGTGGCACTTGCAAAGATGGCAAGTGCACCTTCGCAGCATGCATTGAACAGTTCTCGTGCACATGTGCGCGTGGATTCGCTGGGGAAGTGTGCCAACTTAATGTCGACGAGTGTGCATCGTATCCGTGTGTGAACGGTGGTACTTGCGTGGATGGTACTAACAAGTTCACCTGCGTTTGCAATGCAGGTTTTACTGGTGACAAATGCGAGAAAGACATCGATGAGTGTCAATCGTCTCCGTGTCAAATGGGTGGTACCTGTATCGACTCGCAACACGCTGCCATGAAGGCTAAGACATCGGTTGGTTTAGGCTCTACAGTGAATCTCCAAGTGAGGAAGACGTACTTCAACTCCTTGGCCAACTCTGTGAGTGGTGCGAGTGCTGATGGCGTTTTGAGTTCAGATGAGCTTATTCAGGATCCAGAGGGGGCTGCCTTGCTCAAGCAACTGCAGGCACAGATAGCTGCGGAGCTGGGGATTGCGGCATCTTATGTCAATGTGCAAGGACTCAAGAACACTGCATCGGGCCGCCGTCTGCAGGGCACTACTTCTGTTGAATGGGGACACATTTTGCAGAAGGTCGCCCCTGACAGCTACTTGTGCCTTTGTCCCGCAGGATTTAAGGGGTACAACTGTGAAGCCGATATCAACGAATGCGCGTCATCACCTTGTTTGCATGGCGGCACATGTACTCACGGCCGTGGATCCTACACCTGCAAATGCACAAGCGCATATGCAGATGTTCCGACTGGAACTTGCTACACCGAGAGGGATGAGTGTGCTTCAGACCCATGCAAGAACGGTGGTACTTGCTTCGACCTTGTGGACAAATACATGTGTGTTTGCAGCAGAGGATGGACAAATTCTGATGGTGGACAAGACTGCAAGACGAATGTCGATGACTGCGTGTCCTCGCCATGCATGAACGGTGGCTCATGTACTGATGCCGTTGACTCATACACCTGTGTCTGCGCTTCCGGCTGGTCTGCGGCCAGATGTGACTTGGAAGTTGACCCATGCAGCGTCAAAGAGAAAGCAGCCTGTGACCAGAAGCACGCCAATTGCGAGCACGTTGGGGCTGGAGCGCACAAGTGCACATGTCATCCTGGCTATACGACGAAGGATGCAGGTAAAACATGTACGAATACCCAGGAATGTGCCTCTGTTCCGTGCATGAATAGTGGTGCATGCAACGACGGCAAGTGCTCCGACACTGCCTGTTCTGTCCAATACTCTTGCACGTGCAAGGCCGGTTGGGCTGGCGATCATTGTGGCATCAATGTTGACGAATGTGCATCGTATCCATGCCTCAATGGAGCCACGTGCATCGACGGTGTGAATTCGTACAAGTGCCTGTGTGCACTAGGATTCGGCGCATCGAAATGTGGTACCGACAAGAACGAGTGCTCTTCGAATCCGTGTGCACACTCGGGAAAATGTACAGATTCCACTACTGACAAAGCGATCGCCTTCAACGCGTTCTTGTGTTCTTGTGCACCAGGATACGCTGGCGATCGTTGTACTAAAGATGTGGATGAGTGCGCATCAAGCCCCTGCCTGAACGGTGGTACATGTACTCAACGAGTAGACAAATACATCTGCAAGTGTGCTGAGGGATACACGAACTCTGATCTCAGAAACTGTGCCACGGAAGTGGATGAATGCTCTTCTAACCCGTGCAAAAATGGTGGCACGTGCTTCGACCATGAAGCTAAGTACACGTGCGTGTGTGCAAGGGCGTACTTTGGAAACAACTGCTCAGAGAACGTTGACGATTGTGTATCATCTCCTTGCATGAACGGTGGAACTTGTACGGACCTGCTTGACAAGTACACTTGCAAGTGTGCTGATAGCTGGTCAGGTTCCTTGTGTACCATTGAAGTAGATCCGTGCCCCAGTGGCAAGAATGACTGCTCAAAGCAATCCCAGTGCATTATGGTGGGTGCTGGACGTCACGAGTGCATTTGCAACGAAGGTTATGAAACAGACAATGGTGGCAAGACATGCACCAATATAGTGGAATGTGCATCGTCTCCTTGCATGAACGGTGCAACATGCCAAGACGGACCGTGCAAAAGTAATGCTTGCGTAACGCAATGGACGTGTGCTTGCGCTACTGGATATGTAGGCAACCTCTGCCAGATCGAACAAGACGAATGCGGATCATATCCCTGTAAAAATGGTGCCACCTGCGTGGATGGCCAGAGCTCGTATGGCTGTGTGTGTGGCGCAGGCTATACCGGAAAAATGTGCCAAGAAGACGCCGATGAGTGCAAATCAAATCCGTGCATGAACGGAGGAACTTGCAAAGACTCGCAAAATTACAATGTGGCAGCTGGATATTATCAATGCGAATGTGCAGCTGGTTTTGGTGGTGTGAACTGCGCATCTGATGTGGACGAATGTGCATCCAAACCCTGCAAAAACGGCGGTAAGTGCAGTGACTTGCCGACTACTTACGAATGTAAATGTCAGTCAGGATACGAAGGAAATAACTGTGACGTAGACGTGGATGAGTGTGCAGGGTACCCCTGCAAGAATCTGGGTGTGTGCGTCGAGTCTCGTTCGCGGCTACTCGCTGGCCAAAGACAGGTTGCAGTGGGACAGTACCGTTGCTACTGCAAAACTGGATATGGGGGTACCAACTGTGAAAATGATATTAACGAGTGCGACGATAAACCCTGTAAGAACGGAGGAATCTGTGTAGAATCTACCACCGACTCACTCGTGAAGAGCGGCGATTACTTGTGCAAATGCTCCTCCGTTTGGAGTGGGAAGTCGTGCGAGAGCGACGTCGACGAGTGTGCTCAGAACCCCTGCAAACACGGAGGAACGTGCGTTAACAAGGTTGGAGCACCAGCAGTTTGCGTATGCCCGAATGGATACTCTGGGTCAACGTGCGAGACAGATGTCAATGAGTGCCTCTCTTCACCTTGTGAGAATGGCGGCGCATGCATCGACTCCACTACCACCTCCAAATCGTCCAAGTTCGCCGTGAGCTCGTCGCTTGCTATTGATATAAACAAAGACTACATCACCAAGGCTGCTGGCACTGCTGGGGCTGTGACAGCGAAGCAGCTAAACGCAACGGCAGACGGCAAAGCACTGCTTCTCGCTCTGAGGCAGTCCATTGCAACGCAGCTTGGCATCAAGATTGAGCAAGTCGATCTCATGGGTCTCACTCCTGTGTCTGGCGGAGGAAGAAGACACTTAGCGGAGTACAAAACAGCAGCACTTGCGGCGAATACCCATGCTTGCATATGCCTTGGTGGATTTACTGGATACAATTGTGATACGGATGTGGATGAGTGTGCTTCAAAGCCTTGCCTGAATGGTGGTACATGCACGCAAGGCGTCGACTCATACATTTGCGAGTGCAACAGTGCCTATGCGGACGTACCCGTGGGCACTTGCCTTTCTGAGAGGGACGAGTGCTCGTCTGACCCGTGTAGAAATGGAGGTACGTGCTTCGACCATGTGGGTTCTTACACATGTGTTTGTGCGAGGGGTTACTCTGGACGCACAACTTGTGCCGTCAATGTAGATGAATGTCAATCGAACCCGTGTCAGAACGGAGGTACATGCGTTGATGCCGTAGCTTCGTTCTCGTGCACGTGCACGGATGTCTGGGCCGGTGCTATATGCCAGAACTCTGTAGATCCGTGTCCGTCCGACTCGAACGACTGTGACGATACAAAAGCACGGTGCGTGTATATTGGCGGTGGCAAACATGAATGTGTTTGCTATGTGGGATATGAGACATCGAATGGAGGCAAAAAAATGCACAAACATCGAAGAATGCTCATCGTCACCATGTATGAACTCGGGCACTTGCCAGGATGGTGGCTGCACTGGCAGTGGGTGCGCAGTGCAATACAATTGCGACTGCATCACGGGATGGGCTGGTAGCCACTGTGAAGTGAATCTTGATGAGTGCTCATCGTACCCGTGTAC
>Ga0138263_1385448_pt1 | contig 16529 bp, 31 predicted proteins | sample RNAICE20151115_2_FD_105274 | JGI IMG/M metagenome (GOLD analysis project Ga0138263, IMG submission 105274) | Metatranscriptomics of polar marine prokaryotic and eukaryotic communities from Arthur Harbor ice station, Antarctica -... | ecosystem: Environmental > Aquatic > Marine > Unclassified...
GGCCTTACCACTTGGCTATACCGCCATCTATTAGAACTAATTATTATTCTATCATAAGTATATCCTAAGTAAAAAAATTTTACTTAGGATATATTTATGATAAACAAATACGATAAAAGACTCCAGCTGGTAGATCTGCTTCTGATAATAAATAAAAATAGGTACTTCTGAATCATAATAAATTTCTAAGATTCGTTTATGCATTCTGATTTCAAAATGTTCTCTCGAATCTTTATCAACATGGGGTGATCTTAATACACAATAAATACGTTTAGAAGTGGGTAATGTGATAACTCCAATCGAATTTAAGGAAGTATTTTGTAAGATGCTAACTATTTTTTGACATGAAGAAACTAAAACTTCATGATTAAAAGATTCTAATCTTACACGAATTTTTGCATTCGTTTTTATTTCCATAAAAATTTTAAACTATTTAATAATTTTAGAAACTACACCGGCCCCAATTGTACGACCACCTTCACGAATCGCAAATCGCATACCGTCTTCAATTGCTACAGGATAAATTAATTCAGCTGTCATTTTAATGCGATCTCCTGGCATTACCATTTCAACTATCGTACCATCATCTGCTGTAAATTGTGTAATAGCACCTGTTACGTCAGTTGTTCGTACGTAAAATTGTGGTCGATAACCTGTAAAGAACGGAGTATGACGTCCACCTTCATCTTTTGTTAGAACGTAAACTTCCGATTCAAAAGCTGTATGTGGAGTAATTGTACCAGGTTTTGCTAATACCATTCCACGTTCAATATTTTCACGTGTAACACCACGTAATAAAATACCAACATTATCGCCTGCAAACCCTTCATCTAATGTTTTTTGGAACATTTCAATCCCAGTAATTGTTGTTGTTTGTGTATCACCAACACCAACAATTTCAACGTTATCACCAACTTTAATAATTCCACGTTCAATACGACCAGTTGCAACTGTACCACGACCTGTAATTGAGAAAACGTCTTCAATTGCCATTAAGAATGTTTTTTCTGTATCGCGTTCTGGTGTTGGAATGTAGTCATCAACAGCATCCATTAGCGCATAAATTTTATCGACCCATGGATTATCGCCACGTCTAATGTCTGGATTTGATGAAATTGCTTCGATCGCTTGTAGTGCTGATCCTGGGCAAATTGGAATATCGTCACCTGGGAAATCATAAGCGGATAATAATTCGCGAACTTCTAATTCCACTAGTTCTAATAATTCTTCATCATCGACTTGATCTTGTTTGTTTAAAAATACAACGATATCCGGAACACCTACTTGTTTTGATAATAAAATATGCTCACGTGTTTGGGGCATTGGGCCATCAGCAGCTGAAACTACTAAAATTGCACCATCCATCTGCGACGCACCTGTAATCATATTTTTCACATAATCTGCGTGACCAGGACAGTCTACATGAGCATAATGACGATTATCTGTTTCATATTCAACGTGTGCAGTGTTAATTGTAATACCACACGCTCGTTCTTCTGGAGAACCATCAATATCAGCATATTCTTTAAAAACACAATTTCCATCTAATGCTAACGTAGCAGTAATTGCCGCAGTTAAAGTCGTTTTTCCGTGATCTACGTGACCAATAGTACCAATATTAACATGCGGTTTTGTACGTTCAAATTTTTCACGTGCCATTATTAAATTCCCTTTAATTTTTTACAATTTATAGTTTATTTTTAAGCTTTTAGCGAGTTTAACAAATATCACGAATCTTTGTCCGTGTTAAATTGAAAATTAACGTTGAGTAAGGTTGTGTTTTTAATTTATAAATCAATGATAAACAAGAAAATGTTGAAAATTGACCCAAAAATATTAGTCTATTGAGTTAAATAACACAATTACTTAGCAATTTCTCATTTAAATATAGTCTTACTAGGGTGACCACAATTTTACTTACAAGATTACTTTTTTTGACTTTTTTACAACTTTTTTTAAATTTAAAACCTAGTCTAAGAGTTTTAAGCTCGATTATTTTGTTGTTCAAATCTGATTATAATTTTAGTCTCAAAAAATATTTGATAATAATTTCCAGTGTAGCAAAATAAGATAGAACTTAAAGAACTACTTTTACATTACAGACACTCGATTTAAATATTTTGTACACTTAATAACGAAAGTGTGCAAATGCCTTATTCGCTTCAGCCATTTTATGAGTTTCCTCTTTTTTCTTAATAGTATTACCTATATCGTTAGCTGTGTCAATAATTTCATTAGCTAATTTAATTGACATGCTTCTTCCAACTCGTTGATCTGAGTATTTAATAATCCAACGTAAAGATAAATTTGTTGCTCGGAATCCACTGACTTCAACTGGAACTTGGTAAGTCGATCCACCAACTCTTCGAGCTTTAACTTCGACAATTGGACTGGCATTTCGTATTGCTCTCTCAAATACATTTAAGGGGTCTTCATTTGTTTTCTTTTTTATAATTTCAAATGCTTGATAGACAATAGTTTTTGCAATAGTTTTTTTTCCAGATTTTAAAATCCGACTAATAAGTAAACTAACTAAATAACTATTATAAATAGAATCAGTTTGTGGAAAACGTTTTTTTGAAATATTTCGACGAGACATAATATAATTGATGAATCTTTTTTTACCGAATTAAATTAAATAAAAGTTATTTAAATATAACTTTTATTTATAAATTTAAATTATTAACATTTTATTATTAAGTGTTAGATTTTGGCTTTTTAACACCGTATTTCGAACGACCTTGTGTTCTATTTTTAACACCGCCAGTATCTAATGCACCACGGATGATATGATACCGAACCCCGGGTAAATCTTTAACTCGACCACCACGAATTAAAACAACAGAATGCTCTTGTAAATTATGTCCAATTCCAGGAATATAAGCGGTCACTTCAAATCCTGAAGTTAAACGAACCCTTGCAACTTTTCGAATAGCTGAATTTGGTTTTTTAGGAGTTGTTGTATAAACTCTTGTACAAACACCTCGGCGTTGAGGGCAGTTTACAAGTGCCGGTGACTTCGTTTTCTTTTTAATTTGTACACGTCTTGAACGAACTAATTGCTGTATAGTTGGCATAAAAATTTAGAATTATCTATAAATAAATTTTGCAGATTATTGATCAGTTGAATTTAACCCATATTTTTTCATAAATCGTTCAACTCGACCTTCACTATCAATCATAACTTGTGATTTGGTGTAAAACGGATGATTGGCCAACCAAATATCAATTTGTAATTCAGGCTTTGTTGAACCAGTCAAACAAAGTGGTTTTCCATCACATAGAATTGGTGTATTTTTAAACCAAGTAGGATGTATATCAGATTTTGGCATATTTTTGTAAAAATAAAATTTAACGTTTTGAGTATTGTGGAGCTTTTCTGGCTTTTCGTAAACCATATTTTTTACGTTCTTTAATACGTGAATCACGTGTTAAAAACCCAAATGGTTTCAAAATTGTTCGATTTTCTTTGTCCATTTTACATAATTGTCTTGCAATTCCTAATTGAATAGAATGAGCTTGACCCGTAAGCCCTCCACCTTTAACAATAGCTATAATGTCAAACTGTTTTGCTAAAGTCAATTTTTCTAGCGGTGCCCAAACAGTATTTATATACGCATCATTATATTGCAAATATTTATCACCTGAAACTTTATTAATGGTTAAATTTCCGTCACCAGGAACAAGAAAAACTCGTGCAATAGATTGTTTTCGTTTTCCAAGCCCAATATGATCTTTTTTAAAAATTAATTTTACCATAGTTATGTTTATTATTATTATTTTGAATCATTATTTAGTTTAATATTAATTTTACCTAATTATTGTAAGTATTTAATTGAATACTAGAATAAACATTAGAAATATCAATTGCTATTGGATTTTGTGCTTGATGAGGATGACTTTGATCATTATAAATATATAATCGAGTCATTAATCTCTTCTTTTCAGTTGTAGATAACATACCTTTCACTGCTCGCTCAATCGTTAATTTTGGAAGACAATCAGATACATTCTTTATTTTTAAAGAATGACCAGGTCGACCAGGATTATAGACAAGATAATGTTTACTCTTTTCATTTAAAATAATGGAGTCGGCGTTTATTAAAACTATATAATCGCCAATATCTACTGAAGGATGATAGTGAGGTTTTAGTTTTCCCTTTAGCAAAGCAGTAATAAGGGTTGCAAGTCGACCTAATGTTTGTCCTTTACAATCAATAAGAAACCAATTACGATTTTTGTAATCTTTAGTTGGTAAAAATGTTTTATTTAATGAATTCATAATTTTTTTATTGAAAATAAATAAATAAGAATATTAATTATTTTAAAATAATCCCTAATTTATTTTTTAATGTAGAAAAAACTTCATCTGCTGATTTTCGACCAAAATTTTTAAGTTCTTGTAATTTTTCTGGAGAATATTGCAACAAGTCTCCAACAGTATCGATTTGAGCTTTTTTCAGGCAATTGTAAGCTCGAACAGACAATTGTAATTCTTCAATTGCAATATTAGTGTAAGGTTCAATACTGATTGAACGAGTTTTCACTTCTAATTGATTTCTTTCATTTTTATTATTATTAATCAACGAATTAAATAAATCAATAATAATTTGTGATGCAGATTTAAGGGCCTCATTTGGTGAAATACTACCATTTGTCCAAATATCAAGGAATACTCGTTCACTTATGTTATTTAAATTATCATAAACATTCTCTATTTTAAAATCCACCTTTTGAACGGGCATAAAAATAGTGTCAAGTTGTAAATAATTGTCAGTCTCTTCTAAAAAGGTCTGAGACGCTAGTCTATAACCACTTCCATATTCAAATTTAAATTCAATTTCTAAAATATTAGACGTAGAAATTGTTGTTATATAATGATTTGGATTTACAATTTCTAAATTTGACGGTAATTGAATTAAATCAGCAGTAATGACAGCTGGTCCTTGAATTTTTAAACGACCAAATTCTACATTTTGTGTTTTACTTTTAAAAACAATTCCTTTTAAATTTAATAAAATTTCAAGTATATCTTCTCGAACACCAGGAATGGTTGAAAATTCATGACTTACACCAGCAATTCTAACCGCTGAAATTGTTACACCACCTAAATCACCTAATAGTACTCGTCGTAATTGGTTTCCAATGGTTATTCCTTGGCCTGGTCTTAAAGAATTTATCAGAAATTGTCCATGACAAGCACCCGATTCAATCTTTTCTGATTTAAGACATTTAATAGAAATGTTATCCATATTTTAATTTATTAGAAATAGAAATTCTAAACGCGGCGGCGTTTTGGAGGTCGACAACCGTTGTGTGGGACAGATGTGATATCTTGAATTGCAGTTATTTCAAATCCTGCTCCTTCAATTGCTCGAATTGCTGTTTCACGACCTGATCCTTGTCCTTTTACTAAAATCTCAACATTTTTCATTCCAGTACTAAGTGCGTCTAAAGCTGCTTTTTCAGCAGCAGTTTGAGCGGCAAAAGGTGTACTTTTCCGAGCCCCTTTAAATCCCGCGCTTCCTGCCGAAGCCCATGAAATTGTATCACCAGTTAAATTAGTAACTGTTACAATTGTATTATTAAATGTTGATTGAATATGAACAATACCACTTGTAAAACTATTTTTATCTTTTTTACTATTTGACTTTCTCGTTGTTTGTGCCATATAAAATTTTTTTTAAATAAATTCCATTACAAATAAAGTTATTTTTTCTTACCAGTAACAGTTTTCTTTGAACCCCGTCTTGAACGAGCATTTGTTCTAGTTCTCTGACCACGAACAGGTAAATTATTTCTATGTCGTTTTCCTCTATGACAATTTATTTCGTTTAAACGTTTTATATTTAAACCATTAAATCTTCTTAAATCACCTTCTAGTTTTAAATCTGTATTTTCTAACGTTTGACGTAAAACTACACTTTGTTCTGTCGTTAAATCACTAATTCGTGTTTTAGAATCAATGTTTGCAGTTTCAACAATTTTTTTTTGCAGATGTAAGACCGATCCCATGAATATAAGTGAGAGCGTACGCAATTTTTTTATTTCTTGGTAAATCAACCCCAACTAATCTAACCATTTTCGAAACTCCTTTAAAATATTACCCTTGACGTTGTTTATGTTTTGGATTTGGACAAATTACCATAATTTTACCATGCCGTTTAATCACTCGACATTTATCACACATTTTTTTTACTGAAGGACGAACTTTCATTTTTGAATTTTTAAATAATAATTTTAATTTTATTGATACATATTGTTATAGACATTTGAGTAATAAATATTATTAATTTCACGGATTAGATCTAAAACCACTCCAGCTAAAATTAACAAAGAAGTAGTACTTAATCCATTAAGACCTGTAATATTTAAAGTTGATTCAATAAAATTGGGTACTATTGTTATAGTAGCAAGCATTGTTGCTCCAATTAGAGTTACTCTTTTTATAACTTGTTTTAAATAAAAAGTAGTTTGTAATCCAGGTCGAACTCCTGGTATTGTTACAGCCATCTTTTGTAATTGATCTGAAATATCTTTTGGATTTAAAACAATCGATGAATAAAAAGAACTGAATGTTAAAATTAGTACAAAGTAACCGATCCAGTAAATAAATTTAAAAGATGTAAGGAAATTTAACCAAGGAAAAATTCCTAAATTAATAATATAATTTGGAAGTACTAAAATAGCCGTTGTTAAAATAATTGGCATTACTCCTGCTTGATTAAACCTTAACGGAAGATAGTTATTTACTGCATCTTGTAATGAAGCTTGATTTAATTGTTTTGATGAAATTAATGGAACTTTTCGAATACCTTCTTGCAAAAACACAATTCCATATAACGAAGTAAAAACTAATAAAGCAATCCCGATTCCAGAAAAAACAGTAAAATTTTCACTATTTTCGACAATCACCTTTTTACACAAATTGGGTAAATTTGAAATAATATTTGTATAAATGAGTAATGATGCGCCATTACCTAAGCCATAATCAGTAATTAATTCACTTAACCAAAGAACTATCATTGCCCCAGTAGTTAACCAAAGAATTATTTCTAAAGCTAAAGTATAATTCCAATCGAATAATATTTGTTTTAAATATAAAGTTACTCCTACACTTTGAATAACCGCCCAAATTAAAGTGATGAAACGTGTTAAACGACCTATTGAACGACGACCTTCGAAATCACCTTCTTTTTGAAGTTTTGCGAGTTTTGGGGAAAATCCTAGAAGTAACTGAACTAAAATCGTTGCATTAATATATGGAAAAATATTTAAGGTAAATAAACCAATGACAAAAGTATTATCACCAGAAAATGTACTTACTAAACTTTTAGTTACAGAATGTCGTTGAATATAAAACGCTAAATCACTATGATTTATTCCAGGAACCGGAAGAAATGTTCCTATTCGAATTAATAATAATGCTCCCAGACTAAATAATAAGCGGTTTAATAAAACATCTCTAATTTCTTTGTTAATCTTCACTATTCTATTATTATGATATTTATTAAATTATCCTACATTTAAATCCCGTTTTTTTGCGACTTGAGATTTTGTAGTTAAATTGGTTAAAGCACAAATTGATGCACGAGCATTATTTAACAAATTATTGGATCCTAACTGTTTTGCAATCACATTTTTAACGCCAGCTACTTCTAAAACAATACGAACTGCTCCACCTGCAATTACACCTGAACCTTCGATAGAAGGTCTCATAAGTACTTTACAAGCTCCAAAATCGCCAGTAACGTTATGGGGAATACTTAAAGACTTTGTAAGTGGAAGTTTTATCAAATTTTTTCGCCCATCAGTTTTCGCTTTTTTAAAAGCATTAACCACGTCATCTGCTTTAGCAACACCTACTCCAACTTGACCATTTTCATCACCAATTACCACAATTGCTCGAAAACTTAATTTTTTACCACCTTTCGTTACTTTCGATACTCGACTAATCTTTATTAATCGTTCTACTAATTTCGGTTCTTGCAAATTATTGTTGCGTCGAGAATTTTTTTTTTAACTTATTTACTTTCTTTAAATCACTACTCATAAAATATGTTTAATTTGTGTATTCATTTACAAATTTTAATTTAAAATTGCAAACCACCCGCTCTGGCTCCATTCGCTAATGATTTTATACGTCCATGATATAAATATGGACCGCGATCAAAAACAATTTTTGTAATATTTTGTTTTAAACTTAATTCAGCTAATTTTTCTCCCATCAGTCGAGATGCATCACAAGTTCGACCTGTTGATAAAACCAGTTTAATTGATCGATCTAAAGTAGAACAAGCCAGTAAAGTTTTTGAATTAGTATCATCAATTATTTGTGCATAAATATTTTCATTTGAACGATAAACTGATAATCTTGGTCTTTCAAGTGTTCCTTTAACACTACCACGTAAAGCTTCACGTTTTAACTTTTGATATTTATTAGGTTTCAATTTTTTGTTTTTATTTTTCAATTTCAATAGAGTTTGCTTTGAAAATTTCATAATTTTAGTTTTTAATTTTTAAAAAATATAAGAAGGTTTTAATTTGATTTAAACAAAATTATAAATGTTTTGGCACCAACTATTTCATTTAAAAACAAAGTTAATTAACTATCTTATTTTCCAGATTTTCCAGCTTTGCGAATAATTTTTTCATCTTTATATAAAATTCCTTTACCTTTATAAGGTTCTGGACGGCGCCAAGCTCTTATATTAGCTGCAAATAATCCTAATAATTCTTTATCGCATGATTTTAAATTTATGGTTGTATTTTGAACAACTTCCACAGAAACAGTTTCTGGAATTTCAATTTTAACAGGATGACTGTAACTAAACTTAAAACAATTTCTTTACTCTGCACGGTTGCTCGATATCCAACACCTTTCAAAATAAGAGTTAATTGAAATTGTTCAGAAACTCCAATAATCATATTATTAATTAATGTTCGGTATAAACCATGTAATGAACGAAGGTTTCGCGTTTCATTTTTTAAACTTACTCTTAAAATACTGTCATCTTGTTGAATCCCAATTGTATTTGGGATTACTGTTTGTAAAGTCCCAAATTTTCCCTTAACAGTAATTTCTGATTCACTATAATTAACATCAACATTTTCTGGGATAACAATTGGTAATTTTCCTATGCGTGACATTTTAGAAACTCCTTATTTACCAAATATAACATAAAACTTCGCCCCCAATACCGAGCTCCTTAGCCTTTAAATTTGTCATTACGCCTTTTGAAGTAGACATAACTGCAACCCCTAAATTATCCAAAACTTTGGGTAATTTTTTAGAATTTGCATAAACTCGTAGACCGGGTTTACTTATTCTTTCAATCTTACAAATAACAGGTTTTCTAGATTTGCCAGTATATTTTAATGAAAGCAATAAATAATTTATTGTATTTTCTTTGTAATTTTCAAAATCTTCAATAAACCCTTCTTCTTTTAAGATCTCTGCAATAGCTAAAGACATTTTTGTAGCAGGAATCTGAACAATTTGATGCCTTACCATATTCGCATTTCTGATCCTTGTTAACATATCTGAAATAGTATCTGTTACCACAGTTATCTCCTTATCAACTAGATTTTTTCATTTATTTATTCTTGTGACCAACGTTTACGCTTTAAATGTTTCTTTCTATCCCAAACTTGATTAATCTCAGTGAATGAAGAATATTTTTCATAATATCCACAATCATTTAATGGGAATCGTAAAAATTTAAATAAAATCATCCCATTTAAAATTTTATCCATAGATTTTGAATTGTATTTGGGAGAAGAATGATCTAAGACAATGTTAATTGTAAAACCTTGAGTTTGTTCAACATCTTCGTAATTAACTTCCGGGAAAATTAATTGTTCTTTTAAACCAAATGTATAATTTCCTGCTTTATCAAAACTTCTTAAAGACAAACCACGGAAATCACGAATTTGAGCAAATGTAAAGAATAATAATTTTGTTAAAAAGGCATACATTTTTTCTCCTCTTAACGTTACACTTAACCCTAATTCCATATCTTCACGAATTTTAAAACCAGCAATGGCCTTTTTTGACCGTGTGATGAGTGGTTTTTGCCCTGTGATATTTTCAAATTCTTCAATATTCTTCTTCAAAATATTAGTATTCTGAGCTGCCAATCCAAGTCCACGATTAATTTGGATTTTTTTTAACTTTGGAACAGTATGAGGATTTCTAAATCGTTTAGGACTATTTTTTATTAAAATTGGCTTAATTCCTTCTTCATACTCTTTTTTTATATCTCCAAGCAAATTATGAATATCAGCAATTTCTTCTAATGAATGTTGATTTAGCATATTAAGATACTTCTTTTAAATTTAATTTGACATTTGAATGATGAATGGGTGCTTCAAATTGTTTAATTTCACCGATTTCATTTTCTGTATTTGGTTTGAGATGTTTAAACTTAAAATTAATTCCCTGTACTATAATTTTTCCTGTTCTTTGATTAATTTTAATTATTTCACCTGTTTCATTTTTATGAAACCCTGAAATAATTGTTACTGTATCACCTATTTTAATTGACATCTTTTGTTTTTGTGGCATTTATAAAACCTCCGGTGCTAATGATACAATTTTAGAAAAATTTCTATCACGAATTTCGCGTGCAACAGGACCAAAAACACGTGTACCACGGGGATTATTATCCATATTGACAACTACAGCTGCGTTATCATCAAATCTAATATACATACCGTCTTGTCGACGAATAGTTTTTTTAGTTCTTACTACAATTGCTCTTATTACATCAGAACGTTTAATAGGCATATTCGGAATGGCTTCTTTGACAACTGCAATTATTGTGTCACCAATTTCTGCATATTTTTTATTACCACCTAATATTCGAATACACATCACTTTTTTAGCGCCGGTATTATCGGCTACTGTTAAAACTGTTTGAGGGTAAATCATAAAATATCATTTAACTTATTAACGATGATTTTGAAAGAATTTCAATTAACTTCCAACGTTTTCTTTTGCTTAATGGTCGACATTCTTGAACTAATACTTGATCACCAATATTACATTGTTCCAACTCATCATGAGCTAAATACTTCTTAGTTTTTATAAGAGTTTTAGAGTACATTGGATGTGAGTATCGATTTTCAATTTTTACTACAATAGTCTTTTGCATTTTATTACTAATTACAATACCAATTTGTTGCTTTACTGGCATTTAAAACTCCTTAATTTTCTGTTGAATAGTATAAATTTTTTGCCATTTAATATGAATCTATAATTAGCTTGGTACTTTAGTCTGTTTGCTCAGGGTTTTCTAACCTTAAACTTAAAAGTGTTTTTAATTGAGCCAAACGACGTTTTGTATTTTTTACTTCATGTGATTTAAAACTTTGACGAGTTGCTTTTTTAAAACGTAAATTAAATAATTCATTTTCAGTTTCAATAATTGCTTCAGATAACTCTGTATTTGAAAGTGAAATAATATCAGTAAATTGAGGAACACCCATATTTTATTTAATATTGTCTTTAATAATAAACTTTGTTTTTAATGGTAATTTATAAGAAGCCAAACTGAAAGCAGCTTTAGCGACTTCTTCAGGAACTGAGCTAATCTCAAATAGAATTGTTCCAGGTTTTACTACAGCTACCCAATAATCTACAGCCCCTTTACCTGAACCCATTCTTGATTCAGCTGCTCGAGCAGTAACTGTTTTATCTGGGAAAATTCGAATCCATAACTTCGCCCCACGTTTTGTATAACGTGTAATTGTTCGTCGAGATGCTTCAATTTGGCGTGAAGTAATCCAGTTCGGTTCTAAAGCCTGAAGGCCGAAATTTCCAAAACAAATTTCGTTTCCACGAGTCGCTGTGCCTCGCATACGTCCGCGATGATATTTTCTATATTTTGTTCTTTTTGGACTTAACATAACAAATTAATTTAATAAAAATATAAATTTTTCTCAATTTGTAAAATTTTGTTATCTATTTAGATAAAATTTCACTTTTGAATAACCAAACTTTAATTCCTAAGACACCATAGATAGTATTTGCTTCTTTCGTTGCATAATCGATATCTGCACGTAATGTTTGTAAAGGAACTCGACCTTCCCGAATCCATTCACTTCTTGCCATTTCAGCTCCATTTAAACGGCCTGAAACTTGAATTTTTATTCCATTTACATTCTGTTTTTGAGCTCTTTGTAATGCTTCTCGAATGGCTCTTCTAAATGCAATACGTTTCTCTAATTGTTCCGCAACTAGATCAGCAAGAAGAGTAGCATCCAAATCCACTTTTTCTACCTCAAAAACATTAATTGTAAGTTGACGATTAGATGGTAACAATTTTTTAATATTGTTTAGTAAATTTTCAAGTCCAGCCCCTAAATCACCCACCAATATTCCTGGTTTTCCTGTTTCAATGTTTAACTGAATTTGATCATTTAATCCATTTCGACATATCTTAACATTTGCAATACTATTCGCTTTTGCTATGCTATTAATGTGTGTACGAATTTTATCATCTTCTTCTAAAACATTGGCATATTGATTAAAATTAGCATACCATTTAGATTTATGTTCTTGTGTGATACCTAATCTAAATCCTAAAGGATGTGTTTTTTTGCCCCATAGAATTAATCCTTTTAATTTTAAATAAATTTATGATTTAATTGTTCTCTTTCATAACAACTGTAATATGACAAGTTGGTTTTAAAATTTTGAACGCTCGTCCTTGAGCACGTGGGCGAATTCTTTTTAATTTTGGTCCTTCATCGGCAAAAATTTCATCGATTATTAACTTTTTTTTATCGAATCCATAATTGTGTTTTGCATTTGCTGCAGCCGAATGGACTACTTGCCAAATAGGCCCACCAGCATCATAAGGTAAAAATTCTAAAATCATTAATGCTTCCTGATATGAGCGACCTCGAATTTGATCTAAAACTCGTCTTATTTTATGCGGAGACATTCGAATATATTTTGCTACTGCTTTTACTGATTGAGGGTTTGACATAAATAATTATTTTTAATATGTAGTATCGTATTCAATATATATAAATCAAAGTTTTAAGAATGAAGAATGGAAAGTATTTTAACTTTTGAATATATTGAGTAATATGTACTTTTAATTAAATCGATAAAAAATAACTTTCTTTGGAAACTTTCAAACAATATTAGAACTTTACCATAATGATTCTTGTTTCTTAATTGGTATTCTAGTTTTGTATAAAAGTTTAATTGTTATATAACTAAATTGCTCGAAATTCTTATAATCGTTAGTCAAAAACTTATTAACTTTTGGTGTTTCATTTATGTAAATTTCATGAATCCATATATCAAAAAAGTTAATAGAAAGATTATTTTGTAATGAAAGAATCGGAGAATATATAATTGCTAAAAGATTATCTCGTTCAATTGGATTAGCTTTTAATAAATATAAAATATCGTCAATAGCATAATAGAGATATTTTTTTTGAAAACTGTTCAATACAAGTTTAGCAATTGAAGATAATTTTTTTTCGTATTTTATTTGAAAAGTTTTAGATGTAATCTCATTAGGATTAGGATATTGAAGTGGCTTTCCTTCACTTCGATTACTTGATTTACGCTTTTTTATTACCGAAAATTCTTCCTTGCATTTACATCTGATCTCATATAAAATTCGATTCATTCTTTAGTTTATTTAACGTTTTGATTTTCTATCAACTTTAATATGAGTCTTAAAATTTCTTGTTGATACAAATTCTCCTAATTTATGTCCAACTAGTTGATCGGAAATAAAAATGGGTACATGTTGTTTACCATTATAAACTGCAATTGTAAATCCAATCATACTAGGTAAAATCGTTGAAGATCTGGACCAAGTTGTAATTGTATCTTTTTTATCAGCTTTGTTCAATTTGGCAATTTTTTTCAATAAATGATAGGCAACAAACGGACTTTTCTTTAATGATCTTGGCATCTTGAAAATATTCTTATTAATATATGAAATTGCGAAATTACTATTTAAGAGCGTCGGCGCAGAATGTATGAATCACTCAATTTTTTTCTTTTTCTTGTTTTCATGCCCAATGCAGGTTTACCCCATGGAGTTAATGGTCGAGTTCGCCCAATTGGCGCTCTTCCTTCACCCCCACCATGTGGATGATCACATGGATTCATAACTGAACCACGTACAGTTGGACGTTTACCCAACCAACGAGTTCTACCAGCTTTCCCACTTTGGACTAAAAATGCATCATTATTACTAATTTCTCCAATTGTCGCAAAACATTCTTTACGAAGTAATCTGATTTCTTTAGATGGTAATCGTAAAGTTACATAATTGCCTTCTTTGGCTAGAATTTTTGCTGATGTTCCTCCAGCGCGAACAATTTGTCCACCTTTATTAGGAATTAATTCAATATTATGAATAGAAGTACCTAAAGGAATTTCTGTCAATGGTAAAGTGTTTCCAATATTTAATGGTGATGCCGAGCCAGATAAAATTTTGTCACCAACATTTAAATTCTTGCTGTGTAAAATATAACGCTTCTCACCATCTAAGTAATTAATTAATGCGATTAGAGCATTTCTATTTGGATCATATTCGATAGCGGAAACAACCCCATCAATACCATATTTATTACGTTTGAAGTCAATTATTCGATAACGTCGCTTATGACCACCACCACGGTGACGAATTGTAATAACACCTCTGTTATTTCGTCCTTTATTCCGGTGATTCTTTTTAATTAAGCTTTTTTCTGGTGTAGTTTTTGTAATCTCAGTGAACGCGGAAAGTGCTCGATTACGTGTACCTGGGGTGTATGATTTATAAAGACGAATACTCATAAAATTTAGTATTTTTTTTAGTTATTAATTTTCGGTAAATAAGTTTATTACATCACCATCAGATAAAGTTACAATTGCTTTTTTATATTGTGGTTTCCAACCAAGATATTTACCTACACGTTTTTTTTTACGTGGAAGGCGGCAAGTATTAACTTTTACAACTTTCACTTTAAATAAATTTTCAATTGCAGCTTTAATTGTAATTTTATCGGAATAGCGATCTACAATAAAACTATATTGATTATTTTCTAAAAGTCTAGTAGCTTTATCCGTAATAATAGGATATTTGATAGTTTGTGCATTGCTAAGATAAAGATCTGAAGAGTTAATCACAATAAATCTCCTTTATATCATTAATTGCCAATGTTGTTAATATAATTTGTTTCGCTTTTAACAAACTAAGAGTATTTAAATTAGAAGCTGCGATTAATTCCACATTTTTAAGGTTTTGTGTAGATAATTTTAATGCAGTTGTCTTTTTCGAAACAATTACTAATAGTTTTTGATCTAAATTAACAGTACACTCTTGACAGATTTTTAGAAAATTTTTTGTTTTAGGTTCACTAATTTCATTTTCTAAATTTTCAATAATCAAAATATTATTCTTTTTGTTATATAACAAAGTTTGTAAAGCTAATCTTCGTTCTTTTTTATTTAACTTTAAAACAACCGTTTTTGGTTTTGGACCAAAAATTACACCACCACCTTTCCATAAGGGTGATCGAGTTGAACCAGCTCGAGCACGGCCAGTTCCTTTTTGACGCCATGGTTTACGACCACCACCTCGAACTTCACTTCGATTTTTTGTCGAAGCCGTTCCTTGTCTCTGAGAATTTGAATGTCTTAACACATCTTTGTGTAATAGATAATTTCCTGATTTTTCAAGAACATTTAATTTTAATTCATGGCTAGAATCTAATGATTTTCCATTTACATCTAACGGAGTATATTTTATAAATTTTTGAACGGTCATACTTTATTTTACTATATTCAATTTTTAATTTGAGTTACTTTACTCTGAAGGAACAATACTCAATAAATTTCCAGGTTTTCCGGGAACGGAACCTTTTATAACTAAAATGTTTTCTTCTAAATTTATCTGAATAACTTTGAGCTTTTGAATTGTTGTAACCTTATTTCCTAATTGACCTGACATTTTTTTACCAGGTAAAACACGTCCGGGAGTTGTACCCATACCGATTGAACCAGGTAATCTATGATTTTTTGAACCATGAGTCATTGGACCACGTGTAAAGTTATGACGTTTTTGAAGTCCCGAGAAACCTTTACCAATACTTTTACCTTTAATATTTACGAGCTGACCTGATGAAAGTAAATCTACTTTTAAAATTTGACCCACTTTGAATTTGTCTTCATCAAGAATACGGAATTCCTTTAAATATTTTAATGGTTGAATATTTGATTTTTGTAAATGGCCTAATTCGGGTTGAGTTAATGATTTACTTGAAACGTTACCATATCCAATTTGAATTGAGTTATATCCATCTTTTGCTTCTGTTTTTACTTGTGTTATTACACAAGGTCCAACTTTTAAAATTGTAACCGGAATAATATTGCCCGATTCATCAAAAATTTGAGTCATGCCAATTTTATTACCTAATAAACCTACACTCACGGTAGTCCTCCAAATGTATTTTATAGTAAATTAACTTTGCTATTTTAGTGTGTATAGAATTGGATAAACTAATTAAAA
>Ga0138263_1282428_pt1 | contig 16460 bp, 30 predicted proteins | sample RNAICE20151115_2_FD_105274 | JGI IMG/M metagenome (GOLD analysis project Ga0138263, IMG submission 105274) | Metatranscriptomics of polar marine prokaryotic and eukaryotic communities from Arthur Harbor ice station, Antarctica -... | ecosystem: Environmental > Aquatic > Marine > Unclassified...
CTAAAATTTTGAAATGAGCTCTTATACAAGCTTTTCAGATAGTTTTTCCATTATGTAAATTACTCTTTTATTCTAATAAAAGATTTGAACCCACAACCAACTTTACAAAGTATTGAAAGGCAATTACATAATAACTGTGCACATTATTTCTTAAAAACATTTGACCGCCAAGACTATAGCCTATCCAACAATTGAGAAGGAGCTCCATGTTTGTAAATTGAAAACATCTCATAAAGGCAGACTTATGAGCGCTGCCAATTGTTACTAGAGAATCCATCTTCTCATTATGGCCCATGTGAACAAGAGAACAATTGACATAAAAAGGCAAATTCTGGATAACTCTCGGCACTTTATAGCCCTCCATTATTAATAATTCTTCCTACATATAGGTATATGATAAAGTTGATTACCGCAATTGTAAATTTCTTTTTGGTAGCAAACATATCTTCGTCTGTAATGTTAGTATGGAGTTAATTATGCTCTACCCCAAACGAGCATCCTAAATCTAACTTAATAATTAAGAAAGAAATTCCAAGGATAATGAAATGTTAAACTGATTTTGAACTGGGTGTCATTTGACATCACATCATATGCGCAGAACACAATGTATAGATTAATTATAAAAATTAAAACTATACATAATTGTGAACTATTACCCTAAACAAATTCTATAAAGTACGCCTGGTGGTAAATCTGAGTTAACTAATAAATCAAAAATATTAATAGACGAATCATAATAAATTTCAAGAATGCGTTTATGAATTCGGATTTCAAAATGTTCGCGAGAATCTTTGTTAACGTGAGGAGACCGCAGAACACAATAAATTCGTTTATCTGTAGGTAAAGAAATTACCCCAACATTATCAACATTATTACTTTGAGTAATTTCCATGATCTTTTTACATGATATTGTTAAAAGATCAGAATTAAAAGATTCTAGTCGTACACTAATTTTTCCATTAGCTTTTATTGCCATAAAATTTTCTAATTATTTAACAATTTTTGAAACAACACCAGCCACAATCGTACGGCCACCTTCACGAATCGCAAACCGCATACCATCTTCAATTGCAACTGGGTAAATTAGTTCAGCTGTCATTTTAATACGATCACCTGGCATAACCATTTCTACAACTGTTCCATCATCTGCAGTGAATTGTTCAATTGAACCAGTTACATCTGTTGTTCGAACATAAAATTGTGGTCGGTAACCAGTGAAAAATGGTGTATGGCGACCACCTTCTTCTTTAGTTAAAACATATACTTCTGATTCGAAATTAGTATGTGGTGTAATCGTACCCGGTTGTGATAATACCATACCACGTTCAATATTTTCACGTGTTACGCCACGTAATAAAATACCACAATTATCTCCCGCAAAACCTTCTTCTAAAGTTTTTTGGAACATTTCAATACCAGTTATTGTTGTTGTTTGCGTTGCTTCAATACCAACAATTTCTATACTATCTCCGACTTTTATAACGCCTCTTTCAATTCTTCCCGTTGCTACAGTTCCACGACCTGTAATTGAAAAGACATCTTCAACAGCCATTAAGAATGTTTTTTCTACATCACGTTCTGGTGTAGGGATATAATCATCAACAGCATCCATTAAAGTATAAATTTTATCAACCCATGGATTATCACCACGTTTAATAGTTGGGTTTGCTGAGATAGCTTCAATAGCTTGTAAAGCTGATCCAGGACAAATTGGAATATCATCACCTGGGAAATCATACGTCGAAAGTAATTCTCTTACTTCTAATTCAACTAACTCTAATAATTCATCGTCATCAACTTGATCTTGTTTATTTAAAAAAACAACAATGTGAGGTACACCAACTTGTTTTGCTAATAAAATATGCTCTCGAGTTTGTGGCATTGGTCCATCAGCTGCAGATACAACTAAAATAGCCCCATCCATTTGTGCTGCACCAGTAATCATATTTTTTACATAATCAGCGTGACCTGGACAATCTACGTGCGCATAATGGAGATTTTCCGTCTCATATTCAACGTGTGCTGTATTAATTGTAATACCACGGGCACGTTCTTCTGGAGCACCATCAATATCTGCATAATTTTTTGCTACAGCATTTCCATCTAAAGCTAATGTTGCTGTAATTGCTGCAGTTAATGTTGTTTTACCATGGTCAACATGCCCAATAGTACCAATATTCACATGAGGTTTTGTTCGTTCAAATTTTTCACGTGCCATTTTTAAAGTTTCCTTTGAAATTTAATATTTATAGTAAGTTTTTATTTGCTTTTAGCGAAGTTAAACCTTTTATAATTAAAGGTTAATAACGAAAATGTGCAAATGCTTTATTAGCATCTGCCATTTTATGAGTTTCTTCTTTTTTCTTTACAGTATTACCTATATCGTTTGCGGTGTCAATAATTTCACTTGCTAATTTAATAGACATTGTTCTACCAACACGTTGTCGAGAATATTGAATAATCCAGCGTAATGCTAAATTAGTTGCTCGAAAACTACTAACTTCAATAGGGACTTGATAAGTTGATCCACCTATTCGTCGGGCTTTTACTTCCACCACTGGGCTTGCGTTTCGAATAGCTTTCTCAAAAATTACTAAAGGATCTTCATTTGTTTTTGATTTGATAATCTCGAAAGCTCCATTTACAATATTTTGAGCTAAATTTTTCTTACCGGCCTTTAAAATTCTTGTTACTAATAAACTAACTAAGTAACTATTATATATAGGATCTGCCTTAGGAAAACGTTTTTTTGAGATATTACGACGTGACATAATGATAATTATTTTTTAATAAATTGTTATCTGATAATAATAATCTTAATTTTTAAGATTAAGATTATTGTTAACTTTTTGGTTTTTTAACTCCATATTTTGAACGTCTTTGCGTACGATCTTTAACACCGCCACTATCTAATGCACCGCGGACTATATGATATTTAACACCAGGTAGATCTTTTACTCTCCCACCTCGAATTAAAACGACTGAGTGTTCTTGGAGATTATGTCCTTCACCTGGTATATAGGCAGTTACTTCAAACCCAGATGTTAATCGAACTCGAGCAACTTTTCGAATTGCTGAATTTGGTTTCTTTGGTGTTGTTGTATAGACACGTGTACAAACACCCCGTCGTTGAGGACAGTTTACTAAAGCAGGTGATTGTGTTTTTTTCTTAATTTGGACCCGTCTTGAACGAACTAATTGTTGAATCGTTGGCATTTATTTAAAAGTTAATTAAGTAAATTTAAAATATTTAATTTTCTGTTATTTGTAATCCGTATTTTTTCATAAACCTTTCAACACGACCTTCACTATCAATCATAGTTTGAGAATCAGTATAAAAAGGATGGTTTCTTAACCAAACATCAACTTGTAATTGCGGTTTAGTTGAACCAATTGAACAAAGGGTTTTTCCTTCAGAAATTATCGGAGCATTAGGGAACCAATTAGGATGAATCTCAGGTTTTGGCATATTATTAGATTTTTTAACGTTTTGAATATTGTGATGCTTTTCTTGCTTTTCGTAAACCATATTTTTTACGCTCTTTAATCCGTGCATCACGAGTTAAAAATCCAAATGGTTTTAAAATTAATCGATTTCCTTCTAACATCCCGCAGGCTACTCTAGCAACACCTAATTTAACAGCATCTGCTTGACCAGTTAGTCCACCGCCTGTCACAGTTGCAATAATGTCTACTTTATCATTCATATTTAATACTTTTAAGGGCGCCCAAATAGCATTTAAATAATTTGTATTATATTGTAAATACTTTTCCCCTGAAACTTTATTAATTATAATTTGACCTGTTCCTTTATCTAAAGAAACTCGTGCAATTGCACGTTTTCGTTTTCCAACACAAATACTTTTTGCGGTTTCTGTTTTCATAATTTTTTTTGAGAGTTTTTAAAAATCTTAACAGATAGTTAATTCTTGTGGGTCTTGTGCAACATGTGGATGTTGAGTTCCTTGATAAACTTTTAATCTTTTAACTAAATGTTTTTTGGGAAATCCGTTTGGTAACATACCAAAGATACAGCTCTCAATAATTCGTTTAGGTAAAACATTTATTAATCGTTTTAAAGAACTACCAGGGCGTCCTGGTTGGAAGACATGAAATCGTTCTTTTTTACGATCAAATTTTAAATGGTCTGCATTAATTAATATTACATAATCTCCAACATCCATTGATGGATGATAGATGGATTTTGATTTCCCTGTTAACAATGGTACAATTGTTGAAGCTAAACGTCCTAATTGTTTATCTTTACAATCAATGACATACCATTTTCTTTTATTATAATTTGAAGCTGGAATAAATGTTTTATTCATAAAAATTTTTTAATAACCTAAATAATTATTTTAAGACTATTCCTAATTTATTTTTAAGAGTAGCAAAAACTTCATCTGCTGATTTACGACCAAAATTTTTTAGTTCTAAAAGCTTTTCTGGAGAATATTCTAATAAGTCTCCAATGGTGTTGATTTGAGCTCTTTTTAAACAATTATAAGGTCGCACAGATAATTGTAATTCTTCTATAGCAATATGTGTATAAGAGTCGACAGGTTTTATAATACTTTTTTCTTTCGACTTTTCTTTTTTTTTATTAATTTTATGTTCACTAATCCGTTTAAATAAATCTCGAATTAAATTAGAACCAGAAAAAATTGCTTGTTCAGGTGATATACTCCCATTGGTCCAAACATCTAGAAAAACTTGTTCGGTTAAATTATTTAAATTATCTTGCACACTTTCAATTTTAAAATCCACTTTTTGAACTGGCATAAAAATTGCATCCGTCTCAATAAAATCTTCGAATTTATCAGAAAAAAGTTCATTAGCTAAACGATACCCTGTCCCAGATTCAATTTTAAATTCTATTTCTAATATATGAGAGTTTGAAATTGTACAAATATAATGATTCGGATTAATAATTTCAATTTCTGGTGGTAATTGAATGGAACTAGCAGTAATGACAGCTGGACCATGCAACCTCAGTCTTCCAAATTGTCTATTGACCGTTTTGGAGTTTAAAATAATTCCTTTTAAATTTAATAAAATTTCAAGAATATCTTCACGGATACCTGGTATTAATGAAAATTCATCTTTTACCCCAGCAATTCGAACACCTGTAATTGCAGTTCCTTCTAAATCTCCGAGTAGAACTCTTCGTAATAAATTTCCAATTGTTATACCTTGACCAGGATTAAGCGACTTAATTAAAAACTGCCCATGCATAGACCCGGATTCAATTTTTTCTGATTTTAAACATTCCATTAATAAATTAGAATTGTTTATAAAATTTTTTGTATAATTCATAATTTATTATTTTAGAAATATAAATAATTATACACGACGACGTTTTCGAGGACGACAACCATTATGAGGTACAGGAGTTATATCTTGTATTGAGAGAATTTCCAAACCTGCACCTTCGATTGAACGAATTGCTGTTTCCCGCCCTGAACCTTGACCTTTTAGTAAAATTTCAACTGTTTTGATACCGCTGCTTAAAGCGTCCAATGCTGCTTTTTCGGCTGCTGTTTGAGCAGCAAAAGGAGTACCCTTTCGAGCGCCTTTGAATCCAGAACTACCTGATGATGCCCAAGAAATTGTATCTCCTGTCATAGTAGTGATTGTAACGATTGTATTATTAAACGTTGATTGAATATGAACCACGCCTGTTCCAAGATTATTTCTATTCTTTTTTACTGTGGATTTTCGAGTTTTTTGTGCCATATAAAATAAAAATTTTAATTAGTATAACTTTTAAAAAATAAATATTATTTTTTCTTACCAGTGACAGTCTTTTTAGCCCCACGACGTGATCGTGGATTTGTTCGTGTTCTTTGACCTCGAACAGGTAAACTATTTCGATGTCTTTTCCCACGATGACAATTTATTTCATTTAGTCGTTTTATATTTAATCCATTAAAACGACGTAAATCACCTTCCAATTTAAAATTACCATTTTCCAAAATATTTCGTAGTAATACGGTTTCTTCTGAAGTTAAATTATCTGTTCTTGTTTCGGCACTAATTTCTGCTAATTCAATAATTTTTTTCGCCGATGTAAGACCAATCCCATGAATATACGTAAGAGCATACGTAATTCTTTTATTTCTTGGCAAATCGACACCTAATAATCTTACCATTTAATTAATTCCTTTTAACTATTAGCCTTGTCGTTGTTTATGTTTTGGATTCGGACAAATTACCATAACCTTACCATGTCGTTTAATTACTCGACATTTATCACACATTTTTTTTACTGAAGGACGAACTTTCATTATAATAAATATTAAATTAATAAATAAATTTTCAACTTTGTTTAATCAAATCTTTCATTATAAATATTAGAAAGAATTATACTTTTCATTTCTCTTGAAATATCTAATACAACACCTACTAGAATCAATAATGAAGTTGTACCCAATCCATTAAAGCTTGAAACATTCAAAATTGCTTCAATGATATTTGGTAATGTCGCTAATACAGCTAACACCAAAGCACCAAAAAACGTTACTCGTTTCATAACTTGTTTTAAATAAAATGTTGTAGCTAAACCAGGTCTTACACCTGGTATACTTACAGCCATTTTTTGCAATTCTTCAGAAATATCTTTTGGATTTAAAACAATAGTGGAATAAAATGAACTGAATACTAAAATTAAAACAAAGTAACTAACCCAATAAATAATTTTGGACGATTTTAAAAAGATAGGAATCGTTAAAAGTGGAAATACACCTAAATTAGTTATATAATTTGGTAACACTAAAATGGCAGTTGTCAAAATAATTGGCATTACACCTGCTTGATTAAATCGCAATGGAATATAATTATTTGACGTACCTTTAAGAAACATCGGTTGACTTTGACCAAGTTGTTTTGAAGATAATAAAGGTACAATTCTGGCACTTTCTTGCAACGTAATAATTCCAGATATTGCAATAAAAAATAGTATTACAATTCCGACTTCAGAACCAAACGTTAAATTTTCAGCATTTTCACTGATTAATTTTTTACCTAAATTTGGTAGACTTGATATTATATTAGTATATATTAATAAAGATGCTCCATTCCCTAATCCATATTCTGTAACTAATTCACTTAACCATAAAACAATCATTGCACCGGTAGTTAACCAAAGAATTATTTCAAAGGCTAATAATGGGCTCCAATCAAATAACGCACGTTTTAAATAAAAAGCAATACTTGAACTTTGAATTAATGCCCATCCTAAAGTAATTAAACGAGTTAATCTCGTAATAGCTCGTCTTCCTTCTCCACCACCTTCTTTTTGTAATTTAGAAACACTTGGAATTAACCCAGTTATTAATTGAACCATAATTGAAGCATTTATATAAGGGAATATATTTAAGGTAAATAATCCAATTACAAATGTGTCATTTCCAGAAAAAGTACTTACTAAATTTTTGGTGATTGGGTGTTGCTGAATATAAAAAGCTAAATGTCCGTGATTAATCCCAGGAATTGGAAGGAAAGTTCCCATTCTGATAAATAAAAGTATTCCAATACTTAATAAAAGACGTTTTAATAAAATATCGTCTGTCTTTTTCATTTTGATTTTTAATATTTTTAAAGTCAACTATATTTCACTTTACGTCATTTATAATTGTTGATTATTAACTTAAGTCGCGAGTCTTTAATACTTGTGACTTAGTAGTTAAACTTTTTAATCCTACAATTGCTGTGCGTGCATTATTTAATAAATTATCTGAACCTAATTGTTTTGCAATTACATTTTTAATTCCTGCAACTTCTAAAACAGTTCTAACTGCACCACCGGCAATAACCCCTGAACCTTCTATAGAAGGCCGCATAACAATTTTACATGCTCCTAATTCAGCTATAACACCATGTGGGATACTTAATGATTTTGTGATTGGAATTTTTATTAGATTTTTTTGACCGTCAGTTTTTGCTTTTTTAAAAGCATTAACAACATCTTCGGCTTTACCAACACCAACACCAACTTGTCCATTTTCATCTCCAACAACAACAACAGCACGGAAACTTAATTTCTTCCCACCTTTTGTTACTTTTGTTACTCGACTAATTTTAATTAATCGTTCAATAAGTTTTATATCATTTAAGTTTTTAGTACGCATACGTTTCGCGATTAATTAAAGTTATTTTTAAATTCTTTTTTAAAATTGCAAGCCACCCGCTCGAGCACCATCTGCTAAAGCTTTTATACGACCATGATATATATAAGGACCTCGGTCAAAGACAATTTTTGTTATATTCTTTTTTCGACTTAATTCAGCTAATTTCTGCCCCATAAGTCTCGATGCATCACACGTACGACCTTTGTTTTCAGTATTAAGTTTAATATCACGATCCAAAGTAGAACAAGAAACAAGTGTAGTCGATGTGTTATCGTCTATGATTTGAGCATATATATTTTCATTTGAACGATAAACTGATAAACGTGGACGTTCTAAAGTTCCTTTAATTAATCCTCGTACACTTTCACGTTTTAATTTTTTATATTTATCAGGTTTTAATTTTTTATTCTTATTTTTCAGTCTTAATAAAAGTCTTTTTGAAAATTTCATAATTTAATTTTTTTCTTACAACTTAATAATTTTTATTTTTTACCTGATTTTCCAGCCTTACGTAAAATTTGTTCGCCTTTATATAAAATTCCTTTTCCTTTATAAGGCTCAGGAGGACGCCAAGAGCGTACTTTGGCTGCAAATAATCCTAATTGTTCTTTATCACAGGATTTGATATTAAGAGTTGTATTCTGTACTACCTCAACTTCTATACCTTCTGGTATAACTATTTCTACGGGGTGACTAAAACCTAAAGCTAATACAAGAGATTTTCCTTGCACAGTCGCTCGATAACCCACACCTTGCAGAATAAGTGTTATAAGAAATTGTTCTGAAACCCCAATACACATATTGTTAATTATTGTTCTATATAACCCTTGTAAAGCACGGTTGTTTCGTGTCTGATTTTTTAAATTTACAAGTAAGGTCCCATTTTTTTCTTCAATTTCTAGTGTTTCTGGGATTTGGTTTTGTAATTTTCCATATTTTCCTGTTACTTCTAATATTGAAGTCTCAGGAGTAAAGGAAGTTTCTGTTAATAATGGTATTTTGACAGGTAATTTTCCAATTCGTGACATATTATATATTTCCTCTAATTACCAAATATGACATAAAACTTCACCACCAATTCCGAGTTCTTTAGCTTTAATATTTGTCATAACGCCCTTTGATGTTGATAAAATTGCAATCCCTAAACCGTCCAAAACTTTGGGTAAAGTTTTTGAATTAGCATAAACTCTTAAACCAGGTTTACTTATTCGTTTAACTTTATTTATCACGCGATCTCGTGATCGACCTTTATATTTGAATGAAAGAAGTAAATATTGATATAAATTTTCATTATATATTTCAAAATTTGCAATAAACCCTTCTTCTTTAAGTATTACAGCAATTGCTTCTGACATTTTTGTAGAGGGTATTTCTACAATTTCATGCTTTACCATATTTGCATTTCGAATACGCGTCAACATATCAGCAATAGTATCTGTTACCATAATTATTTCCTTAATCTGATTGTTTTCAATTTATTTATTCTTGTGACCAACGCTTACGACGTAGGTGTTTTTTTCGATCCCATACTTGATTAATTTCTCCAAAAGAAGAGTATTTATCATAATAACCGCAATCATTTAATGGAAATCTTAAGAATTTTAATAATATCATTCCGTTTAAAACTCTATCCACAGTTTTTGAGCGCGATTTAGGTGCAGATGAATCTAAAACAAGAGTAATAGTAAATCCTTGAGCTTGGTCTACATCATCATACTCAATTTCTGGAAAAATTAACTGTTCTTTTAATCCAAATGTATAGTTTCCAGCTTTATCAAAACTTCTTACTGATAATCCCCGAAAATCGCGAATTTGAGTAAAAGTAAAAAAGATAAGTTTCGTAAGAAAACTATACATTTTTTCACCACGTAAAGTAACTGCTAAACCCAATTCCATATTTTCACGAATTTTAAAACCAGCAACAGCATTTTTAGATTTTGTAATTAACGGTTTCTGTCCGGTAATTGTAGTAAACTCATTAATACTTTTTTTTAAAATATTCTTGTTTTGTGCAGCTAATCCTAAGCCTCGATTAATATTAATTTTTTTAAGCTTTGGAATTGTATGAATATTTGAAAATAGTTCCGGGTTAGTTCTTTGTAAAACAGGTCGAATACCACTTTCATATTCTTTTTTTATATTTTCTAATAGACCATATATTTCTGCAATTTCTTCTAATGATTGTTGATTACGCATATTATTTATTTAAAATAATTTAAGATTTGAATGATGAATCGGCGCTTCAAATTGTTTTATTTCTCCTACGTCACTTTCTGTGTTCGGTTTAATATGTTTAAATTTAAAATTTACCCCTTTAACAAGAACTTTTCCTGTTTTACGATAAAGTTTAGTAACTTCACCCGTTTTATTTTTATCAAAGCCAGAAATAATTTTCACGTTGTCGCCAATTTTAATATGGAATTTTTGAGTTTTTGACATTTATAAAACCTCCGGAGCTAATGAAACAATTTTAGAAAAATTCTTATCTCGAATTTCACGGGCAATTGGCCCAAACACACGTGTTCCGCGTGGATTATTGTCTAAATTTACGATTACAGCTGCATTATCATCAAATCGAATATACATACCATCAGGACGTCGAATGGTTTTAGATGTTCTAACAATAATTACTCGTACAACATCAGATTTTTTAATTGGCATGTTTGGAATCGATTCTTTTACTACACCGATAATTATGTCACCAATTTTACCATATTTTCGATTACCGCCTAACACTCGAATGCACATAATTTTTCGGGCGCCAGTATTATCAGCTACAGTTAAGATTGTTTGAGGATATATCATAAAAGTTATGTCTTAAGTAATTAAAGATGATTTTGAAAGAATTTTAGCTACTATCCAACGTTTTCTTTTACTAAGTGGTCTACATTCTTCAACTAAAACTTGATCACCTATATTACATTCGCCTAAATCATCATGAGCTAAATATTTCCGTGTTTTTATCATTGTCTTTGAGTAAATTGGGTGTGAATATCTACTTTCAACTTTTACTACAACAGTTTTTTGCATTTTATTGCTAACAATGATACCAATTTTTTCTTTTACAGGCATTTATCACTCCTTAAAAATTTCTGTTTTTAGATATATGTAAAATTACTTTAATTTTTGGGACTATGAAATTATTTATTTTATAACTTAGAGAGCTTATTTGTCTAATCGTGTTGTTAAACGTGTCTTTAATTGTGCAATTTTACGTTTAACAATTTTAATTTCATGTGGTTTAAAAGGTTGACGGGTAGCCTTTTTGAATCGTAAATTAAATAATTCTTTCTCTGTTTTAACAATTTGTTCACAGAGTTCTGTATTATTAAATTCTTTGGTATCGTTATAGTGAGGCAGACTCATATTTTTTTTAAATATCGTTTCTAATAATAAATTTTGTTTTTATTGGTAATTTGTAAGAAGCTAATTTGAAAGCGGCACGTGCTACTTCTTCAGGAACAGAACCAATTTCGAATAAAATTGTTCCAGGTTTTACTGTTGCAACCCAATAATCCACAGCACCTTTTCCTGATCCCATACGTGATTCTGCTGCACGAGCTGTTACTGTTTTATCAGGGAAGATTCTAATCCACAATGAAGCTCCCCGTTTTGTATAACGTGTAACTGTTCGTCGAGTTGCCTCAATTTGACGCGATGTAATCCAGCTTGGTTCTAAAGCTTGTAAAGCATATTTACCAAATGAAATTTCATTTCCACGTGTTGCTTTCCCACGCATTCGTCCACGGTGATATTTTCTATATTTAGTTCTTTTTGGACTTAACATAATAAATGATATTAATTGAATGTATTATATTTTTTACTGACGTAACTAGCTCAGCTTATTTTTTTAAAATCTCACTTTTGAATACCCATACTTTAACACCAATAATGCCATAAATTGTATTTGCTTCATTTGTAGCATAATCAATATCAGCTCTTAATGTTTGTAAAGGAACTCGTCCGTCTCTAGCCCATTCACGTCTTGCTATTTCTGCACCATTTAAACGACCAGATACTTGAACTTTAATACCATTTACTTTATCATCTTGCATACATTGTAGTGCTTCACGGACTGCACGCCTAAACGGAACTCGGTCTTCAATTTGCTGAGCAACTAATTCAGCAATAAGAGGAGCATTTGTACTAAGATTCTCAACTTCTTTGACATTAATCGTTAACTGTCGATTACTTGACAAAATTTTATTTTTAAGATTCTCTTTTAGAGTTTTGATTCCTAAACCATCTTCTCCAACCAACATTCCTGGTCGACCCGTTTCTATTGTTACTTCAATTTGATCACCTAACCCATTTCGATTAATTTTAATCGCTGAAATACTACCTTTTGTATGGGTAAATTTCTTGATATACGTTCGAATAGCGTCATCTTCTGTCAATAAAGTTGCATATAAAGTCCAATTTGTACACCATACAGATTGATGTTCTTGCGTGATACCTAGCCTATATCCTAAAGGATGTGTCTTTTGACCCATTAATAAAATTTCCTTACTTATAATTTAATTAAACACTCGATTTCATAACAACAGTAATATGACATGTTGGCTTTAAAATTTTAAAAGCTCGACCTTGAGCACGTGGTCGAATACGTTTCAATTTAGGGCCTTCATTTGCGAATATTTCTGAAATAATTAATTTCTTTTTATCTAAATTATAATTATTTTTAGCATTTGCAGCTACAGAATGTACAACTTGCCAAATAGGAGAACCAGCATCATAAGGTAAAAATTCTAATATCATCAATGCTTCTTGATAAGAACGCCCACGAATTTGGTCTAACACCTGTCTTACTTTATGTGGTGATATTCGTACATATTTTGCTGTTGCTTTAACTGATTGACTACTAGGCATAATATATTTTCCTTCATGTTTTTACATATATTTCAAGTTTCTGAACAATAATGAAACAACTAAATTACAAAACTGTTAGTTACTATGTATTATTTTTTTTCATTCGATAAGTTGACACTGTACGCTAATTTAATTGTTATGTACTCGCAAGGTTCTAAATTTTGTTGATTTTGATTCATAAATTTATTAAAATTTGGAATTTTATTTACGTAAACTTCATAAACCCACATATCGAAGAAATTTATACATAAATTATTTTGCAGAGAAATAACTATTGAATCTAAAGCCTGTAAAAGAAAATCTCGCTCAATAACATTTGATTTTAATAGATACGAAATGTCATCCCGGACATAATAAAAATGTTTAAATTCAATACCTTTTAAAATTAGTTTTGCAAGTGGTGATAATTTTTTTTCAGATTTAACATTAAAAGTCTTCACTTGAAAAGTTTTCGGAAAATTTAATGTTAATTCCAATCTTTCCATATTTAATTATTCCTTTTAACGTTTCGTTTTTTTATCCGCTTTAATGTGTGATTTAAACGTTCGGGTAGAAACAAATTCTCCTAATTTATGTCCAACAAATTGATCAGAAATAAAAACAGGTATATGTTGTTTCCCATTGTAAACAGCAATTGTAAATCCAATCATGTTAGGTAATATTGTAGAACTACGGGACCAGGTTTTAATTACATCTTTTTTCCCATTGGCATTCATTTTATTAATCTTTTTTAATAAATGGTATGCAACAAAGGGTCCTTTTTTTAATGATCTTGACATTTTTGATAATGTTATTAATAAATATTTTAATTTCTTATAGATTCATTATGAACGTCGGCGAAGAATATAAGCATCGCTAAGTTTTTTAGTTTTCCGCGTTTTTTTACCTAGTGCAGGTTTTCCCCATGGGGTCAATGGTCGACTACGACCAATGGGGGCTCTACCTTCTCCTCCACCATGTGGGTGATCACATGGGTTCATAACTGAACCACGAACAGTTGGCCGTATACCTAACCAACGCGTTCGACCAGCTTTACCACTTTGTACTAAGAATGCATCGTCATTACTTAGTTCACCAATTGTTGCTCGACATTCTTTTCGAATTAATCGAATTTCTTTTGATGGCAATCTTAACGTAACGTAGTTTCCTTCTGTTGCTAAAATTTTAGCTGAAGTTCCAGCTGCACGAACGATCTGTCCACCACGATTTGGGATTAATTCAATATTATGAACTGAAGTTCCTAAAGGAATTTTATATAACGGTAATGCGTTCCCTATACTTAACGATACCTTTTCTCCAGAACTAACTGTATCGCCCACATTTAAATTATTTGGATGTAAGATATACCGTTTTTCGCCGTCTTTATAATAAAGTAATGCAATCCTAGCATTTCGATTAGGGTCATATTCAATAGAATGAACTGTAGCGATTATTTTATCTTTGTTACGGCGAAAATCAATTAATCTATAACGTTTTTTATGACCACCACCTCGATGTCTAATAGTAATGACTCCTCTATTATTTCGACCTTTATTTTGGTGATTTTTTCTTATTAATGTTTTTTCCGGTTTATCCTTTGTAATTTCTGAAAAAGATGAAAGAGCTCTATTTCTTGTACCCGGTGTATAGGATTTGTAAAGACGAATACTCATAAACTTGGTAAATTTATATAATTGTTAATTTTCTTCTGCAAATAAATTTATTGTATCGCCGTCTAATAACGTTACAATTGCTTTTTTATATTTTGATTTCCAACCGACATATTGACCTATTCTTTTTTTCTTTCTAGGTAAATGAGCCGTAGTAATTTTTATAACTTTAACATTGAATAAAGACTCAATTGCAGCTTTAATTGTTGGTTTATCATATTTAGGATTCACAATAAAACTGTACTGATTATTAGCTAAAAGTCTTGTAGCTTTATCAGTAATAATTGGATATTTTACAACATCTATAAGACTAGCGTCATATATAACATCAGAACTACTCACAATAAATCTCCTGTATATCTTTAATTGCCGATGGACTTACTATAATTGTTTTTGCTTTTAATAAACTTAATGTATTTAAGTTTGATGCATAAATTAATTCAACATTTTTAAAATTTTGAATTGATAACTTTAAAGGAATTGCTTTTTTAGAAACAATTAGTAAAATTTTTTTGTTCAAATTTAAAGAACATGTTTTAGAAAAGTCAGAAAAAGCTTTCGTTTTAGGTTCAGTAATAAATGATTCTAAATCATGCATTATTTTAATACGACCGGCTTTAGTTTTATTATAAAGCATAGTCTGTAAAGCTAACCTACGTTCTTTTTTATTTAATTTCAAATTAGTTGTTTTTGGTTTTGGACCAAAGATAACACCACCACCTCTCCATAAAGGAGAACGGTTTGAACCAGCACGGGCGCGACCAGTTCCTTTTTGACGCCAAGGTTTCTTACCACCACCCCTTACTTCACTTCGAGTTTTTGTTGAAGATGTTCCTTGCTTATGAGAAAGTTGTTGTCTTAAAATATCTCTATGAACTAGATAATTGTCTGATATCTTAAAGTCAAGTTGATATTCCTTAGTATTATTTAAAGTTAAAACTTGTCTATTTGAGTAATCCAAAGAAAAGGAGTACTGTATTTGTACTTGTCTTTTAGTAGTCATGTAATACTTTTCCTAACATCCATTTATTTAATAATAATTTTTTGTTCATTATTTTGAAGGAACAATACTAAGTAAATTTCCCGGTTTTCCTGGAACAGCGCCTTTAACTACCAAGATGTTCTCATTACTATTTACTTGAACAACTTTTAATTTTCTAATATTCTTAGTTTTATTACCAAGTTGACCGGCCATTTTTTTACCTGGTAATACACGTCCTGGTGATGTACCCATTCCAATAGATCCTGGAGCTCTATGATTTTTTGAACCATGGGTCATTGGACCTCGTGTAAAATTATAACGTTTTTGAAGGCCTGAAAAACCTTTACCAATACTTTTCCCCGTAATATTAATTAATTGACCTACATCAAATGAATCTACATTTAGAACTTGTCCAATATTAAATTCACTTGGATCATTTACACGAAATTCTTTTAAATATTTTAAAGGTTGAATATTTGATTTTTGTAAATGACCTAACTGCGGTTGAGTTAAATATTTTGTTCCTACATTACCATACCCAACTTGAATCGCATTATACCCATCTTTCAAAGTGGTTTTAATTTGTGTAATCACACAAGGTCCAACTTTTAAAATTGTAACTGGGATAATATTTCCTGATTCATCAAATATTTGGGTCATTCCAATTTTGTTACCTAATAAACCTAAAGACACAATTTATTTCTCCAAATATAAATATATAATAGTTAAAACAACTACTCTTAGTTCTACTAAGATTAAAAATACATTATTTAACAATTTCGTGTTAATGACCCCGCTGAATTCACTGTTGGGCAAGTTTTAAATGTTGAA
>Ga0138263_1573215_pt1 | contig 16354 bp, 31 predicted proteins | sample RNAICE20151115_2_FD_105274 | JGI IMG/M metagenome (GOLD analysis project Ga0138263, IMG submission 105274) | Metatranscriptomics of polar marine prokaryotic and eukaryotic communities from Arthur Harbor ice station, Antarctica -... | ecosystem: Environmental > Aquatic > Marine > Unclassified...
TATAGGGGACGTGGTGGAATTGGTAGACACGACGGACTTAAAATCCGTTGCCTAGTGATAGTGCGTGAGGGTTCAAGTCCCTCTGTCCCCATTATATATAAATATTTATTGAAATTTTTGTTCACTTCAAATAAAATTTTGTTTCTATTCGACTCACATAAAATTTTAGAACGTTTTGTTGAAGTACATAAAAATTTGAATATTAATAATTCGCATATAACTGAAGGAAGTTATGGTGAATTTGAGGAATAAGTAATTGTTTATATAATTGTTTTGTAATTTGATTAAGAATTCGTATATTACCTAATAAAGTTAAATTAAATATGAATGTTTCTTTATATTTAGTTGATCTTAGGGATAAATTATCCATTTTAAATCCTCGTCCAATTAACAAGCTAGTAATTCTTCTTAAGATATTTATCTGGTTTTCAATCAAAATAGATAAAAGACATTCCTACTAATGTTTAGTTTTAATTTATTACTTTAATTTTTTTAAATTATTATATTATTATTTTATATAAAATTAGATATTTAATAAATTAAATATCTAATTTTGTAAAAATTTTCAGTTTATTAATTTTGCATTAAGATATACAAATTTTATACAACACACCAGGTGGTAAATCTGATTGTGTTAATAAATCAAAAATATTTATTGTCGAATCATAATAAATTTCCAAGATTCTTTTATGGATTCTGATTTCAAAATGTTCTCTTGAATCTTTATCAACATGTGGTGATCTTAAAACACAATATATCCGTTTATCAGTTGGTAATGCTACAATTCCCAAATTACTGAACTCAATATTCTGCATAAGATTGACTATCTTCTGGCATGATGAAGTCAAAAGTTCATGATTGAAAGACTCCAATTTAACACGAATTTTTTCTTTCGTTTTTGTTACCATAAGTTATATTATATTATTTAATAATTTTTGATACTACACCTGCGCCAATAGTACGACCGCCTTCACGAACCGCAAATCTCATACATTCTTCAATTGCTACTGGATAAATTAATTCAGCAGTCATTTTAATTCTATCGCCTGGCATAACCATTTCTACAATATCACCATCATCAGATGTAAATTGTGTGATTGCACCTGTAACATCAGTTGTTCGTAGATAAAATTGTGGTCTATATCCTGTAAAGAATGGTGTGTGTCGACCACCTTCTTCTTTTGTTAAAACATAAGTTTCTGCTTCAAAATGTGTATGTGGAGTAATTGAACCAGGTTGAGCTAAAACCATACCACGTTCAATATCTTCACGAGTAACACCACGTAATAATATACCAACATTATCACCTGCGTAACCTTCATCTAACGTTTTTTGAAACATTTCAATACCAGTAATGGTAGTTATATTTGTTTCCGCTGATAAAACTATAATCTCAACGTTTTCTCCGACTTTAACGACGCCTCTTTCAATACGACCAGTTGCAACTGTTCCACGACCTGTAATTGAAAAAACATCTTCTATCGCCATTAAGAAAGTCTTCTCAACATCACGTTCAGGTGTTGGTATATACTCATCAACAGCATCCATTAGTGCGTATATTTTATCAACCCAAGGGTTGTCACCACGTTTAGTATCCGGGTTAGCTGAAATAGCTTCAAGAGCTTGTAAAGCAGAACCTGGACAAATTGGGATATCTTCACCAGGAAAATCATAAGCTGATAATAATTCTCGAACTTCTAATTCTACTAACTCTAGTAATTCTGGATCATCTACCTGATCTTCCTTATTAAGGAATACAACAATATCTGGAACCCCTACTTGTTTTGATAATAAGATATGCTCACGAGTTTGTGGCATAGGTCCATCTGCAGCTGATACAACTAAAATAGCACCGTCCATTTGTGCAGCACCTGTAATCATGTTTTTCACATAATCAGCATGACCTGGACAATCTACATGAGCGTAATGGCGTTTTTCTGTTTCATATTCTACATGTGCTGTATTAATTGTAATACCACGAGCACGTTCTTCAGGAGCAGCGTCGATATCAGCATAATTTTTAGCAACAGCATCACCTGATAAAGCTAAGGTACAAGTGATTGCTGCTGTTAAAGTAGTTTTTCCATGATCTACGTGTCCAATAGTACCAATATTAACATGCGGTTTTGTACGTTCAAATTTTTCGCGTGCCATTTTTTAAAATTCCTTAAAACTATTATATTTATATCTAAATTTTTAAAGCTTTTAGCGAGAATCTAGAATTTTTAATATTTAAAATGAGCAAAAGCTTTATTAGCTTCTGCCATTCTATGAGTTTCCTCTTTTTTCTTTATAGTATTACCGATCTCATTTGCAGTGTCAATTATTTCACTTGCTAGTTTTATTGCCATTGTTCGGCCAACTCGCTGACTAGCGTATTGTATTAACCATCTTAATGACAAGTTTGTTGCTCGAAAACTGCTTACTTCAACTGGTACTTGGTATGTAGATCCACCAATTCTTCGAGCTTTCACTTCCACAACAGGACTAGCATTTTTAATAGCTTTTTCAAAAATAAACAAAGGATCTTGATTTGTTTTTGTACGAATTATTTCAAATGCGCTAATAACAATGTTTTGAGCTAAGTTTTTTTTCCCTGATTTCAATATTCTTGTAATCAAAAGACTAACTAAATAACTGTTATAAGTAGGATCCGCTTCAGGAAATCTTTTTTTTGCTACGTTGCGACGAGACATAATATAAAACTTTGTAAATGAATAGAATTTATTTATTAAGAATTTATAAAGTTAAACTAATTATTTAGTTATCACTTTTTGGTTTTTTAACACCGTATTTTGAACGACCTTGAGTTCGGTTTTTAACTCCACCACTATCCAATGCTCCTCTAACGATATGATAACGAACACCTGGCAAATCTTTTACACGACCTCCACGAATTAAAACCACTGAATGTTCTTGTAGGTTATGACCGATTCCTGGTATATAAGCTGTAACTTCAAAACCTGATGTTAATCGAACTCGGGCAACTTTTCGAATCGCAGAGTTCGGTTTTTTAGGAGTCGTTGTATATACTCTAGTACAAACACCTCTTCTTTGGGGACAGCTAACTAAAGCGGGGCATTTTGTTTTTTTATTTATCCTAATCCGTCTTGAACGAACAAGTTGTTGAATAGTTGGCATATTTAAATTTTTTTTATATTTAAATTTTAGTTTTCTGGTAAATTTAATCCGTATTTTTTCATGAATCTTTCTACACGACCTTCACTATCAATAAGTGTTTGAGAATCTGTATAAAACGGGTGTTTCTTTAACCAAACATCCGCATTTAATTCTTGTTTTGTAGAACCCACATGACAAATTAGCTTTCCATCACAAAATACAGGAGTATTTGAAAACCAGGTTGGATGAATTTCAGATTTCGGCATATCTTTTATATAATATTTTTATTATTTATCGTTTTGAATATTGCGGTGCTTTTCTAGCTTTTCTTAAACCATACTTTTTGCGTTCTTTGATTCTCGCATCTCTAGTTAAAAATCCATACGGTTTTAATGTCGCACGACTTTCTTTTTCCATTTTACATATTAGTCTAGCAACTCCTAATTGAATTGCGTCTGTTTGTCCTGTAAGACCACCACCTCTAACTAGTGCTACAATGTCAAATTGTTTTTCCAATTTCAGTTTTTTCAACGGAGCCCAAATATTATTCAAATAAGTAGTGTTAGATTGTAAATATTTTTCACCAGAAACCTTATTAATAACGATATTACCATTGCCTGGAGAAAGGAAAACTCTAGCAATCGCTTGTTTTCTTCTACCGATTCCCGTCTTTTCTTTTTTCATCATATATCCGAATTTAATATTTATAAAATGTTTTTAAATCAAATGTTAAATGATTCTTAGTTTAAAGAAAATTTATCTCGATTACCCTTCAAATAGAACAGGGTTTTGTGCTAAATGAGGATGTTTTGAAGAATCATATATATGTAATCGCTTTGGAATTGTAGGACGTAAACCCTTAGGTAACATATTTCTTACAGTATCTTCTATAATTTTGCTTGGAACACGATTAACTAATTTTTTCAAAGAACTTCCAGGTCTTCCTGGTGAATATACGTGATATTTTATTTTTGAAGCATCAGCAATTACATTCTCTGCGTTTATTACAATTATAGTATCCCCCATATCTACTGAAGGATGGTAATCCGGTTTATGTTTTCCTTGTATGACTGTCGAAATAACGGTAGCAATTCTTCCTACAGATTTGTTAGTAGCATCAATAATATACCATTTTTTTGTACTGTAATTTGAGTTTGGTATAAATGTATCATTCATAAATTTTACTATTAATTAAAACATTAAATTAATTATTTTAAAACTATCCCTAATTTATTTTTAAGTTTCATAAAAACTTCATCGGCAGATTTTCTACCAAAATTTTTAAGCTTTTGCAATTTTTCCGGCGAATAATTTAATAAATCCCCAATTGTATTTATTTGAGCCCGTTTCAAACAATTGTAAGCTCGAACTGATAGCTGCAATTCTTCAATAGCAATATTAGTATACGGGTCTTTCGGAATTGCTAAAATTTCACTTGTTGAATCGTTTGTATTATCTGTTAGTTTATTTTCTAGTATCGAATTAAAAAACGTACAAATAAATTGTGATGCTTCCCAAATCGCGTCTTTTGGCGTAATACTTCCATTAGTCCATACATCAATTAATAATCGCTCTGTTACAAAATCAGAATTTTCATAAACATTCTCTATTTTAAAGTCTACCTTTTGAATGGGCATAAAAACAGCATCTATTTGTAAAAAATCTCTAGAGTTGTCCTGAAAAGTTTGACTTGCTAATTTATAACCAGTACCGTATTCGATTTTTAACTCGATTTCAAGAAAATTATTTGTAGCAATTGTAGCAATATAATGATTTGGATTAACTACTTCTAAATCAGAAGGTAATTCTATCAAATTCGAAGTAATAACAGCAGGACCTTGGATTTTTAATCGGCCATACTTACAATCACGCTCTTTACTCTTAAAAACAATTCCTTTTAAATTTAATAATATCTCAAGAATATCTTCTCGAACACCTGTTATTATTGAAAACTCATCTTTAATACCAGCAATACGAATAGCTGTAATACTTACTCCTCCTAAGTCACTTAACAAAACCCTACGTAATAAATTTCCAATAGTTATGCCTTGTCCAACACGTAAAGAATTAATCAAAAATTGTCCATATAAAACACCCGATTCAGTTTTTTCTGACTTTAGACATTTGATATACGGAAATAGCATATTTTTAACTTAGTTATAATATTTCAGAAAATAATTTAAACTCGAAGTCGTTTTGGGGGACGACATCCGTTATGTGGTACTGGTGTAATATCTTGTATAGAAGTAATTTCAAAACCAGCTCCTTGTATAGACCTAATAGCTGTCTCACGTCCTGAACCTTGGCCTTTCACTAAAATATCTACACTTTTTAAACCATAACTAATAGCTTGAAGTGCTGCGTTTTCCGCAGCAGTTTGAGCTGCAAACGGTGTTCCTTTGCGCGCTCCTTTAAACCCTGAACTTCCTGCAGATGCCCAAGAAATAGTATCGCCTGTTAAAGTAGTAATAGTAACTATCGTATTATTAAACGTTGAGTGAATATGAACTGTACCCAATGTAAAATTATTTTTTTTCCCGTTTTGATGATGTTTTTCGTATTTTTTGTGCCATAAATATAAATTGTTAATTATTCTTTACTTAAAAAAGAGTAAAATTATTTTTTATTTCCAGAAACAGTTTTTTTACCACCTCTTCGTGTTCGAGCATTTGTTCGGGTTCTTTGACCACGTACTGGTAAACTTGTACGGTGTCGTTTGCCTCGAAAACAATTAATTTCTATTAAACGTTTGACGTTTAAACCATTAAATCGTCGCAAATCTCCTTCTAACTTTAGATTCATTTGTTCTAAAATGTCACGGATAACAATAATTTGTTCCGTTGTTAGATCTTCTGTTCTTGTATCAGAATCTATTTTTGCTAATTCTACTATTTTACTTGCAGATGTTAAACCGATACCGTGTATGTAAGTAAGTCCATAAACAATTTTTTTCTTTTTAGGTAAATCAATACCGACAAATCTTACCATTTGAATAATTCCTTATAATTATTAACCTTGACGTTGTTTATGTTTAGCATTCTCACAAATTACCATAACTTTTCCGTGTCGTTTAATAACACGACATTTATCACACATTTTTTTTACTGAAGGACGAACTTTCATTAGAATTGATTAATTAAAAAGTAAATTGTTTTTATTTAATTGAACATATCATTATAAATATTTGAAAGTAAAATACTTCGAATTTCTCTTGATAAATCTAGTATTACACCAACCAAAATTAATAAAGACGTTGTTCCTAAACCATTGAAGCTTGAAACTTGTAAAATAATTTCAATTATATTTGGAAACGTAGCTAAGAACGCCAACATTATTGCGCCTAAAAACGTAACTCGTTTCATTACTTGTTTCAGATAATAAGTTGTTGCTATACCTGGACGTATTCCAGGTATACTGACAGACATTTTTTGTAATTCACTTGCGATATCTTTTGGATTAAGAATAATATTTGAATAAAACGAACTAAACACTATTATTAAAATAAAATAACTAATCCAATAAATAATTTTAGAAGATCCCATCAAAAAGGGAAGCGTTACAATAGGTAATAACCCTAAACTATTTATATAATTTGGAATAACTAATACGGCAGTAGTTAAAATAATTGGCATAACACCAGCTTGGTTAAACCTTAAAGGAATATAATTATTTTTCGGTAACTCAGAAAAGACTGGAGTTATTTGCGTTAATTGTTTGGATGAAATTAACGGGACAATTCTCACTCCTTCTTGTAATAATACAATTCCATACACAGCTGTGAAGAAAAGTAAACCCACGAAAAATAATGATGAGAAATCATAATTCGTATTATTTTCTTGGAATAACTTTTTACCTAAATTAGGCAAGCTTGCTATAATATTTGTATAAATTAATAATGAAGCTCCGTTTCCTAATCCATATTCAGTAATTAGTTCACTCAGCCATAAAACTATCATAGCCCCTGTTGTCAGCCAAAGAATGATTTCAAACGCAAGAAATAAATTCCAGTTAAATAAAGCCCGTTTTAGATAAAAAGCAATACTAGTACTTTGAATAACAGCCCAACCTAAGGTAATAATTCGTGTTATGCGAGTGATAGTCCGTCGACCTTCACTTCCACCTTCTTTTTGTAATTTAGCAAGTTCCGGAATTACGCTAACTAACAGTTGCATTAGTATTGATGCGTTAATATATGGAAAAATATTTAATGTAAACAACCCAATCACAAAAATATCATTTCCAGCAAATGTACTAACCAAACTTTTCGTAATAGAATGTCTCTGAATATAAAAAGCTAAATGTCCATGATTTATTCCTGGGACAGGTAAAAAAGTTCCTATCCGAATAAATATTAATAATCCTAAGGTTAAAAATAACCGTTTTAATAATACATTTTTATCATTAGGTTGATTCCTTTCTAGTTTCATATTTTATGATTTTTATAATATAGAAAGTAATTATTTTGAAAAAAGATCGCGTTTTTTTAATACTTCTGATTTTGTTGTTAATTTTTTTAATGTAGAAATCGAAGCACGCGCATTATTTAATAAATTATCTGATCCTAATTGCTTAGCTATAACATTTTTTATTCCTGCAACTTCTAATACTGTACGAACAGCTCCACCTGCAATTACACCAGAACCTTCTATAGAAGGACGCATGATTATCTTACAAGCTCCAAAATTACCAATAACTTCATGGGGTATACTTAAAGTTTTTGTTAACGGAATTTTAATTAAATTTTTCTTTCCATCAGTTTTTGCTTTTTTAAATGCATTAACAACATCATCCGCTTTAGCAACGCCTACCCCAACTTGTCCTTTTTCATCCCCGATAACAACAATCGCGCGGAAACTTAATTTTTTTCCACCTTTTGTCACTTTCGAAACCCGACTAATTTTTATTAATCGTTCAACTAATCTTGCATCATTTGAACTGTCATTATGTCGGGTATTTTTTTTTAGTTTATTTACCTGTTTAATATCAGTAGTAGCCATAAGAATTCCAAAAAATATATGATATCTTGTTATAAAGTTTTCTTAAAATTGCAAGCCTCCAGAACGAGCACCATCTGCTAAAGCTTTTATTCGTCCATGATAAAGGTAACGACCACGATCAAATACAATTTGCGTTATATTTTTTTCTAAACTTAATTTTGCTAATTTTTCCCCTATTAATTTTGACGCTTCACATGTTCTACCATTTGGAATAGAAAGTTTTATATCTCTATCTAATGTAGAACAAGAGACAAGAGTATTTGAAGTCGTATCATCAATTATTTGAGCATAGACATTTTGATTAGAACGATAAACAGATAATCGAGGTCTTTTAAGATCGCCTTTTAATAACCCTCTTAAACTTTCACGTTTTAACCTGTTATATTTTTCAGGTTTTAATTTTTTATTTTTATTTTTAAGTTTTAATAGAACTCGTTTTGAAAATCTCATAATTTTTCTTTTTTCGCTTTATATACTAAATACAGTTTAAAAATTTTAAAAATGCTATTTTTTCCCTGATTTACCAGCTTTACGTTTTACAATTTCACCCTCATACATTATGCCTTTTCCTTTATACGGTTCCGGTGGTCGCCATGATCGAATAATAGACGCAAATAAACCTAAGTCTGCTTTATCACACCCTTTTAAGTTTATTGTTGTATTCTTGATAACTTCAACGGAAATGCCTTCAGGTATTACTATCTCAACTGGATGACTATATCCTAAATTTAGAACAAGAACTTGATTCTGAACAGATGCCCGGTACCCAACGCCTTTTAACATCAAAGAACGTTTAAACTGCTCAGAAACTCCGATAACCATATTATTTATTAATGTTCTGTATAACCCGTGTAAAGCACGATTTGTTCGTGTTTGATTTTTTAAACCAATAATTAAAATACTAGCGTCTTGTTTGATTTCAATAACATCAGGAATAATTTTTTGTAGTGTTCCAAATTTTCCCTTAATTGTAATGACATTTTCATTAGAAGCGAAATCAACGTTCTCAGGTACTTTAATAGGTAATTTTCCAATGCGTGACATATAAAATCTCCAATTACCAAATATAACATAAAACTTCACCACCAATACCAAGTTCTTTTGCTTTTAAGTTTGTCATTACTCCTTTTGATGTTGAAATAACAGCAACCCCTAAACCCCCTAAAACTCTTGGTAAATTTTTCGAATCAGCATAAACACGTGAGCCTGGTGTGCTTATTCGCGTAATTTTACTAATAACAGGTTCTCGTACTTTTCCTTTGTATTTTAAAAAAATGAGTAAATAGTTAAATTCACCTTCATCATAGACTTTAAAATCATTAATAAAACCTTCATTTTTAAAAATTAAGGCAATAGCTGATGCCATTTTAGTTGCAGGAACTTGAACAATTTGATGTTTAACTAAGTTAGCATTTCTTATTCTTGTTAACATATCTGAAATTGTATCTGTAACCATTTATAATATCCTTTTTACAATTAAATTATTCTTGTGACCATCTTTTTCTCTTTCTCCGTAAATGTTTCTTTCTATCCCATAATTGACTTATTTCAGATAAAGAAGAATATTTTTCGTAATAACCATAATCATTTAAAGGGAATCTTAAGAATTTAAATAGTGTAAGCCCGTTTAATAGTTTAAAAAATGTATCTTTCTTTGGTAATGATGATGATAAAACAATTGTAATATTTAAACCACGTGCTTGATCAACGTCATCGTAATCAATTTCTGGAAATACTAATTGTTCTTTAAGACCCAAAGTGTAATTACCGGCTTTGTCAAAACTTCTGACTGATAAACCTCGAAAATCACGAATCTGTGGAAATGTAAAAAAGATTAATTTCGTTAGAAACGCGTACATTTTTTCGCCACGCAAAGTTACAGATAAACCTAACTCCATTTCTTCTCGGACTTTAAAACCAGCAATTGATTTCTTTGCTTTAGTAATTACAGGCTTTTGTCCGGTAATAGCTCGAAACTCTTGAATATTTTTTTTTAATATATTTGTATTTTGTGCTGCCAATCCTAATCCACGATTAATTTGAATTTTTTTTAATTTTGGTACTTTATGTGGATTACCGAATAATTTTGGATTATTTTTTATTAAAGTAGGTTTTATACCTTTTACATACTCGTTTTTAACATTTTCGAGTAAATAATGCATTTCAGATATATCTTCTAATGAATGCTGCTTAATCATATTATCACGATTTTTTTAATTTAATTTTACATTTGAATGATGAATTGGAGCTTCAATCTGTTTAATTTCGCCAATTTCATTTTCTTTACTTGGTTTCAGATGCTTAAATTTTAAATTTATACCTTTAACGAGAATTTTTCCTGTATTCGGAGATATTTTTAAGACTTCGCCTGTTTTACTTTTATCTGAACCAGAGATAATTTTTACAGTATCGCCAACTTTAACATGTATTTTTTGAAGTTCTGACATTTATAAAACCTCCGGTGCTAATGAAACAATTTTTGAGAAATTTTTATCACGAATTTCGCGCGCTACCGGACCGAATACACGAGTTCCTCGTGGATTACTATCTAAATTTACTATTACAGCAGCATTATCGTCAAATCGAATATACATTCCATCTGTACGACGAATTGCTTTAGACGTTCGTACAACAATCGCACGTACAATATCAGAACGTTTAATTGGCATATTTGGGATCGCTTCTTTAACAACCCCAATAATAGTATCGCCAACTTTAGCGTATTTTTTGTTTCCACCTAAAACTCTAATACACATAATTTTTTTAGCACCAGTATTATCCGCGACTGTTAAAATAGTTTGAGGATATATCATAAAAATAAAAATTTGTTTTTTCTTAAGTTAACGATGATTTTGATAAAATTTTAATTATAGTCCAACGTTTTCTTTTGCTCAATGGCCGAGATTCTTTGAGTAAAACCTGATCACCAATGTTGCAAATATTTTGTTCATCGTGAGCTAAGTATTTTTTTTGTTTTTTTAATTGTTTTTAAATAGATTGGATGAGAATATCGATTCTCAACTTTTACTACAATCGTTTTCTCCATTTTGTTACTTACAACAATACCAACTTTTTCTTTTACAGGCATTTTAAATTCCTAAAATTTTATAGACTTTTATTTCCCTATGATTTACTAAAGAAAAGAATGTTTCTAATTAGTTTTATTAATATATTGTTTTGTTTTCTTTTTTAGTCTTAATGTCAAAACAGTTTTAAAATGAGCTAACTGACGTTTTTTTTGTTTGATCTCATGTGATTTAAAAGATTGACGAGTAGCTTTTCTAAATCGTAAATTAAACAATTCTTTTTCTGTTTGAATAATTGCGTTAGATATTTCATTATTTGAAAATGATATAATATCTGTGAATTGAGATATACCCATAATTTATTCAATATTGTTTCTAATAATAAATTTTGTTTTAACTGGTAATTTATGTGCTGCTAAAGTCATAGCAGTACGAGCAACTTCTTCAGGAACGGCACCTATTTCAAATAAAATAGTTCCTGGTTTTATTACAGCTACCCAATAATCTACAGCCCCTTTTCCTGAACCCATACGTGATTCAGCAGCTCTAGCAGTTACTGGTTTGTCAGGAAAAATTCGAATCCGTAAAGAAGCACCACGCTTTGTATATCGAGTTATTGTACGACGCGCTGATTCGATTTGACGAGATGTTATCCAACTTGGTTCTAAAGATTGTAATGCATAATTACCAAAAGAAATTTCATTTCCGCGGATAGCTTTTCCGCGCATATGCCCTCGATGATATTTTCTATATTTTGTTCGTTTTGGACTTAACATATTAATTTCAATAAAGTATTAATTTAGTAAATATTTAACTATTTGTTTAAAATTTCATTTTTAAACAACCAAACTTTTATTCCCAATACACCATAAATGGTATTTGCTTCTTTAAGAGAATAATCTATTTCTGCTCGTAAAGTTTGTAATGGTACACGACCTTCTCTACTCCATTCACTACGTGCAATTTCTGCACCATTTAATCTTCCCGATACCTGAATTTTTATACCACTAATATTTTCTTCTTGAGCAATTTGCATTGCTTCTCGAATTGCTCGACGGAACGCTATTCGCTCTTCTAACTGCTTAACAACTAAATCTCCGATTAAAGAAGCATTTAAATTAACTTTTTAAACTTCGACAATGTTAATTGTGAGCTGGCGGTTAACCGGTAGAAACTTTTTAATATCTTTTAATAAAGTTTCAATTCCTAAACCGTCATTACCAACTAAAGCTCCTGGTCGTCCTGTTTCAATTGTTAAAAGTATTTGATCACTAAGACTATTACGGGTAATTTTAACATCTGAAATACTAGCGGATTTGGCAATTTTATCCAAATACGTACGGATAATATCGTCCTCTTTTAATAAATTTGCGTATTGATTTAAATAAGCATACCAAGTTGATTTATGTTCTTGAGTAAAACCTAAACGAAATCCCAATGGATGTGTTTTTTGACCCACAAAATTAATCCTTTTGTTTTAATTAAATTAAATATCTAATCATTTAAATGATTGATTTCATAACGACAGTAATATGGCAAGTTGGCTTCAAAATTGCGAAAGCCCGACCCTGAGCACGTGGTCGTATACGTTTTAATTTAGGTCCTTCATCTGCGTACACTTCAGAAATATATAATTTTCGTTTATCTAAATCATAATTATTTTGTGCGTTAGCAGCAGCAGAATATAAAACTTGCCAAATTGGACCAGCTGCTCGATAAGGTATAAATTGTAATATCATTAATGCTTCTTGATAAGATCGACCCCGAATTTGGTCTAAAATTCTTCGAACTTTATTTGGAGACATTCGAATATATTTTGCTATAGCTTTCACTGATTGTTCTTCATTCATATACTTTTTCCCTTGTTGTTTAAGAATTTCAAATATACTTTATAATCTTAAAATTTCTTTACCAAATAGATTCTTTTTTAACAGGAAAAGCTTTATATTCAAAACCTAAATTCAGAATAATATAATAACTATTTTCTAATTTCTCTGATTTCTGATTTAGAAAATTGTTCGACTTAACGACTTTTTTTATGGAAATATTATCGACCCAAACTTTTAATAGATTAGCATAATGATTATTTTCGGCATATGTTACCGCAGAATAAATAATTTGTAAAATAACAGTTCGTTCTACGTTGTTTGATAAATTCGATAATATTTCGACTGATTTATAAAAAGAACATTTTCGAAGACTTTTCAAGACTTTCTTTAAATTTTGAGTAATTTTATAATCATATTTGGCGTTAACTGTCAGATATCCTATAATCGTAGGACTTTGAGAAACAACAGAAAGATTTTTTTTTTGTAAAATTCTTGGCATAAGAAATTTTATTTAACGTTTTGTTTTACGATCTGATTTGATATGAGATCTAAAAGTTCGAGTTGATACAAATTCCCCTAACTTATGACCAACAAATTGATCGGATATAAATACGGGAACATGTTGTTTACCATTATAAACAGCTATCGTGTGTCCTACCATATTTGGTAAAATTGTTGAACTTCTTGACCAAGTTACTATAGTATCTTTCTTTCCGTCAGAATTCATCTTATTAATTTTTTTTAATAAGTGATAGGCTACATAAGGTCCTTTTTTTAGAGATCTTGACATATTTTTATTTATATTTTTTTATAAATTATGAACATCGGCGAAGAATATAAGCATTTGTTAATTTTTTCTTCTTTCTTGTTTTCATGCCTAATGCCGGTTTACCCCAGGGCGTCAATGGTCTACTGCGTCCAATTGGTGATCTTCCTTCACCACCACCATGGGGGTGATCACACGGATTCATTACTGAACCACGAACAGTTGGGCGTTTTCCTAACCAACGAGTACGACCTGCTTTACCACTTCTCACTAAAAAAGCATCATTATTACCAACTTCACCAATCGTGGCAAAACAATTTTGTCTAATTAAACGGATTTCTTTTGAAGGTAGTCGTAATGTAACAAAATCACCCTCTTTTGCTAATATTTTAGCAGAAGTTCCAGCAGAACGAACAATCTGGCCTCCTCTTTTCGGAATTAATTCAAGATTATGTACAGAAGTTCCTAATGGAATTTCACTTAATGGTAACGCATTACCAATTGATAAGGCTGATTCTGGCCCCGAAACTACAGTATCTCCTACTTCCAAATTGTTTGGATGTAAAATATAACTTTTTTCTCCGTCTTTATAATGAAGTAAAGCAATTCGAGCATTTCGATTAGGATCATATTCAATTGAATTAACAACAGCTTCAATATTAAATTTATTACGTCGAAAATCAATTATTCTATATTTTTTTTTGTGACCACCACCTCTATGTCGTATTGTAATAACGCCTCGATTGTTTCGCCCTTTACTTCGTTGATTTTTCGTAACTAAGCTTCTTTCTGGTTTAGCTTTAGTAATTTCATCAAATGAAGAAAGTATTCGATTTCGCGTACCTGGTGTATATGATTTATATATACGAATAGCCATAAATTTTTATTTTAATAATACTTTAATTTTCTGCAAATAAATTTATTGTATCATTTTCTGCTAACGTTACAATTGCTTTTTTATTTTGAGGTTTCCAACCGACAAATTTCCCAACACGTTTCTTTTTCTTTGGAAGATGACTAGTATTAACTTTTTTTACTTTTACATCAAAAAGATATTCAATAGCTGTTTTAATAGCTGTTTTATTCGAATGCGGATCTACAATAAAACTATATTGATTATTTTCCAGTAATCTTGTTGCTTTGTCAGTAATTATTGGGTATTTCACAATATCTATTATTTTATGATCAAAATCTAAATAATTAATCACCATAAATCTCCTGTATTTTTGATAATGCTAATGGTGTTAGGATTATTTGTTCTGCTGCTAATAAACTAAACGTATTTAAATTTGAAGCTGAACTTAACTGTACATTTTTAATATTTCTAACAGATAATATTAGTGGCGTAGATTTTTCGTCTACAATTACTAAAGTCTTTTTATCTAGTTCGACGTTACATTTTTTAAAAATATGTAAAAAAATTTTTGTACTAGGCACTTTTAAAGCGTTTTCAAAATCATCTATGACTGTTGTCATAATTGAATATTTACCTGCAAGTGCTGTTTTTAAAGCTAACTGTCGTTCTTTTTTATTCAATTTGTGCTTAATTGTTTTTGGTTTTGGACCAAAAATTGAACCACCACCTCTCCATAAAGGTGAGCGGTTAGAACCTGCTCGGGCACGACCTGTACCTTTTTGACGCCAAGGTTTTGCTCCACCACCGTTTACTTCACTACGAGTTTTAGTTGAAGAAGTTGCTTGTCTTGTAGCTACTAACTGTCTTATTATATCTTTATGAACTAAATAATTACCAGAATTTTCTGGAACTGCAAGGGATATTGTACGTTTTGAATTATCAACTACTTGACCGTTTGTATCTAATATTACGTTAAAGGTAAAAGATTTTTTATCTACCATAAACCGATTTTTCCTAGTTTTCTATATATAAATAAAAGCTAAATTATTTTGATGTAGTTACGGTTAATAAATTTCCAGGCTTACCCGGAACAGAACCTTTAATAACTAATATATTTGTATCTTTATTAACTTGAATAATTTTAAGTTGTTTTATTTTAGTTGTTTTATTTCCTAGTTGGCCTGCCATTTTTTTTCCAGGAAAAACTCGACCAGGTGAAGTTCCTTGGCCAATTGATCCTGGTTGTCTATGGTTTTTAGAACCATGAGTCATTGGACCGCGTGCAAAATTATGGCGTTTTTGTAGTCCTGAAAAACCTTTTCCTGTACTTTTTCCTGTTATATCAACAAATTGTCCGATTGTAAACGATTCCACATTTAAAGTCTGACCGATTTCGAAATGTTCTGATGGATCGATTCTAAATTCTTTAAGATACTTAAAAGGTTGAACATTCGATTTTTCTAAATGACCTAATTCAGGTTGTGTTAAACTTTTACTCGAAACAATTCCATAACCAATTTGAATAGAATCATAACCATGCTTCAATTCTGTTTTAATTTGTGTGACAACACAAGGACCCATTTTTAAAATAGTTACAGGAACAATATTCCCGAATTCATCAAAAATTTGAGTCATTCCAATTTTATTGCCTAATAGACTTATAGACACAATATTTCTCCAAGTAAAAATATTAATAGTATTTGTTTTATAGAAAGTGTCTTGATACCTAGAACTACTTTTATAAAATCTAATAATCAAAA
>Ga0138263_1200819_pt1 | contig 16127 bp, 29 predicted proteins | sample RNAICE20151115_2_FD_105274 | JGI IMG/M metagenome (GOLD analysis project Ga0138263, IMG submission 105274) | Metatranscriptomics of polar marine prokaryotic and eukaryotic communities from Arthur Harbor ice station, Antarctica -... | ecosystem: Environmental > Aquatic > Marine > Unclassified...
TAATATTATTTATAATTAGATTCATAGAGACCTACATGAAAAATGTCATATCTCTTTAAATAATATTTAAGATAAACAAATTCTATAAAATACTCCAGAAGGTAGATCTGCTTCCGCTAATAAATCAAAGATATTAATGTCTGTATCATAATTAATATCTAAAATTCGTTTATGAATTCTAACTTCAAAATGTTCTCTTGAATCTTTGTCAAAATGTGGCGATCTTAATACACAATAAATTCTCTTATTAGTCGGTAACGGAACAAGACCAACTGAGTTTAAAGATGTATTTTGTAAGATTGTAAGAATTTTTTGACATGATGATCCTAATAGTTCGTGATTAAAAGATTCTAATCTTACACGAATTTTCGCATTAGTTTTTTCTGTCATAAAAGATTTAATTATTTAACTTGTAATTTTAGAAACTACACCAGCACCAATTGTACGACCACCTTCACGAATTGCAAATCGCATACCTTCTTCAATTGCAACAGGGTGAATTAATTTAGCGGTCATTTTAATACGATCACCGGGCATTACCATTTCTACTGTACTACCATCATCCGCAGTAAATTCTTCAATTGAACCTGTTACGTCTGTTGTTCGTACATAAAATTGTGGTCTATAGCCTGTAAAGAATGGAGTATGGCGACCACCTTCATCTTTTGTTAAAACATAAACTTCAGATTCAAAGTCTGTATGTGGTGTAATTGTACCAGGTTGAGCTAATACCATTCCACGTTCGATATCATCTCTTGTAACACCACGTAGTAAAATACCACAGTTATCGCCGGCAAAACCTTCATCTAAAGTTTTTTGGAACATTTCAATTCCTGTAATAGTTGTTGTTGTTGTATCTGTAATACCAACAACTTCAACAGTATCACCAACTTTAATAACACCACGTTCAATTCTTCCCGTAGCAACTGTTCCACGTCCAGTAATCGAGAAAACATCTTCAATAGCCATTAAGAATGTCTTTTCTACATCACGTTCAGGAGTTGGGATGTACTCATCTACAGCGTCCATTAACGCGAAAATTTTATCAACCCACGCATCGTCACCACGTGCCATATCCGCATTACCAGCAATAGCTTCGATTGCTTTTAATGCTGATCCAGGACAAATTGGAATATCATCTCCTGGGAAATCATAAGCTGAAAGTAATTCACGAACTTCTAATTCTACTAATTCGATTAATTCTTCATCATCAACTTGATCTTCCTTATTTAAAAATACAACAATATCTGGAACACCTACTTGCTTTGATAATAAAATATGCTCACGTGTCTGTGGCATTGGTCCATCAGCTGCTGATACTACTAGAATGGCACCATCCATTTGAGCGGCACCAGTAATCATGTTTTTCACATAATCTGCGTGACCGGGACAGTCTACATGCGCATAATGACGATTTGCCGTCTCATACTCAACATGTGCAGTATTAATAGTAATACCACGTGCACGTTCTTCGGGAGCACCATCAATATCAGCATAATCTTTCGCTGTACCTAGTCCACCTAATGCTAATGTAGATGTAATTGCTGCAGTTAAAGTTGTTTTTCCGTGATCAACATGACCAATTGTTCCAATATTAACATGCGGTTTTGTACGTTCAAATTTTTCACGTGCCATTATAAAGTTCCTTTCAATTTTATAAAATTATAAGAATATATATTTAAGCTTTTAGCGAGATTTTATTGATTTTTATCAATATCTAAAATGTGCGAAAGCTTTATTTGCTTCAGCCATTTTATGTGTTTCTTCTTTTTTCTTAATAGTATTACCTATATCATTCGCTGTGTCAATAATTTCATTGGCTAATTTGATAGCCATACTTCGACCAACACGTTCAGTTGAATATTGAATAAGCCATCTTAAACCTAAATTAGTTGCTCTAAATCCACTTACTTCAACAGGAACTTGATACGTTGAACCACCAACTCGTCTAGCTTTAACTTCTACAATAGGACTAGCATTACGTATTGCTTTTTCGAATATTAATAATGGATCTTCGTTGGTTTTCTGTTTAATGATATCAAATGCTTGGTAAACAATATTTTTTGCTAAATTCTTTTTACCAGATTTTAAGATTCGTGTAATTAATAAACTAACTAAATAACTATTATAAATAGAATCAGGTTCTGGAAATCGTTTTTTGGAAATATTTCTACGAGACATAATATAAAATGATTTAATGCTTTTTTATAAAATTTTATCAATTGATATTGAGGAAAATTAGTAAAAAATTCTAATTTTCATAGTTTATATTTCTTAATTTTATTTATTATCTTTTGGTTTTTTTACTCCGTATTTTGATCGGCCTTGTGTACGATCTTTAACTCCACCTGTATCTAAGGCACCCCTAACGATATGGTATCGAACACCTGGTAAATCCTTAACTCGACCACCTCTAATTAAAACTACAGAGTGTTCTTGTAAATTATGTCCAATCCCAGGTATATAAGCTGTTACTTCAAACCCTGAAGTTAAACGAACTCTCGCAACCTTTCGGATTGCTGAATTTGGCTTTTTTGGTGTTGTTGTATAAACACGAGTACAAACTCCGCGTCTTTGTGGACAGCTAACAAGTGCTGGACATTTTGTTTTCTTTTTAATTTGTATACGTCTCGAACGAACTAATTGTTGTATAGTTGGCATAACTTTAAAATTTTATCTAAATGTATTTATTAAATTACTAACTAGCTGAATCTAAACCATATTTCTTCATAAATTTATCAACACGACCTTCACTATCAACAAGAATTTGTGAATCAGTATAGAAGGGATGATTAGCTAACCACATATCAATTTGTAATTCTGGTTTTGTAGACCCGATTAGACAAAGTGGTTTTCCATCCCAAAGGACTGGAGTTTCTTTAAACCAAGTAGGATGTATTTCAGATTTTGGCATATTTTTAAAAATGTTAACGTTTTGAATACTGTGGTGCTTTTCGAGCTTTTCTTAAACCATATTTTTTACGTTCTTTTATACGCGCATCACGCGTTAAAAGTCCAAATGGCTTTAAAACTGAACGATTTTGTTTTTCCATTTTACATAGTAATCTAGCTACTCCAAGTTGAATAGCAGAAGTCTGACCTGTAAGACCTCCGCCTCGAACTAAAGCTATAATATCAAATTGCTTGTTTAAATTTAATTTTTCTAATGGTGACCAAACCATATTTAGATAGTTAGTATTATATTGTAAATACTTATCTCCAGAAACTTTGTTTATAATAAGATTTCCTTCTCCTGGAACAAGAAAAACTCTCGCAGTTGCCTGCTTTCGTTTTCCAAGACCAATTTGATCTTTTTGAAAAAGTAGTTTTGAGTTAGGATTCATAGATTTTACGTATTATTAATTGAATTTATCTGTATTTTTCTAATTTAGTTTTGAATTATTATGTCGATTTTACAGTAAGATCGATATCAAATTTTAAATTTGCAAGATCTAATTCAATTGGCTTTTGGGCCTTATGTGGATGCTCTTCAGTTTGATAAATATTTAATCTTTTGATATATTTTCTCTTCTCTGATACTGATAACATTCCTTTAATAGCACGTTCAATTGTTACTGTTGGAAGTGCATTAACAACTTTTTTTAATGATCTACCTGGTCTTCCAGGATTGTGAACAGTATATTGTTCAGTTTTCTCATTTAGAATCATTAAGTCCGCATTTATTAAAATTACATAATCTCCAATATCTATTGAAGGGTAATAATGTGGTTTTATTTTCCCTTTTAATAGACTAACGATAAGTGTCGATAATCTACCTAATTTTTGACCTTTGCAATCAATAACAAACCAATTACGATTTTCATATTTTTCACTGGGTAAAAATGTTTTATTTAGTGAATTCATAAATTTTTTTTGAAATTAAATAATTAATAATATTAGTTCACTAAGGGATTAAAAAGAAATAAATTATTATTTCAAAATAATACCTAACTTGTTCTTTAAGGTAGAAAATACTTCATCAGCAGATTTTCTACCAAAGTTTTTAAGTTCTTGTAACTTTTCCGGGGAATATTGTAACAGATCTCCTACAGTATTAATTTGTGCCTTTTTTAAACAATTATAAGCACGAACTGACAACTGTAATTCTTCAATAGCAATATTAGTATAAGGTTCAATACTAATTGAAGAAGGTTGTATTTCTAAGTCATTATTTTCATTTGTTTCTTTATCTTCAATTAGTAGAGTAAACAAATCAATAATAACTTTAGAAGCTGATTTTATAGCATCATTTGGCGAAATACTCCCGTTTGTCCAAATGTCTATAAATAATCGTTCTGTAATATTATTACTATTGTCATAAACATTCTCTATCTTAAAGTCGACTTTTTGAACAGGCATGAAAATTGTATCGAGTTGTAAATAATTATCAACCTCATCTGAAAATGTTTGAGATGCTAATTTATAACCAGTACCATATTCGAATTTAAATTCAATTTCTAGAACATTCGAAGTAGAAATTGTTCCAATATAATGATTTGGATTAATAATTTCTAAATTGGAAGGTAGCTGAATTAAATCAGCTGTAACTACTGTTGGCCCTTGAATTTTCAAACGACCAAATTGCGGTTCCATCGTATCACTTTTAAAGATAATTCCTTTTAAGTTTAGCAAAATTTCTAGAATATCTTCACGAACCCCAGGTATTGTGGAAAATTCATGTCTAACCCCAGCAATTCGGACTGCTGAGATTGCAGTTCCTCCTAAATCACCTAAAAGCACTCGCCGCAATTGATTCCCAACTGTGATACCTTGACCCACAGATAAAGAATTGATGATAAATTGACCATAACTAGCGCCAGATTGAATTTTTTCTGATTTAAGACATTTGATAGAAATATTATTCATATTTGAAATTCATATTTAGATTATTAGAAATATAAATTTTAAACACGACGTCGTTTTGGAGGACGACACCCATTATGAGGAACAGAGGTTATATCTTGAATTGAAATAATTTCAAATCCTGCTCCTTCAATTGCGCGAATAGCTGTTTCGCGGCCTGAACCTTGACCTTTTACTAAAATTTCAACATTTTTCATACCTGTGCTTAAGGCTTCTAGCGCTGCTTTTTCAGCAGCAGTTTGAGCTGCAAAAGGTGTACTTTTTCTAGCTCCTTTAAATCCTGAACTACCAGCGGATGCCCACGAAATTGTATCACCAGTTAAATTGGTAATTGTTATAATTGTATTATTAAATGTTGACTGAATATGAACAACACCAGTTGTAAAAGTATTTTTGTCTTTTTTACTCGTTGATTTTTTAATTGTTTGTGCCATATAAAATAAAATTCCAAATAAAATTATTTTTTCTTACCGGTAACAGTTTTTTTCGATCCACGTCTTGCACGTGCATTTGTTCGAGTTCTTTGACCTCGAACAGGTAAACTTGCTCTATGACGTTTACCTCGATGACAATTTATTTCATTTAATCGCTTTATATTTAAGCCATTAAATCTTCTAAGATCACCTTCAAGCTTTAAATCAATTGATTCTAAAGCTTCACGTAATGCAATCGTTTGCTCTGTTGTTAAATCATTTGTTCGCGTTTCGGGAGTAACGTTTGCTGTTTCAATAATTTGTTTTGCGGATGCAAGCCCAACTCCATGAATATAAGTAAGAGCATATGCAATTCTCTTGTTTCTTGGTAAATCAACACCAACTAATCTGACCATTTTATAAACTCCTTTAAAATATTATCCCTGCCGTTGTTTATGTTTCGGATTTGGACAAATTACCATAATTTTGCCGTGTCGTTTTATTACTCGACATTTGTCACACATTTTTTTTACAGATGGACGAACTTTCATTGTCAATTTTTAGTTAATAATTTTTTGACTTATTTTATTTATACATATTATTATAAATATTCGAATAGTATATACTTTTAACCTCTCGTAAAACATCTAAAATTACACCCGCTACAATTAATAATGACGTCGTACTTAAACCATTAAGGCTTGAAATATTGAAGGTAGCTTGAATTAAGTTTGGTAATGTAGCTAAAAGAGCCAACATTGCTGAACCAATTAACGTAGTTCGTTTCATTACTTGTTTTAAATAAAAAGCTGTTTCAATACCTGGTCTAATACCCGGTATACTTACTGTCATTTTTTGTAACTGATCAGAAATATCTTTTGGGTTTAAAACAAGTGTTGAATAAAATGAACTAAATATTAAAATTAGTGCAAAGTAGCTAATCCAATAAAAAACTTTAGAAAATTTAGCAACTATTGGAAGAGCTATCACCGGTAATATACCTAACGTACTTATATAGTTTGGAATTACCAATACTGCAGTAGTTAAAATAATAGGCATTACACCTGCTTGATTTAAACTTAATGGGATATAATTACGTGGTTGAGCTGAATATCTTAAAGTTGATTGGTTTAATTCTTTGGACGAAATTAAAGGAATTCTTCTTACACCTTTTTGTAATAAAACGATTCCATAAAGTGATATGAAAAACAATAATACAATTATTCCAAGTGACCCAATATTTAAATTTTCACTATTTTCACTAATTACTTTTTTATAAAGATTTGGAAAATTTGAAACAATATTAGTATAGATAAGTAAAGATGCACCGTTTCCAAGTCCATACTCTGTAATTAATTCACTAAGCCAAAGAACAATCATAGCACCTGTAGTTAACCATAAAACAATCTCAATAGCTAATTGGAAATTCCAGTCAAAAAGTATCCGTTTTAAATAAAAAGCAACAGTCGCACCTTGAATTACACCCCAAATTAAAGTAATTAATCTTGTTAATCGATTAATCGTTCGACGTCCGGCTGGATCTCCTTCTTTTTGTAACTTTGAAAGTTTCGGTGAAAATCCAAGTATTAACTGTATAAATATAGAAGCATTTATATATGGAAATATATTTAATGTAAATAACCCAATTACAAAAGTGTCATCTCCAGAAAATGTACTTACCAAACTTTTTGTAAATGAATGTCTTTGAATATAGAATGCTAAATCACTATGATTAATCCCAGGAACAGGAAGAAAAGTTCCTATTCGAATAAATAATAATACCCCAATAGTTAATAAAAACCTTTGCAGTATAATATCTCCAATTCTTTTGTTACTTATTTTGTTAGTTCCCACTCTTATATTTTCAATTCATATTTATTAGTATTATTTTCAATTAGAACTTCGCTTTTTGTCTACTTGAGATTTCGTTGTTAAATTACTTAATGCTACAATTGCTGCTCGACCATTGTTTAGTAAATTATTTGATCCTAACTGTTTAGCAATAACATTTTTAACACCAGCTACTTCTAAAACAATTCTTACAGCTCCACCCGCAATAACACCGGAACCTTCAATAGAAGGGCGCATAATTATTTTACATGCACCAAAATTTCCTTTTACAGCATGTGGTATGCTTAGTGATTTTGTGATCGGAAGTTTGATTAAATTCTTTCTTCCATCAGTTTTTGCTTTTTTAAAAGCATTAACTACGTCATCTGCTTTAGCAACTCCAACTCCAACTTGTCCGTTTTCGTCTCCGACAACAACAATTGCTCGAAAACTTAATTTCTTTCCACCTTTTGTTACTTTAGAAACTCGACTAATTTTTATTAATCGTTCAACTAATTTTGGTTCTTGCGAATTATTGTTACGCCGGGAATTTTTTTTTCCTTTATTTAGTTGTTTTAAATCACTACTCATAAAATTTATTTCAACTTTTATATTTAGATTACTTTTTAAATTTTAAATTAAAATTGAAGACCACCTGCTCTTGCGCCATCAGCTAAAGCCTTTATACGTCCATGATATAAGTATGGACCTCGGTCAAAAACAATTTTAGTAATATTTTTTTTTAGACTAATTTTAGCTAATTTTTCTCCCATAAGTCTTGAAGCATCGCAAGTTCGTCCAGTAGAAATGGCTAACTTAATTTCACGATCTAATGTTGAACAAGCAAGTAAAGTTGTTGAATTAGTATCATCAATTATCTGTGCATAGATGTTCTCATTAGAGCGATATACCGATAATCTTGGTCTATCTTCCGTTCCCTTAATTCTACCACGGAAAGTTTCACGTTTTAACTTTTTATACTTACTAGGCCTTAATTTTTTGTTTTTGTTCTTTAGTTTTATTAAAGCTCGTTTTGAAAATTTCATAATTCTATTACTTTAATTAATTAAAATAGTTTTTATATTAAAGATCAAAAATCTTCTATTATTTACCTGATTTACCGGCTTTACGAAGGACTTGTTCGCCTTTATAAAGAATTCCTTTCCCTTTGTAAGGTTCTGGTTTCCGCCAAGCTCTTATATTTGCAGCAAATAATCCTAATTGTTCTTTATCACATGCTTTTATATTAATAGTAGTATTCTTTTCAACTGCTACTGATATATCCTTTGGAATTTTAATTCTAACAGGATGACTATAACCTAAACTTAATACAATATCTTTGCCTTCGACAGTCGCACGATAACCTACACCTTGTAAGATAAGAGTTACTTGAAACTGTTCGGAAACTCCAATAATCATATTATTAATTAGTGTACGATACAAACCATGTAAAGAACGTATTTTTCGTGAATCACTTTCTAAGTTAACAGTCAAAATCCCATCGTTTTTTTGAACGTCAATGATTTCTGGGATTTTCATTTCTAATGTTCCAAGTTTCCCTTTAATAGTAATTTCGGATCCAAGGAAACTAACATCAACATTTTCTGGAATCGTAATTGGTAATTTTCCGATACGTGACATCTAATTCTAACTCCTTATAATTACCAAATATAACATAAAACTTCGCCACCGATTCCAAGCTCTTTAGCTTTTAGATTTGTCATTACTCCTTTTGAAGTCGAAATAATTGCTATACCTAAATTATCTAAAATTACTGGCAATGTTGTTGAGTTTGAATAAACTCGCAAACCTGGTTTACTTACTCTTTCGATCTTACAAATTACTGACTCACGAGATTTTCCAGTATACTTTAATGAAATTAGTAGGAAATTCCGGTTGTTTTCATTATAAGTCTCATAACCATCAATAAACCCTTCTTCTTTAAGGATTAATGCAATTGCTACAGACATCTTTGTAGAAGGAATTTCTACAATTTGATGTTTAACCATATTAGCATTTCGGATCCTTGTTAGCATATCTGAAATAGTATCTGTTACCACATTTATCTCCTTATAAACTGTATTTGTCCATTTTCTCTATTCCTGAGACCAACGCTTACGTTTTAAATGTCTTTTTCGATCCCAAGCTTGATTAATTTCAGAAAAAGATGAATATTTTTCATAGTAACCACTATCATTTAATGGAAATCTTAAAAATTTAAATAAAATCATTCCATTTAAAATTTTATCCATTGTCTTTGATCTATATTTTGGTGAACCATCTTCTAATACAATTGTAATTGTAAATCCTTGTGATTGATCAACGTCTTCATAGTCAATTTCCGGAAAAATTAATTGTTCTTTTAAACCAAACGTATAATTTCCAGCTTTATCAAAACTTCTTAATGATAAACCTCTAAAATCACGAATTTGAGCAAATGTAAAAAATATTAATTTAGTCATAAACGTGTACATTTTCTCGCCCCTTAGGGTCACGCTTAATCCTAATTCCATATCTTCACGAATTTTAAATCCTGCAATGGCTTTTTTTGATCTCGTAATTAAAGGTTTTTGACCTGTAATTTTAACAAATTCATCAATACTTTTTTTCAAAAAATTCGTGTTTTGAGCGGCTAAACCCAAGCCTCGATTAATTTGAATCTTTCGTAATTTAGGAATTGTATGAGAGTTTTGAAACAATTTAGGACTATTTTTTAATAAAATAGGTTTTATGCCTTCTTCATACTCTTTTTTTATATCTTCAAGTAAACGATGAATTTCAGCAATTTCTTCTAATGAATGTTGATTTAGCATATTACGCTTCTTTTAAATTTAATTTTACATTGGAATGATGAATCGGAGCTTCAAATTGACGAATCTCTCCGATTTCATTATCGTTGTTTGGTTTAACATGTTTAAACTTAAAATTAATTCCCTTTACTATAACTTTTCCAGTATTTTTATTAAGTTTTAGAATTTCACCAGTTTCATTTTTATGAAAACCAGCAATAATTGTTACTACATCTCCAACTTTAATGTTCATCTTTTGTTTTTGTGCCATTTATAAAACCTCCGGTGCTAATGATACGATTTTCGAAAAGTTTTTCTCGCGAATTTCGCGCGCTACAGGACCAAAAACTCTAGTACCACGAGGATTATTATCCACGTTAACAATTACTGCTGCATTATCATCAAATCGAATATACATACCGTCTCGACGACGGATTGTTTTTCGTGTTCGGACAACAATTGCTCGTACAATATCTGAACGTTTAATTGGCATGTTAGGTAATGCTTCCTTGACTACGCCAATAATGGTATCACCAATTTGTGCGTACTTTTTATTCCCACCTAAGACTCGAATACACATAATTTTTCTTGCGCCAGTGTTATCGGCTACGGTTAACATTGTTTGAGGGTAAATCATAAAATTATCACTTAACTAATTAGAGATGATTTCGAAAGAACTTTGATCAATTTCCAACGTTTTCTTCTACTCAATGGACGACATTCTTGAACCAATACTTGATCTCCAATATTACACTCACCTAATTCATCGTGAGCTAAATATTTTTTAGTTTTGGTCATCGTTTTCGAATAAATTGGATGTGGGTATCTATTTTCGACTTTTACCACAATAGTTTTTTGCATTTTATTACTAATTACAATACCAATTTGTTCTTTTACTGGCATTTACAACTCCTTAATTTTTATAGTTATATTGAAATTCTCGTAAATTTTTAAATTAATTCGCAATTAATTTGTTAACTACATTATCATCTTTTTGATCAAGTTTTTGTAATCGTAATGTTAAAATAGTTTTTAATTGCGCTAAACGTCGCTTAGCATGTTTTATTTCATGAGATTTATAACTTTGACGTGTCGCTTTTTTGAAACGCAAGTTAAATAATTCATTTTCGGTTTCGATAATTGCTTCAGATATTTCTGTATTTGAACGCGAAATAATATCAGTAAATTTAGGTATACCCATATTTTTATTCAATATTGTCTTTAATAATAAATTTTGTTTTTAGTGGTAATTTATAAGCTGCTAAACTTAGCGCAGCACGAGCAATTTCTTCTGGAACTGAATCAATTTCAAATAAAATTGTTCCTGGTCTTACAACAGCAACCCAATAATCTACACCACCTTTACCAGCTCCCATTCGAGATTCGGCAGCACGTGCTGTTACGGTTTTATCTGGGAAAATTCTAATCCATAATTTAGCCCCTCGTTTTGTGTAACGAGTGATTGTTCGACGTGCAGCTTCGATTTGGCGAGAAGTAATCCATACTGGTTCTAATGCCTGTAAACCAAAATCACCGAAACAAATTACATTACCACGAGTAGCTTTTCCGCGCATTTTGCCACGGTGATACTTTCTATATTTGGTTCTTTTTGGACTTAACATAATCAAATTGGTTTTATAAAAATATAAGTTTTTTTAAAAGATGTAAAAGAGTTCTTATTTCGCTAAAATTTCACTTTTAAATAGCCAAACTTTAATACCTAATATTCCATATATTGTATTTGCCTCTTTTGTGGCATAATCAATATCTGCACGTAAAGTTTGTAGGGGTACACGACCTTCTCGAGCCCACTCACTTCTTGCCATCTCTGCACCATTTAAACGTCCAGAAACTTGAATCTTAATCCCTTTCACGTTGGCTTTTTGTGCACGATTTAAAGCTTCTCGAATTGCACGTCTAAATGCAACACGCTTTTCTAATTGCTCCACAATTAAATCACCTAATAAAGAAGCATCTAAATCAACTTTTTCTACTTCAAAAATATTAATCGCAAGTTGACAGTCTGCTGGCAAAATCTTTTTAATATTCTTTAATAGTGTTTCTAAACCTTTTCCAGAATCACCTACTAAAATACCTGGCTTTCCAGTTTCAATATTTAATTGAATTTGGTCATTCAACCCATTTCTATTTATTTTTACATTCGAGATACTATTCGCTCTAGCTATAGTATGAATGTAAGTTCGAATCTTATCATCTTCCTTTAATATGTTGGCATATTGATTAAAATTGGCATACCATGTCGATCTATGTTCTTGTGTAATACCTAATCTAAATCCTAAAGGATGTGTTTTTTTGCCCCATAGAATATTCCTTTTAACTAAATAAAATCAAATTTATTATATAATTTGTGCTTAATCAATTGTTTTCATAACAATTGTAACATGACAGGTTGGTTTTAGAATTTTATACGCTCGTCCTTGTGCACGTGGTCTAATTCGCTTTAAGCTTGGTCCTTCATCTGCGAATGCTTCTTCAATAATTAGTTTCTTTTTATCTAATCCATAATTATGATTTGCATTTGCAGCTGCTGAATGCACTACTTGCCAAATAGGTCCACCTGCATTGTAAGGTAAAAATTCCAAAATCATTAACGCTTCTTGGTATGAACGACCTCGAATTTGATCTAAAACTCTCCGTATCTTAAATGGAGACATACGAATATATTTAGCAATTGCTTTAACTGATTGAGTGTTCGACATAATCTATTATGTTTAATAAATAATATTCTATATATGGTTTAATTTTTCTAAAAAATTACTGTACATCAACTCCTAAGAGACAATTTGTTTCTTAGAATATTTTGTCTTTAAAAGTTTTAGAGTACTTTCTGAATAATATTTATATTCTAGAATTATAAATTACCACAACGATTCTACTTTCTTAACTGGTAGTCGAGTTTTATACATAAATTTAATTGTTATATAATTAAATTGCTCGAGAGTATCTAACTCTTGATCAAGAAATTTATTAGTTTTTGAAATTTCATTAATATAAATTTCATAAATCCATATATCGAAAAAATTAATACAAAAATTATTCTGTAATGAAAGAACTGGTGAATATAAAATGGATAAAAGATTTTCTCGTTCAATGGGGTTTGATTTTAATAAATATAAAATATCATCCATTGCGTAATAAAGATATTTATTTCTAAAACTATTTAAAATAAATTTTGCAACAAATGACAATTTGTTCTCATATTTAATTTGAAACGTTTTCGACATAATTTCATTTGGATATTGAAGAGATTTACCTTCGCTTCGTCCATTTGATTTACGCTTTTTAGTTATTGAAAATTCTTCTTTACACCGACATCGGCTATCATACAATATTCGATTCATCTACTAATCTTTTTAACGTTTCGCTTTTTTATCGGTCTTAATATGTGATTTAAATGTTCGAGTTGAAACAAACTCTCCTAATTTATGACCTACAAACTGGTCAGAAATGAAAACTGGTACATGTTGTCTTCCATTATAAACAGCAATTGTATGACCAATCATACTTGGTAGTATAGTCGATGCTCGTGACCAAGTCGTAATCGTCTCTTTTTTTCCAGCTTTCGTAAGCGTATCAATTTTTTTTAATAAATGATATGCAACAAACGGACTTTTCTTTAATGATCTTGACATCTTGAAAATATTTTAATTATTTTTTAAATTTATTAAGAACGTCGACGAAGGATATAGGCATTACTTAAACTTTTTTTCTTTCGCGTTTTCATTCCTAATGCTGGCTTACCCCAAGGAGTTAGTGGTCGACTACGTCCAATAGGTGCTCTTCCTTCTCCACCACCATGTGGATGATCACATGGATTCATAACTGAACCACGTACAGTTGGTCGTTTACCTAACCAACGGGTTCTACCAGCTTTACCACTCTGTACTAAGAAAGAATCATTATTACCAACTTCTCCAATCGTCGCAAAACATTCTTTACGGATTAATCGAATTTCTTTTGACGGTAGTCGTAATGTGATATAGTTTCCTTCTTTTGCAAGAATTTTTGCTGATGTTCCAGCAGCACGGACTATTTGTCCACCACGGTTCGGAACTAATTCAACATTATGAATTGAACTTCCTAGAGGAATTTCGTCTATCGGTAGTGTGTTTCCAATTGTTAATGGTGATCCTGAACCAGAAATTACTTGATCTCCAACATTCAAATTCTTTGGATGTAAAATGTAACATTTTTCACCATCACGATAATTAATTAACGCAATTCTAGCATTTCGATTTGGATCATATTCGATTGATGAAACAATACCTTCAATTCCATATTTGTTACGTTTAAAATCGATTATTCTATATCGTCTTTTATGACCTCCACCTCTATGACGGATAGTAATAACGCCTCGATTATTTCGACCTTTCTTTCTATGGTTCTTTTGTATTAATTTTTTTTCTGGTTTCGCTTTCGTGATTTCAGTAAAAGCTGAAAGTGCGCGATTACGTGTACCTGGTGTATATGCTTTATAAAGACGAATACTCATAAACTTTATTATTGATTATTTGTATATTTGTTAGTTCTCTGTAAATAAGTTTATTACATCGCCTTCAGATAAAGTTACAATTGCTTTCTTATATTGTGGTTTCCAACCAATATATTTACCTACACGCTTTTTCTTTCTAGGAAGACGACATGTATTTATTTTTGTTACTTTCACATTAAACAAGTATTCAATTGCAAGTTTAATTGTAATTTTATCAGAATAACGATCTACAACAAAACTGTATTTATTATTTTCTAAAAGTCTTGTTGCTTTGTCTGTAATAATCGGATATTTAATAATTTGAGCAAAAGATGAAACATTAGTCACAATAAATCTCCTTTATATCATTTATAGCTGAAGCTGTTAATATAATTTGTTTTGCTTTTAACAAACTAAGAGTATTTAGATTTGAAGCAGAAATTAATTCAACGTTCTTAATGTTACGAGTTGATAATTTTAATGCATTCGTTTTCTTAGAGACAACAACTAATAATTTTTGATCTAAATTTACACCACAATCTTGGCAGATTTTTAAAAATGCTTTCGTTTTAGGTTCATTAACTTCAGCTTCTAGATTTTCGATAGTTAAAACACTATTTTTCTTATTATATAATAATGTCTGTAAAGCTAATTTTCTTTCTTTCTTATTTAATTTTAATACAACTTTTTTAGGCTTTGGCCCAAAAATGACACCACCACCTTTCCATAATGGTGAGCGGTTTGAACCTGCTCGTGCTCTTCCAGTACCTTTTTGTTGCCACGGTTTTGCTCCCCCACCTCGAACTTCACTACGTGTTTTAGTTGAAGCAGTTCCTTGTCGTCGAGAAGAGTAATGGCGCAAAATATCTTTATGGATTAAATAATTTCCTGATTTATCAAGAACATTTAATTTTAATTCGTGGGTAGTTGCTAATTCTTGTCCATTTATGTTTAGTGGAGTATATTTTACAAATTTTTGAACGGTCATAGGCTATTTAAAATATATTCATTTTTTAGATAATTTGAGTTAACTTATTCAGAAGGGATAATACTTAATAAATTCCCAGGTTTTCCAGGAACAGACCCTTTTACTACTAAAATATTTTCACTGATATTTGTTTGAATAACCTTTAATTTTTGAACGGTTATCATTTTATTTCCTAATTGACCCGCCATCTTTTTACCTGGTAAAACACGACCTGGTGTCGTACCCATACCAATGGAACCTGGTGCACGGTGATTCTTTGAACCATGAGTCATAGGTCCACGTGTAAAACTATAACGTTTTTGAAGTCCAGAAAATCCTTTACCTATACTTTTTCCTCGTATATTAACAAGTTGACCTGTTGAGAATGTGTCAACTTTTAAAACTTGACCAATTTCAAAATTGTCCGTTGTATCTAGTCTAAATTCTTTTAAATATTTCAACGGTTGAATATTTGATTTCTGTAAATGGCCTAATTTAGGTTGATTTAAAGACTTACTTGAAATATTTCCATAACCTATTTGAACTGAATTATATCCGTCTTTCAATGTACTTTTGACTTGTGTTATTACACAAGGACCAACTTTTAAAATTGTAACCGGAATAATATTACCAGCTTCATCAAAAATTTGAGTCATACCAATTTTATTACCTAATAATCCTACAGCCATCGTATTCCTCCAAATAGCTTTTATACATATTAACTTTGCCATCAATGAAAACTAATAAAATACTATCTAATAAATCAATCTAGA
>Ga0138263_1264424_pt1 | contig 15776 bp, 2 predicted proteins | sample RNAICE20151115_2_FD_105274 | JGI IMG/M metagenome (GOLD analysis project Ga0138263, IMG submission 105274) | Metatranscriptomics of polar marine prokaryotic and eukaryotic communities from Arthur Harbor ice station, Antarctica -... | ecosystem: Environmental > Aquatic > Marine > Unclassified...
GTCATCAGTCCAGAGGACTCGTATATGTACGGCGTCTGTGATGAAAGATCGGCGACGGAACCCTTGAATTCAAACGCCGTTGATTGTGTGGAAAGAGATTCTGCAACGGGTGGCAAGGAGAGCTTCACGCAAACTGGGACCGTCACTTACACAGTTGTCACGAGGCTGGAATTCTGGAGATTCTCCAACAGATGATAACTTGATCGATCTCTCTAATGGTGGCCAAAGTTTGTTTGTCTCGTATCTTTGCAAATTCGGCACCGCCGCTGATTACACGAGCTGCGTCTTCCCTGCTGGTCATGAGAATGCGGGCCAAGCTATTGTTGAGAACGCGGGCCTGTCTGCTCAGCCCTGGAAAGACAATTTTGATGGCACGTATTCAATTTCACTCTTGATTAAGGCTCCGGTATTGATTGAGTTAGATGTAAGAATTGGAAGTGATGAATATGGTGATTCTATTTCTCAATTCGTTGATAATAAACTGCCGCCATTTGTCATCGACGTGAGACACGGTCCGATCTCCGAGGAGTCTGTCGCGGTAGACTTCCCGACATCCTTGATTGCGGGCGAGGAGGAAGAGTTCACGCTTGATCCTTTGGATTCTCAAGGGAACCAAGCCACGAATGCCGCGGAACTTCCGAGTGCAGGTGGTATCGTGTTCACGAGTACGCCTGCGTCGTCTTCATTTACTGACAGCATCGTCATTACTCCCTTGGATACGCAAGAACCGTATGACATTAAAATTAAGTTCACAGCTCCACAAGTTGCTGGCTCGTACACCTTCAAGATTTACGTCAATACGAATGAGCTTGCGGTTTCCAAGACAATTGTTGTAAAAGCGAGCACATACATTGCTACCTCGTCAACTACGGTGGATTACGGCACTAGACGTGTTGGAACTCAAAAAATAATAGTATCCATAAAAGATATCTATTCGAATCCGACGTGTGTTACGCGCGATAACTTCAATTGGGCGTGGGGTGTCACCGGTGGTGCTTTATCAGAACCAGGTACCTTCACATCGTGTATCTCTGCTGGTAAGCATCTTGTTTCGATTCCGTCAGTGAATACAGTTGGAACATATACGTTCACTGCGATGATAAGTAACCTATTGAATGTGGATACAGACCTACCATTCGATCGTGAAACTCTCAGTACATCTACCAGTGTCAACGTGGTTTCTGATGTACCAAGTACTAAGTCTACGATGACCACGCCGAGTGAATACATCGAAGTTGGTCAACCTGCTTACTTTTATGTCATTGCTATCGACCGTCTTGGAAACAACATTGCTGTTTCTGGACAATCCTCTGCATTTTCTGTCACTGTGACTGGGAGCATCTCCGGAACTAGAGCTGCAGAAGTTTCGAATTCTCTTTCTGATAGAACAGGGTCAGTTGGTTCATACTATGGATCATTTACTCCCCTGTACGCTGAAACATACACGCTTACAGTCTCAGTAGACGGGTACCCGCTTGATCAAGGATCGTCTACCCACATTGCCTCTGTGTTCCTCACGAACGAGGCAGATTACTTCAAGGTAACCGGTGCACCAGTTTTTGGCGTTGTTGGATCGAGTTTGACGTTCATCATAAATCAATGGAACCTGGAATATAATTTGGATATGAACACGATTTCCACGACGTTTCTCTCGAAACTTTCTCGACCTCAAAGTCAAGTATCATTGACTTTATCACCACAACGAACCGGTGCAGGAGACGCGGATATGAATCGCCGTCTTTACGTGGACAAATTGTACACAACGAAGTCTGGGACTTACACACTTTCAGTATCCAAAGCTGATGCGGACACGCCTTCGGTCTATCATGCGGTGAAGGACTCGCCTGTTTCTTTCACTTTAGCTGCCGCGAAGGCAAGTGGAAGTGTGTCTACTATTACCAAGCCTTCAACTCCAGCAGGTGGGTACGCGCCCGGAGCTACGTTATCGTTACCGTTGAGTTTGAAAGATTCATATGGAAACTCCATCACCACGGCTCGATTTTCGGATGACGTAATTGTCCAGATCAAGTCGAAAAACACCGCGAGAATCCAAACTTTGACTATTAAGGCCGACAGTACCGGAACTGGATTAGTTGCCGAAGGTGTACTTAAGTTCGCATCCGATCAATACTCTGTCTTGTCCTATGCCAGTGGAGTAGCATTGACGATGGTGAACCCAGAGATTATCATTGCGACGAATAATGTGGTTGCGCCGGCCTTGGTCGACGGAACTGCTTCATTTGCTGCTTCGGCAGGTTTACCTGCACAAGGAAGCTCTGCTGCTTTTGTTGCTGGTACGGAATATTCGCTGTACATCTTTCCCGCTGATGTATATTGAAACGTTGCGGTAAGTGACGTGCTAATGGTTGTCGTGCTTCGGGCGAACAACATTGTCCTTTCGCAGGGTGTTTGGAATACAAATACGGGCGGTTATAAGGTTTCATACACTTTCACAACGGCAGGTACAACACCGGTGACAGTTTCTGTGACACCGGCTGGAGCCACTGCGGCCACGGTCAGAAGCTTCACTGCTGTCGTAAGTCCTGGTGCCGTCGTTGGTAGCACGACGAAGCTCATTTCTATCACGAATGCAACGTCTGTGACTCGTGGAACATGGGTTGTGCGTTTGTACGATAGATATGGAAACGCCCTGACTTCTTCCCCAGCTGGATCTGTGGATGTCAAGGCTGAAATGATTTTGCAGTCAACTACGAAATCGAGTACCTTGTTTGGCTCTTTACCAGTAGTTTCTAACAGCGCTGATGCCATTTCAATTACTCTCGGTTCAGACGGCACTCAAATTGGTTTGGTGACTCTTCAGTATTTAGGAACAATCACGGGAACGTACACTTTAAAATTGTATGTTGACGGTGTTGCTGCTACCGACGTTTCAAGCTATAAAGCATACATCACCTCTGGACCTATCGTAGCTACGACTTCTACGGCCTCGGGTACGGGCTGGAACTCTGCCAAAGCTGGAGTGAAGTCCATTTTTGTCGTTGTTCCACGAGATAAGTACTCGAACAGAGTCTACACGAGTCCTGCGAGTGCCTCTTCTTCGTTAGTGGTATCGCGTGGCCTCGGTGTTACGAAAGATCTTGTTACGGAGACTGCACCATCCTTTGTCTTTGATACAGCACTCGGTCAGTACAACGTTTCGTACACTCCTTCAGTGGCTGGTACCTCTAGTCTCTCGTTCAAGATAAATGGTGCAAACATCGTGGATTCTCCTCGAGTTTTCACTGTTACTGCTGGAGCCGCTTCTGCTTCCAAGTCCTTCCTTAGTGGCGCGGGTGTCCGAGGAACTCTGTTTGGAGCTACGTCAGAAGTTGTCATTCAAGCTGTGGATTCCTTTGGCAACTATAAAACGTCGGGTGGAGATACTTTCCGGGCGAGTTTGAACCAGACAGGCTCTACGACAACTGTAACTGATAACAGTGATGGTACTTACACCATCACGTACACGCCTGTGGCTGCTGGAGCAGCATTGCTCAAGATTGAGTACGGCACTGGTTTTGTTCAAATTGGATGCGATTTCATCACCATTCCTTCATCAGGTTGTTTGTTGGATATCAAAACTGCCGATTCTGTTCAGACTTTGGATCCATTGCAGACTACCTACAAAGCTGCATATTTGTCCACCAGTGATGGTGATCTTACGCTTGGCTTCGCATCTGTAGCAAGTACGGGAAAACCCTCAGGTTCTTTCCGTATCTTGACATTTGATCAAGATGGAGTCCAAATGGGCAGAAATGATGTCACCATCCAGGTATCAATTGGTGGAACCGTACTCTCTGGATCTGATATCGCCATCACAGCAGTGGAAGGTACAACGGGTGAGTTCCGAATCGACTACTACTACAGTACGGCAGGAACGTGGCCGATATCTATCACGGCGAACGGCGTCGAAATTGGCGCTCGCTTACGTGAGATTGCTTTCGATGAGGCTGGTGCTAGCACTGATCTTGTTGACGAGTTTGGAGGATATTCTAATCTCGTCATCCGACCAGATTTCACTACAGCTTCCAGCGTTGATGTTGTTATTGCATCTGGTGTTCAAGGAACGAACCCGATTGTTGCTACCGCAGGATTTCCCGTTGAGTTTGCGATTTCGGCGAAAGATTCATACGGCAACGTGCAATACTATTCCTCGGATTACCCCGGGGATGTGTTCACAGTCACGGCTACCGCGTCACAAGCGGAAACTTTGAATGCTGAATTTACTTCGTTGGCATGCTTCCCGTCATCATCATTCTTTCCGGACTGCAGAATTCCTTCAAACTACGTGGAGGCGTTTCCTGATGGATCGGTGTCTGCTGAAGCTTCGTTGACTTTCTCCAACACCGCTGCATACACCATCTCTGTCAGCTTGCAACCAAGATTTGCTATGGGTATCTCAACAACCGAAGGATCGGCACCGGTCTCTGATGCGGTTCAAGTCAAACAATTCAAGGTCACAGTTGTTCCTGGCGTTGTGAATGCGGCAAACTCTCTCATGAATGGGGACGGTCTGTCTGGTTCTATCGCGGACGAACGAAAATCTGTGCTCATCTCAGCCTATGATGCCGGCTCTAATGCTCTCTATAAATTGTCAGAAGACGAGAGAGAAGATGCGTTGACTTCCTGCCGCATTGATTTTGTTGGAACCTCGGAAGGCAACATGGGAGAAAAATTTTCCTCAAGCTCGGAGAACTGCTTTGCACTCGATGGTTGCTTTGGTCTCACGACTGATCAGTGCTTGTTCGAAGTATTTTACAACATAACTTACCTCACGGGGACGTTTGACATGTCTGTAAGACTTTGCGCGAGTGGCTCACCGGATGATTTGGAGGTCAACCCTGAAGGATGTCTTGTCTCTGGAGAGTCCGTTTCCATCACAGTTACTGCGGGTTCACCGAATTCCAAAACTTCGGGATTACTCGCGACACCTCCAAGTACTGTCACTGCAATGGAAAGTGGAACGTTAAAATTTGTTGCCCGGGATGAATTCAATAACGAAATCACAACTGGCGGAGACGGAAATCCGCTCGTTGTTTCTGCAATTCAAACGAAACCAACAGCTGGGTCGCTCCTCACCAATGTCGCTACCTTGTCTGATAATGAAGATGGCACTTACATTATTGTGTACACGTTGCCAACTGGCGGAAATGGTGTTGAATATCAGTTCAACATCACTTACGACGGTGATCACATTATCGGTTCTCCGTACACGATGTCGGTTGCTTCTCCAAATATCTCGCCAATGTACTCGTTCGCGTACGGTGAAGCTTTGAGTGATGCTACGATGACTGCCAGGGCTGGCGAAGTTACTTCGTTCACCATTCAGCCTGTCGATGCGTCAGGCAACACGATCACGAAGATGCCTGATACGAACAAATTTAAAGTAGTGTCAAGAAATCTCGAACTTTCGGCCGGTGGTGGACAAGAGCCATCTTTCACTACGAACCCGGATGGTTCAATCAAGGTTTCTTTTACAGCCGTAGTGACCTCCCCGGCGCAGTTGACAATTTCTGCAATTCGACCAGTTGACGGCGTGAGCACAGAAACTGTCATAGATTCACCCGCCAACGGTATTATTTACGTGAATGTCGATCCTGGGGTTGCCGTAGCTTCAAGTTCGTACACAAGAAATGACCGAACAGTTCCATTGACGCAGGTAGCCGTTGCTGGTTCGGAACACAACTATCAGATTATTACTGCGGATAAGTACTCGAACCAATTGACGTATGATCCGTATGGTGCGCCGACGAATCTTACATTCGCGGCTCCGAACAAATACGGGCCTGAAGGCTACAAGTACATAAGCGGGCCAGCTCCTGCTAAGTATGGCTACGCACAAGAAATTGGTGCATCTGAACCAGGAAACTGGCGAGTGCGCTGGTCTGCGGAAACGACTGGAACTTATGCTCTCCGAGCATACATATCAGATGGGCTAGTCCTGGACGGCCCTGGTGGGTCTCAGTTACCATTGAACATGGAAGTCATCGCATCTGATGCGGATTATTCGAAATTTACCCTCACTGGTGCTGGTATTACGGCATCTGCAACGGTCAACAGTAAGGCGACGTTGACTTTGGAGGCGAGAGATGTGTATGGAAACTTCAAGAAGGACCGCGGTAATCTCGTGAATGACATCATCGATGGTATTTCACAAACGATTTACTCTGATGATGCCTTATTAACGGAAGAATCGACCATCCAGGAACACTCTGTGACTTTTGACAGTGATACTGGGAACTACACCATCGAATACACCCCATCTGTTATTGGTTACATGGAAACGGCCCTCAATATTCGCGGCGTGGATATTGCCAATTCGCCATTCCAGCAGGAGATTGTTGCTGGTGCTATTAGCGCGAGCTACACGCGCGCTTCTGGACCTGGTATTGTTGGAGGCTCTCTCGGCATCCAAACTTACATTGCCATAGATCCTCGTGATACCTCAGATTTTCTCGTCACGGCAGGTACGAGTGCCTCTTCGTTTGAAGTGACTGTTACCACGACTGCGGGATCGATTATTGAAAGCGGTCCAACATGGGACGAATCTTCCCGAGTTTATCGATTTGAGTATATGATTGAGGGTAGCACAGACGCTACGGTCACGGTCGATATTGCTTACGATAGTGAGGCTATTGCAGGCTCTCCGTTCTCGAACATACCAATCTCCTCTTCCGTAAGCACGGATGTGGATGAGAAAAGGTGCGTTATCTCAGGTCCTGGAATAACATATGGAGTTGCGGGTGAATTGACTGCCATCGCCATCACGCTTTACGACAGCGATGGTATATTGGCGGTACCATCCAAAGCACCTTCTCTGGTGCTTACTGTCTTCAATGGGAACAACGAAAATTTCGTTGAGTACACAGATTTTCAATTATTTGATTCATCGGTGCTTTCTGGTTTGGGCCTCGATCCAAGTGCGTTTGGCTACGTCAACGAAGATGCGGGTGGCACATACTTTGTTACTTTTACTAAGACTAGTGTAGCTGAAGCACCGTACAAATTGACGGTCGCTGTCAATGGTTTAGTCACCGGTTCTGTCGAATACGAGAATCCTGGGGAGTTCACGTTCGAACTCGTTTCTAGCGTCACGTCTAGTTCAACTTCCTATGTTCAGCTCGGGAACACGGATGGAAGCATCGTTGCAGGTGATAGCGTACCTGTTTACATTTACCCGAGAGATGCGTATTACAACGGCCAGGATTACAAGAATTTAGCGAATAAAGAAGAAACGTTCTCTATCGCCCTCACCGGTCCTGCTGCTTACACCGTCACTTACACTGGTTCGGCGAGTGATGGTACGATGAAGTTGGTCAAGGATACCGAAAATGACTCGTACTATTATTACGGTTTCATCAAACCTGTCAAGGCTGGTGTGTATAGAGGCACTGCGCAACTCGTTCAGAATGGTGTGACATCGAGTGTTCTTACTCTCGCTCAAGCTGCTCTTTCTCTTGATGTCAGTGCTGGTGCCCTTGATATTTCTAACTCAGTGGTAAGTGGACAAGGTGTGTTCTCAAGTAAGGTTTTGGCGAAGGGTGCTGTTAAAGTACAATTTCGCGACTCTGTTTCGAACCTTTTGACGGACGATATCGTTCAGTCCGTGAAATTCAACTTGATGAGGCGCGATGTAGTAGATAACGCGTTTGCAAATGATATTGAACTCGTGTATGTTAGTGCTCAATCTGCTTTTGTTGGTGAGTATATTTCTACTGTCGCGGGTACACTTGACATGCAAGTTAGTGCGTGTGATTCCTCAGACCCACCTGTATGTGAAGAAGTTCCCATCTCTGGATACACTGGTACAGTTATATCTCCTGGTAGTTTCGTCTCTGCTATGGCTGAGGTCGTCGGCGCTGATAGTATCTCCGAATTCAAAGTCGCTGAAGACTCGCTCGTGTATGTCTTCGGGCGCGACTCTCAAGGAAACACTTTGAGCACCGGTGGTGAAATTCTGAGCGCTAAATTAGTCCCCACGCTAACCACCGGTCAAAGCGAACTTCGCATCTCTCCATCGAACATCGTCGATAATGGCGATGGAATGTACACTATAACAGTACAACCAAAGCAATCTGGTGATTTCAAATTGTTGATCACAAGATCTGGAGCAGTTGTCGGTACAACAGATGAGACGGGCTTCCTTATCACTGTTGAGCCAGGAGTTGCTTCTACTGCGTCAACAGTCTCAGGAACTGGATTCGGATTACAGTCGACTGGTTACATCGTTGCCGGTAACGAAGCCAAACTTACCCTGATTGCAAGAGACGCCATTGGGAATGCCATTGTGTCAAGCGCAGATGAGTTCACGTATGAAATTTCTGCAGGTGGCTCGGTAGTTGATTTCGGTCAGTTTGCGTACGTTGAAGAGTCTGACGGCACATACGAAGCTACTTACACAATTGAAAAGTCTGGCGACTTGATCGTCGAAGTTAAGTTGCGCGGCGAATCTCTCCTTTCTGTACCATCTGGCGGTAAGGTGCTTCATTCGTCTGTATCTTTGAAGGACTGTTTGCTGTACGGAGATGCTTTGACTGCCGGAGTGGAGGCGGGTGTCCTCTCAACTCTGTCTTTAATCGCGAAGGATCAGTACGGAAATGTTGTAACTGACTTGCAAAACAGCGGTTTGTTCGAACTTAAAGTTGATACACTCAATAATCCTGGCTTCTTGCCGTTCGAAATCTCGGATGCCTCGATTGGCTTGTCAACGGTTGACTTTACTCTCCCCTCTGTTGACGTTGCGCCAGGTTTAGTGACTGTCGTATACGACAACGACTTGGCATTGAATCTGTACAAAAACTACGACACGAAAGAACAATTCTCCATTCAAGTTTATGTCGGACAGCCGTCCGCTTCTACTACCACACTTGTTGGAATTTCACCCACGATTCCGTTTCAAACGGACGTGGCTTCGACAGTTGAATTGTACGTTCGTGACGCGAATGGCAATGTGATCGGCGAAAGTGATGAGCTAACTGCAGTTCTTGATTCTTTGGCCCTGAACGTCTTCACAGTCCGAGGTCAAACTTACGCAGTTGACATCACTTTCACGTCAAGTAACGCCGTGAATGGTGATTACATCACTATCCTGAACTTCTCACCTCCTGCTGCGGGTTCATTGCGTCTCTCTCTTTACATTGATGGTTCTGAGGTGATTGACCCCACTACGGAGAAGGATTACGAGTGCACGGTGCTACCGGGTGCAATTGGTGCTCCGTACTCAACTTACTCAGGTGCCGGTATCTTTTCTGGCGCTATTGCTGGATCGGAATCTACGATTTACATTCAAGCTGCGGATAGAACCGGTGGTATTATCACAACTGATAAAAGCACTGATACTACAGCATTCACTCTAGAATTTGAGATTCTTTCCAATTCTGGCATATCGAATGCAACTGATAAGGCAAGCGCTATCTCTGGCGTTGAGATTATCGGGCCGACGTACACTGGTGCTGGTACGTACATGTTCAAGTACATTCCGTATGACCTGGGCTATCCGTATTCTATGTACGCTAAAATTGCAACTGGTAATGACCCGATCGGCACTTCAGATGGTCTCTCCGGTGGTGAAACCGTTCAAGTCTACGATGTTGCATCGACGCGTGAATCGAGTGCGGAAAAATCAGCAGCTTTGTTGGCCATCGATTCGGACGGTACTCTTATGCTGGGTTCGCAGATTCCAGTTGCAGGTTCAATTTTCTTTGAAACCGTGGCGGGTGAAGCAATTGTCTTCTTCATTCAAGAACGAGACGTGAATGGATTAGATGTCGCTTCGAATAGTGCCACCGCTCCGTCTGTTCAAGTATCTTCTGGCTTTGTGCCAACTGCTCCGACTGTTGTTAACGATGGTTCTGGCACATGGAGAGTCACTGTCAAGCCTGAAAAGTCTGGTGAAGTTCCAATCTTTGTTGCCTTCGATGGCGTGGAGATCGCGAACTCTCAAATGATTTTGACTGTAATCCCAGCGGCAACTTCGGCGTTGACGTCGACCATTGAAGGTACAGGTCTCGAGCCCGATGAAACGAATTTGGTTCGTGCAGGCCTTTCGTCAAAATTTTCCATCATCGCTAGAGATGCTTTTGGAAACTACGCCGAGTACGACGACGTCGCCGGGAACGACGAGTTCCACGTTGAAATTGCTTCTTCGGTGGAGTCGGAGACTATCGTTGTTGAGGGTATCATCACGAAGATTGATGGTAATGGTTACGAATACGAAGTTGAATTCGTTCCGCGTTACGTTGGCACAAACACTGTGAGTGTTTACCTCGGACCTGTTGGAGGTAAGTTGCTTGTTACCACGGCATCTGTCGAGGTAACGAACGGTGTGGTGAATGTGCAGGCCACGGAGGCGAGTGTTACGACTGAAGAACTTTCAGGAACCACTGTGAGTGCGGGAGACAGATTTGAGTTCAGTATCTACGCCAAAGATATATATGGCTACGATCACGCTACTCCAGCGCTCCTATGGGATGTTGAATTGATTCCCAGCGATGCTTTGAAAGCAACCGGTGCCACTTCAAGGACTGGCACCATCACTGGATACTCTGGAACGAAAGAAAGCGGTGGTTACTCTGTGACGTTCACCTTGTACAAGGAAGGAACCTGGTACTTATCCTTGACTGAACGAGACGAGTCCGGTGGGTCAATGGTGTCGTCCATGTATGTTCCGATCACGGTTGTAGGTGGCACTGCGAATGTGTACAAAACGACGTTATCTGGTGGCATCGCATCTGGTCTTGTTGCTACTTCTACGGACCGAACGGTGTACATCACCACGCGAGACGTGTACGGAAACCTTGCATTTAGCTCTGGATTGCACCCATTCAGCGCGGATGATGAATTGAACGACTTTGAGATTACCATCGACCTTGATGAAATCGTACCCGAAGGTGCGGAGATTCAAGGATATGAGTACACGAATAACGGCGCCGAGTACGTTTCGCCGGGTGTCTTCAAATTTACGTATTCGACAATTCTGCCGGGCACGTACTACATCCAAATAATTCAAAAGAAAGAAGCGATTGGTGATGGTTCAAATAAAGTCATCACCGTGAAACCAGTTCCTGCGCCTGTTGTCACGGAAGTGAGATTTGCAAACTCTTTGTCAACGATCCAAGTTGTGTTCGATGTGGAGACAGATGAGGCTATGCAAATAGGCGCATCTGACTGTTCGAACGTCCTTGCCACAGCCACGATCAGTCTTTTGGGTACGAACCCATTGTGTAAGTGGACTAACATTCCGACCGATGATGGCGCTGGCTCGAAAACTCACAATTATTTGCAAATTACGCTCGGATCGAACCCTACGGTGAAGCCACAAACGTCGCAGAACGCGGCATCGTTCATCACCTTGAAGCAACAAACCATCCGAACGAAGGACAGAAATTCGTACTTCGCCGTTGCGTCGACGGGTGTCCTTGGACCTCTCGTTTACCCATCTGTAAAGGCCTCAATAACTGGTGTGGTCAGTGTTGGTACGTGCACTCCTCTCAACTTTGATGCGTTGAGATCGACTGGTGGTGGTGGTAGAGCCCTCACGTACGTTTGGAGAATTACCAGTACGCAAGATGTATCTAATATTGATATTTGCGAAGTTGACACAGCTAACAAGATTAATACTTGCACAGATAGTCTCTTCGTTCCGTACACGGACCTTGTGCCAGGCGGAACGTACACTGCTGAGTTTCAAGTTACGAACTTTTTAGGAACAACGTCAACTGCGACTTTTGATACGGCAGTCGCTGCTGTTCCTTTGCCCAAGATTGCAACTCCGGAAGAAGTTACCATCTACGCTTCGGATCGCTTGACAATTATCTCGTACGTATCAGCTCCGGACACGTCTTGCATGGATTATCCCGAGAATTTGAACGCTCTCGAGTATTATTGGGAGTTCACAGCGGGATCCTTGCAAGTTAAATCTTCTGATTGGATTAATACGCGAGGGACTCCGGAACTTACTCTTCCTCCAAACTCTTTCGAACCTGGAGAAACGTATGAGTTGTTAGTTACGGCAACTATTGCTTCTTCCGGCAATACTGCTCAAGCTATAACATCAACAACGAAAGTGAATGTCGCTTACCGTGAAATTATCGTCGAGGATAGGCTTGGTGGAGATAGAATTGTTTCACCATTTTTGACAAACTCACTCGTTGCGTCTCCGTTTGATCCGGAAGACTCACGTGATGAGTCTGGTGTGGCTTATCCGTGGAGTTACTACTGGTTCTGCACGAAAGCATGTGAAATTCCTGATGGTGAATCGACGTGCGAACTGGTTGAGATCGCCGATGGTGCAGATTGCTTCACTGATGCGAGTGCTATGTTTGCGACTGACACTGACACCATATCTATTCCAGGGAGTGATCTACTTCAATATCTCGGAACGAATAACATGTACGAGATTGGCTGTACCATCTCGAAAGGAGTTCGCGGTCAGTCATCGCTCACCGGAAGAACGAAAACAGCATACGTCACGTGGACGAGTATCACGTCCGTTTCTGTAACTATCGGAGACGACGATGAAGATTACTTTCAAGGCGAATGGTCACCAACCAGAGGTGGTACACTCACGTGCGAGTCACCTTCTGCGACTGCGGCTGTTGCCTCGGGCGAAAGTGTCACTTATCAATGGGAACTCGTGTCTGGTTCTGTAGGATTTGCAGGAGGTAGTTTGGAATCTTTAGTCTCGACTTCTTACGGCGTAGAACCGTCTGAAGCTGTGAAACAAAGCTCATTGACTCTTGCGCCGAATACTCTCTTGGCTGGTTCCGAGTATACGTTTAAATGTACCGTGATTTTGGAAGCTTCGGGAACTACTGGTGAAGCAAGCCAAACAATCACAGTTGGAACACCGCCTTCTGGCGGCTTCTTGGAAGTTAGGTATAATGAAATGACTTCGACGATATTATGTCCGTCGGCCATCGATGGTTGCGAATGTGGAGAAGATTCTTATAAGTCCGTACCTGCTGCTGAAAATGTCGTTGACGACGCCACTCAACAGGAAGTCTTGCTTGTGGATTACGGCTTCGAGGATGGACAAACCGAATTTGAGCTTGTTGCAAAACAATGGTTAGATGGAACTACTGATTGTTCTACATCTTGTTTGTACCAGTTCGCTTACGCCCTCAGAGGTCAAGAAAGCGAAGAAACAGCCATTTCGGGTAAGGAAACGACGAACACGAAAATTTCGGGCTTCTCGTTGCCCTCGGCTGGTGATGGTGTGAACACTGCTGATATCATTTTGATTGTTTATGTTTACGATGAACAAGGAATGGCAACAAGGTACGCAACAGACTACTACTTGAGAATCAATCCTCTTGCAGCTGCAATTGTTGACGAGGATACTACTCAGCAAGTTTCCTGTAACTTGGTCAGAAAGTTGACGGAAGATGCGGAGCAAACTTCCACGGCCGCGATTTTTGGCGACTCGACCTCGAGCTCGTCCTCAACCCGCAGGCGTATGTTGGCAGAGAACTGGAGATCAATTGCAATGTCAGGTACCAAAGCTGAGCGCAGAGCTAAGTTTGACGCCGAATCGATCAAAGTTATTCAGCGTATATCGAACACGGAAATCACGGATGCGAAAGACCCGGCTAGGACCGCGAAAGGAAGAAAGGTTCGGGCGTCTGGCCGTAGCTGGTATGCGGCATCATCAGAAGTCGCGCAGACTTTGATTAACACTGATTTCAACGCTTATGTCGGAGCGAAAGACACAGCACGTGCTTTATCATTTATCAACGTCTGGGGTAAGACTTGGGGCGTTCCACCGGCTACTATTAGTGATCAACCAACTCCGGCACTTGCATGCAACTCTGTCGAGACGGAGTTCTTAGCCATGAAAAATCAACTCGTTCAAGAGTACTCACCGTTGGATCTCGCATCTTCTGTAGACCCTGACTATCTCGAGAAGTATATTTGCTCCATGAATACTATATTATGGAAGCCAGGTGAGATTTCGAACGAAGCGTTTGACGTGTTGTTTAGCTCGGGGGCGACGTCTAAGATAAAGGGTGCGGTGTTTCAACACAGACTCTTTGTGGACAAGTCGCTGGATGTGGACTTGCAGTTAACAGATGCTGCAAAGGTTTGCGCGGCTGAGTTTTTGAGTAATATGTTAGTGCAGGCGTACGTAGGCTGCCATAACAGTCCAATTATCAGAGACCAAGACAAAATGAACGATGTCATTACCGCAACTACGTGGCTTGGACAGGCAATTGCGGATACCTTGGTTCCCGGAGAAGACCCGGAATCTGTTGAAGCGTTCTATTTCACGGTGACTGGCTTCGCCGGTCAAAGACGTTCCCCAACTCAGATTCTTAGAAATGAACGTTCGACTGATTTAATGTTGACAGTACCGCAAATAACTAGCGACGTTACTGATGTGTCGGGTCCGCTATTATCCATGAATATTGACATTGATGACGATGGACCATGCTTTTCCGAGCTCGCTGGATTTACGTGCGGTAAGAATGTTACGTCTGATGACATCATTCGCGTCTCGTCAACTGTCTTCACAAAGACAACTTATTCATTGAGTGCTATGGATACGATTAATCCATTCTCTGCGAAAGTATTAATCGACGGTGGCGAGGAGCAATACGGTTACACGGCTATAGTTGTACCGCAGTTTGTGAAATCTGGAAATGGACATTTTGCGGAGCAAATAAAAGCGTTCAACTCTCCTGATAAAGGTTCCTTGAATCTCGGCGAGGATGCTCTCACAGCAATGATTGCTTCCACATCTACTGCGATGTTGAACTACACAATTGCCACGGATAACTTTGCGTACGCTGCTAGAATCCCCTCCAATGCGTCTTACTTTGACTTTACGATGCACAAGACATGGGATCAAATTTTTGATGGTCAATCGAAAGATCGAGAAGACTACCAAACCGAAATTCGACAGTGGCCGTTGGGTGATGATGGATTCGGGGACTTTGTGACGGAATGGTCAGACTTCCCGAGGAAATGGAGCCCAGATAACTTCAATGTTACGGACTCTACTTCCATAAGAGGATTCTCTACTTCTTTATATTCCGCGCTAACGTTTGGACCGTATTTCGTGGAGACGGTTTATTACCCGCCGCCACCGACTATTTACTCTCCACCGCCGCCTGCGCCTCCGCTCTCCCCGCCGATGCCAGTCTATGTGGAATATGTCGAGGGTGACTTGGATAGATCGGTTGTGATTGTCCCCTCAATTGCTGTGTTGACCGTCTTTGCTTGGATGCTGTGGATGTTCTTCAAACGCCGACGCAACTTGCAGATGATGCACATTGATTTCATCGATGAGGACTACGATGGAGCCTTGGATGAATTTGATTCGAGCTCGAGCGAGGACGATTCAGATAACGAAGGATCTGCCAACACTGGAAGTGGCGGTGGTCTCTTTGGATTTGGTCGTCAAAGACCAGAAGTGCAAGAGAGGTACAACCGCTCTCAACGCATCAGGGCGCTGGAAGAACGCTTGCAACAAACGCAATCTCAATAAGAGTTGATTTTTCACATTCGATGATGATGAATATGATGAATATGATGATGAATATGATGAGATTTTCAGATAGCATCTTGATAACTTAGTACTTTTTTCTTTTTGTAATGATGGAATACTCGTTTGATGTACTCGTTGTTATTAGAATGAACCCAGCCGCAGAAGACAAACTTTTATTTTTTCGTGTACAGATCCCTCTGATCTCTCTCTGTCTCGTTTTCTCGATCTCTCCTTCATTAGAGCACAGATCAGGAAAAATAATACTTCTGTTCTTGTAATGAAACAATTTACA
>Ga0138263_1307701_pt1 | contig 15762 bp, 31 predicted proteins | sample RNAICE20151115_2_FD_105274 | JGI IMG/M metagenome (GOLD analysis project Ga0138263, IMG submission 105274) | Metatranscriptomics of polar marine prokaryotic and eukaryotic communities from Arthur Harbor ice station, Antarctica -... | ecosystem: Environmental > Aquatic > Marine > Unclassified...
CATCTTTTATGATAAACAAATTCTGTATAACACTCCTGGTGGTAAATCAGATTTTACTAATAAATCAAAAATATTTATTGATGAATCATAATAAATTTCTAATATTCTTTTATGAATTCGAATTTCAAAATGTTCCCGTGAATCTTTATTGACATGTGGAGAACGTAATACACAATATATTCGTTTATCTGTCGGTAATGAAACTACTCCAACGTTATCCACGTTATTATTTTGGGTAATTTCCATTATTTTTTGACAAGAGGTAGTTAAAAGTTCATGATTGAACGATTCTAATCTTACACGAATTTTTTCATTCGGATTTATTTCCATAAATTTTCTTAATTATTTAACAATTTTAGAAACAACACCCGCTCCAATTGTTCGGCCGCCTTCGCGGATAGCAAAACGCATACCTTCTTCAATTGCAACTGGGTATATTAATTCAGCAGTCATTTTAATACGATCCCCTGGCATCACCATTTCTACAATTGAACCATCATCTGCAGTAAACTGTTCAATTGATCCTGTTACATCAGTTGTTCTTACATAGAATTGTGGGCGGTAGCCTGTAAAGAATGGTGTATGAAGTCCACCTTCTTCTTTAGTTAATACATATACTTCAGATTCAAAACTTGTATGTGGTGTAATTGTACCTGGTTGTGATAATACCATACCACGTTCAATATCTTCACGTATAACACCACGTAATAAAATACCACAGTTATCACCTGCAAACCCTTCATCTAATGTTTTTTGGAACATTTCTATACCAGTAATCGTTGTTGTTTGAGTGTCACGAACACCAACAATTTCAACATTATCACCAACTTTAATAACCCCTCTTTCAATTCTCCCAGTTGCCACTGTACCTCGACCAGTAATTGAAAATACATCTTCAATTGCCATTAAGAATGTTTTTTCAACATCACGTTCTGGTGTTGGGATATAAGAATCGACAGCATCCATTAAAGCGTAGATTTTATCTACCCACGGGTTATCACCACGTTTAATAGATGGATTCGAAGAAATTGCTTCAATTGCTTGTAAAGCTGAGCCAGGACAAATTGGAATATCATCACCTGGGAAATCATAAGTAGATAGTAGTTCTCTTACTTCTAATTCTACTAATTCTAATAATTCATCATCATCTACTTGATCTTGTTTATTTAAAAAGACCACAATATGCGGAACCCCAACTTGTTTTGCTAGTAAAATATGTTCTCTAGTTTGGGGCATTGGGCCATCTGCTGCAGACACAACTAATATAGCGCCATCCATTTGTGCTGCACCAGTAATCATATTTTTTACATAATCTGCGTGACCTGGACAATCTACATGGGCATAATGACGATCTTCAGTTTGATATTCAACATGTGCGGTATTAATTGTAATTCCACGCGCACGTTCTTCAGGAGCACCATCAATGTCGGCATAAGCTTTTGCTACTGAATCACCACTTAAAGCTAATGTTGCAGTAATTGCTGCAGTTAAAGTTGTTTTACCATGATCAACGTGACCAATAGTACCAATGTTAACATGCGGTTTTGTACGTTCAAATTTTTCACGTGCCATTTCAAAAAAGTTCCTTTGAAGTTTAATGTTTATAATAAAAATCTCTTTGCTTTTAGCGAAATTAAATATAACCGTTAGTGATTAACTATTAATAACGGAAATGCGCAAATGCTTTATTGGCATCTGCCATTTTATGAGTTTCTTCTTTTTTCTTTATAGTATTACCTATATCGTTTGCCGTGTCAATAATTTCACTTGCGAGTTTAATTGACATTGTTCTTCCTACTCGTTCTCGAGAATATTGAATAATCCAACGTAAAGCTAAGTTAGTTGCTCGAAAGCTACTTACTTCAATTGGAACTTGGTATGTTGACCCTCCAATTCGACGAGCTTTCACTTCTACTACTGGACTAGCATTTCGAATAGCTTTTTCAAAAATTACTAGTGGATCTTCATTCGTTTTTGATTTTATAATGTCAAAAGCTCCATTTACAATATTTTGAGCTAAATTCTTTTTACCTGATTTTAAAATTCTTGTTACTAATAAACTAACTAAGTAACTATTATATGTAGGATCTGCTTTAGGAAATCGTTTTTTTGAGATATTTCGACGTGACATACTAATACTTATTTTTTAATAAATAGTTTTTAGTAAATACTAATTTTGAATTTTTAAATTAGTATTTAACTTTTTGGTTTTTTAACTCCATATTTTGATCGTCTTTGTGTACGATCTTTTACACCCCCACTATCTAACGCGCCTCGAACAATATGGTATCGAACCCCAGGTAAATCTTTTACTCGACCACCTCGAATTAAAACCACTGAATGTTCTTGTAAGTTATGTCCTTCCCCTGGTATATATGCTGTCACTTCAAAACCAGATGTTAATCGAACACGAGCAACTTTACGAATTGCTGAATTTGGTTTTTTTAGGCGTTGTTGTATATACACGTGTACATACACCACGTCGTTGTGGGCAGTTGACTAAAGCAGGTGACTTTGTTTTTTTCTTAATTTGTATTCGTCTTGAACGAACTAGTTGCTGAATAGTTGGCATTTCTTTAAAAAGTAATTAAGTAAATTTAAATTAGTATAATGTAATTAATTTAATTGTCTTTCGTTTCTAATCCATATTTTTTCATAAATCTTTCTACACGTCCTTCACTATCCACAAGTGTTTGTGAATTTGTATAAAAAGGGTGGTTTCCTAACCACACATCAAGTTGTAATTGAGGTTTTGTTGAACCAATAGAACAAAGGGTTTTTCCCTCACACATAACAGGAGCGTCTGGAAACCAAGTTGGATGAATTTCAGGTTTTGGCATATTTAAAAATTTTTTAACGTTTTGAGTATTGTGATGCTTTTCTTGCTTTTCTTAAACCATATTTTTTACGTTCTTTAATACGAGCATCACGGCTTAAAAAACCAAATGGTTTTAAAATTAAACGGTTTTCATTTTCCATTTTACAAATTAATCGTGCAACGCCTAACTTAATTGCATCAGTTTGACCAGTTAAACCGCCCCCTTTTACAATTGCGATAATATCAAACTGATTTTTTAAATTTAACTTTTCTAATGGTGACCAAATAGCATTTAAATAATTTGTATTGTATTGTAAGTATTTTTCACCAGAAACTTTATTAATTGTTACTGTTCCGTTTCCTGGAACTAGAAAAACTCGTGCAACGGCACGTTTTCTTTTCCCAAGTCCAATTTTATCTTTTTGAAAAACTGTATTCATAAATATTTTTAGTTTATTAATTAAAATATTAAAGTATATCTAATGGTTTTGGATCTTGTGCTTCATGCGGATGTTGATCACCTTGATAAACTTTTAATCGTTTTACTAAATGTTTTTTTGGAAATCCATTTGGCAACATATTAAAAACAGAGTTTTCAATAATTCGTTTTGGTATTATATTTACTAACCTTTTTAATGATGAACCAGGACGCCCCGGTTCATAAACATGGAACCTTTCTATATCACGATCAAGTTTTACATATTCACTGTTTATTAATATTACATAGTCACCTACATCTACTGAGGGATGATAGATAGACTTTGATTTGCCGGTTAACAATGGTATAATAGTTGATGCTAATCGTCCTAATTGTTTGTCTTTACAATCAATGACATACCATTTTCTTTCATTATATTTTGTAGCTGGAATAAATGTTTTATTCATAAAATTAAAATTAAACTAAATAATTATTTTAAAACTATTCCTAATTTATTTTTAAGAGTAGCAAAAACTTCATCGGCAGATTTTCGACCGAAGTTTTTTAATTCTAAAAGCTTTTCTGGAGAATACTCTAATAAATCTCCAATTGTATTAATTTGAGCTCTTTTTAGACAATTATAAGGACGTACAGATAATTGTAATTCTTCAATAGCAATATGAGTATATGGATCAATAGGCTTTATATGGTTTTTTTCTTTTTTAATTTCCTTTTCTTTTTTAATTTTATGTTCACTAATAGACTTAAATAAATCAATTATTAAATTAGATCCAGAAACAATTGCTTGTTCAGGTGAAATACTTCCATTTGTCCAAATATCAATAAATAATCGTTCTTTTATATTATTTGAATTATCATATACATTTTCAACCTTAAAATCTACTTTCTGTACAGGCATAAAAATTGCATCTGTTTCTATAAAGTCTTCAAATTTATCAGAAAAAAGTTCATTTGCTAATCTATACTTTGTTCCAGATTCAATTTTAAATTCTATTTCTAAAATATGCGAACTTGAAATAGTTGCAATATAATGATTAGGATTAATAATTTCTATTTCTGGGGGTAATTGAATTGAACTAGCTGTAATAACTGCCGGCCCATGTAGCCTTAAACGCCCAAATTGCCTAGTCGAGATGTCAGACTTTAAAATAATTCCTTTTAAATTTAATAAAATCTCAAGAATATCTTCACGGACACCAGGAATTAATGAAAACTCATCTTTTACACCAGCAATTCGAACACCTGTAATAGCAGTCCCTTTCAAATCTCCTAATAAAACTCGTCTTAATAAATTCCCAATCGTTATTCCTTGACCAGAATTAAGTGAATCAATTAAAAATTGCCCATACATTGGACCTGATTCAATTTTTTCTGATTTTAAACATTCCATTAATAAATTAGAATTATTGCTCAAATTTTTTTGTGGAATTCATGATTTATTTATTTTATAAGTAAATAGACTTATACACGTCGACGTTTTCTTGGTCGGCATCCATTATGTGGTACTGGAGTTATATCTTGTATTGAAAGAATTTCTAGCCCTGCACCTTCTATTGAGCGAATAGCAGTTTCACGACCTGAACCTTGACCTTTTACTAAAATTTCAACAGTTTTAATGCCTGTGCTTAAGGCATCTAAAGCCGCTTTTTCTGCTGCTGTTTGAGCAGCAAAAGGAGTGCCTTTACGAGCACCTTTAAATCCAGAACTACCAGAAGACGCCCATGATATTGTATCACCCCCTACGCTTGTAATTGTAACAATCGTATTATTAAAAGTTGATTGAATATGAACAACTCCTGTTCCAAGATTACTTCTACTTTTTTTTACTGCCAGTTTTCGTGTTTTTTGTGCCATAGTAAATTAATATTTTTAATTAGTATAACTGCCAACAAAAGAATATTATTTTTTCTTACCAGTAACAGTTTTTTTCGCCCCGCGTCGTGAACGAGCGTTTGTACGTGTTCTTTGTCCTCGAACAGGTAAACTATTTCTGTGTCTTTTTCCTCGATGACAATTTATTTCATTTAATCGTTTGATATTTAATCCATTAAAACGACGTAAATCTCCTTCCAATTTTAATTCAAAATTTTCTAAGATATTTCGTAATACTACTGATTGGTCTGTAGTAATATCATTAGTTCTAGTTTCTGGGTTAATTTCTGCTAATTGAACAATTTTTTTTGCCGATGTAAGACCAATCCCATGAATATACGTAAGTGCATATTCAATCCGTTTATTTCTTGGCAAATCGATACCTAATAATCTTACCACTTACTTAACTCCTTTTAAATATTAACCTTGTCTCTGTTTATGTTTTGGATTTTTACAAATTACCATAATTTTCCCATGTCGTTTAATTACACGACATTTCTCACACATTTTTTTAACTGAAGGACGGACTTTCATGATAACGTTATAAATATTAAATTGATAAATAATTTTTTATTTGACTTAATCAAACCTTTCATTATAAATATTAGAAAGAATGATACTTTTCATTTCACGCGAAATATCTAGAACAACACCTACTAAAATTAATAAAGACGTAGTACCTAAACCATTAAAGCTCGAAACATTTAAGATTCCTTCAATAATATTTGGAAGAGTTGCTAATATTGCTAGTACTACGGCTCCAAAAAATGTTACTCGTTTCATTACTTGTTTTAAATAAAACGTTGTTGCTAAGCCAGGTCTTACACCTGGTATACTAACAGCCATTTTTTGTAATTCTTGAGAAATATCTTTAGGGTTTAAAACAATAGTTGAATAAAATGAACTAAAGATTAAAATTAATACAAAGTAACTAATCCAGTAGATAATTTTTGATGATTTTAAAAAAATCGGAAGAGTTAATAACGGGAATAATCCTAAATTAATAACATAATTTGGCAACACTAAAAGAGCAGTTGTTAATATTATTGGCATAACTCCTGCTTGGTTAAATCGCAAAGGAATATAATTATTTGATTTAACTTTTGAAACTAAAGGTTGACTTTGACCAAGTTGTTTTGAAGAAATTAAAGGAACAATTCGGGCACTTTCTTGTAATGTAATAATGCCAGAGATTGCAATAAATAATAGTAGTGCAATACCAAGCCCAGAGATAATAGTTAAATTTCCTGTATTTTCACTTATTAATTTCTTACCTAAATTTGGCAAACTTGAAATTATATTTGTATAAATTAATAAAGATGCTCCATTTCCTAATCCGTATTCAGTTATTAATTCACTTAACCATAAAACTATCATCGCACCTGTCGCAAGCCAAAGAATTATTTCGAAGGCTAATACTGGACTCCAATCAAATAAAGCACGTTTCAAATAAAAAGCAATACTTGAACTTTGAATTAAAGCCCAGCCAAATGTAATTAAACGAGTTAATCTCGTAATAGCTCTTCGACCTTCTCCTCCTCCTTCTTTTTGTAGTTTAGAAATACTAGGTATTAACCCAGTTATTAATTGAACCATAATAGAGGCATTAATGTAAGGAAATATATTCAAAGTAAATAAGCCAATTACAAATGTATCATTCCCTGAAAAAGTACTTACTAAATTTTTTGTAATTGGATGTTGTTGAATATAAAAGGCTAAATGTCCATGGTTAATCCCAGGAATTGGAAGAAATGTTCCCATTCGAATAAATAGTAGTATTCCAACACTTAATAAAAGACGTTTTAATAAAATATCGTCGGTCTTTTTCATTTTTATTTTTACTAGTTTAAAATTCAAGTCTTCTTTATTTATGTGACTTCTTGAATATTAATTTAAGTCACGTTTTTTTAAAACTTGTGCTTTGGTCGTTAAACTTTGTAATCCCACAATTGCAGCACGTGCATTATTTAATAAATTATCAGAGCCTAATTGTTTTGCAATTACATTTTTAATTCCTGCAACCTCTAAAACTGTTCTAACAGCACCACCTGCAATAACCCCAGAACCTTCGATAGAAGGTCGCATAATAATTTTGCACGCCCCTTTGTCACCCATAACACGATGAGGAATACTCAATGATTTTGTAATTGGAATTCGTATTACGTTTTTTCTTGCATCTGTTTTTGCTTTTTTAAAAGCATTAACAACATCTTCAGCCTTTCCAACCCCAACTCCAACTTGTCCATTTTCATCACCTATAACAACAACAGCACGGAAACTTAATTTTTTTCCACCTTTTGTTACTTTTGTTACACGACTAATTTTAATTAATCGTTCAATAAATGTAGTGTCATTTGAATTTGCATTACGACGGGATGTTTTTTTTAATTTATTAACTTGTTTTAACTCGGCACTCATAAAATTTATTATTTTTTAATTATTTGTTAAAATTGTAGGCCACCTGCTCGAGCACCGTCTGCTAAAGCTTTGATTCGGCCATGATATAAATAAGGACCCCGATCAAAGACAATTTTAGTTATATTTTTCTTTTTACTTAATTCCGCTAATTTTTGTCCCATAAGTCTTGAAGCATCACATGTACGACCATTATCACTCTGAAGTTTAATATCACGGTCTAAAGTCGAGCAAGAAACAAGTGTTTTAGATGTTGTATCATCTATAATTTGTGCATAAATATTTTCGTTAGAACGAAAAACTGATAAACGGGGTCGCTCGACCGTTCCTTTTATTAAACCTCTTACACTTTCACGTTTTAACTTATTGTATTTATCAGGTTTTAACTTTTTATTTTTATTTTTAAGTCTTAATAAAACTCTTTTTGAAAATTTCATAGTATACTTTTTTTAGAACTTAGTAATTTTTATTATTTACCAGATTTTCCAGCTTTACGTAAAATCTGTTCACCTTTGTAAAGTATTCCTTTCCCTTTATATGGTTCTGGTGGGCGCCATGATCTTACTTTCGCTGCGAATAAACCTAATTGTCCCTTATCGCATGCTTTTATATTAATAGTTGTGTTTTGAACAACTTCAACAGTGATACCCTGCGGAATATCTATATTTACAGGATGACTAAACCCTAAACTTAATACAAGAGATTTTCCTTGAACACTAGCCCTATAACCTACACCTTGTAATACAAGCGTAATAAGAAACTGTTCTGAAACACCTACAACCGCATTATTTATTAAGGTTCTGTGTAAACCATGTAACGATCTATTAACTCGTGTTTCTTCTTTCAAACGTAAAATTAAATACCCATCACCCTGTTCTAAGTTAATAACCTCTGGAATTGTTAGTTCTAATGTTCCAAGTGGGCCTTTTACTTTTATAGCTCGACTCTCATTTAAATTTGAGATATCTACATCTGTTGGTATTTTTATTGGTAACTTTCCAATTCGTGACATATTATATATTTACTCCAATTACCAAATATAACATAAAACTTCACCACCGATTCCAAGCTCTCTTGCTGTGGTATTACTCATTACCCCTTTTGAAGTTGAAAGAATAGCAACTCCTAAACCATCTAAGACACGGGGTAAAGTTTTTGAATTTGCATAAACCCGTAACCCAGGTTTACTAATTCGTTTAATTTTATTAATAACTCTTTCTCTAGATTGACCTTTGTACTTTAATGAAAGTAGTAAATATTGATATAAATTTTCACTATAAATTTCAAAATTTTCAATAAATCCTTCTTCTTTAAGAATTGCTGCTATCGCTTTTGACATTTTTGTTGCTGGTATTTCAACAATTTGATGTTTCACCATATTTGCATTTCGTATACGGGTTAACATATCGGCAATATTATCTGTGACCACTAATAACTCCTTAATCTTGTTTTATTTATTCTTGTGACCAACGTTTACGGCGTAAGTGTTTTTTCTTATCCCATACTTGATTAATTTCTCCAAAAGAGGAATATTTATCATAATATCCACAATCATTTAACGGAAATCGTAAAAATTTTAATAAAATCATACCATTTAAAACCCTATCTACTATTCTAGAACGAGATTTAGGTGTTGATGAATCTAAAACAAGGGTTACACTTAATCCTTGAATTTGCTCTACATCATCGTACTCAATTTCTGGAAAAATTAATTGTTCTTTTAATGAGAATGTATAATTACCAGCTTTATCAAAACTTCTAACTGATAACCCTCGAAATCACGAATTTGTGCAAAAGTAAAAAAGATTAATTTTGTAAGGAAATTATACATTTTATCACCACGTAATGTACTTGATAATCCTAACTCCATATCTTCTCGAACTTTAAACCCAGCTATAGCTTTCTTTGCTCTAGTAATTAATGGTTTTTGACCTGTTATTCTAGTAAATTCAGTAATACTTTTCTTTAAAATATTAGTATTTTGAGCTGCTAATCCTAACCCTCTATTAATACTAATTTTTTTAAGTTTTGGAATAGTATGGGGGTTCGAAAATAATTCAGGATTACTCTTTCTTAAAACAGAATGAATTCCAGTTTCATATTCTTTTTTTATATTTTCTAATAGACCATATAATTCTGCAATTTCCTCTAAGGAATGTTGACTACGCATATTCTTTATTTAAAATAGTTTAAATTAGTTTAACATTGGAATGATGAATTGGAGCTTCAAATTGTTTTATTTCTCCAACATCACTTTCTGTGTTTGGTTTAATATGTTTAAACTTAAAATTAATACCTTTTACTAAAATTTTTCCGGTATTACGATAAATTTTAGTAACTTGACCTGTTTTATTTTTATCAAAACCAGAAATAATTTTTACACTATCACCAATTTTAACATGTACTTTTTTGTTATTTGACATTTATAAAACCTCCGGAGCTAGAGAAACAATTTTAGAAAAATTCTTATCTCGAATTTCACGAGCAACCGGACCGAAGACACGGGTTCCGCGTGGATTATTTTCCATATTTACAATCACAGCTGCATTATCATCAAATCGAATATACATACCATCAGTTCGACGAATAGTTTTAGATGTTCTTACTATTACAGCACGAACAACATCCGATTTTTTAATTGGCATATTTGGAATAGCTTCTTTAACAACACCAATAATTGTATCGCCAATTTTTCCATATTTTCGGTTTCCGCCTAAGACACGGATACACATAATTTTTTTCGCACCTGTATTATCAGCTACGGTTAACATTGTTTGTGGGTAAATCATAAAAAGATAATCTTAAGTAATTAACGATGATTTTGAAATAATTTTAGATACTGACCAACGTTTTTTCTTACTAAGTGGTCGACATTCTCTTACTAAAACTTGATCACCAATATTGCATTCACTCATTTCATCATGAGCGAAATATTTACGTGTTTTGATCATTGTCTTCGAATACATGGGATGTGGATAACGACTTTCAACTTTTACAATCACAGTTTTTTGCATTTTATTACTAACAACAATACCAATTTTTTCTTTTACAGGCATTTTAAAATTCCTTAAATTGAGTTCTTAAAATATTTTTTAGTATTGCTACTTTTTTTTTGGCAGCTTTAATTTCATGAGGTTTAAATGGCTGACGGGTAGCTTTTTTAAATCGCAAATCAAATAATTCTTTTTCCGTCTCTTGCAGCGTGTTAACCAAATCCTGAGTTTCCATATTATACACCCAATTATCCTTACTGTTAGAGTTAGATATGTTCATATGTTATTAATTATCGTTTCTAATAATAAATTTTGTTTTGATTGGTAATTTATATGCTGCTAAATTGAAAGCAGCACGTGCAACTTCTTCTGGAACAGAACTAATTTCAAATAAAATTGTTCCAGGTTTTACTGTTGCAACCCAGTAATCAACTGCACCTTTACCAGACCCCATTCGAGATTCTGCAGCACGTGCTGTTACACTTTTATCAGGAAATATACGAATCCATAATGATGCACCACGTTTAGTATAACGAGTAATTGTTCGTCTTGTTGCCTCAATTTGACGTGACGTAATCCATGATGGTTCTAAAGCTTGTAAACCATATTTACCGAACGAAACTTCGTTTCCTCGAGTGGCCTTTCCTCGCATTCTCCCACGATGGTATTTTCTATATTTTGTTCGTTTTGGACTTAACATAATGAAATTAAATTAGTTAATAAATATATCTTTTCAGTTATTTTGTTGTGTTTTTATTATTTTTTTAATATTTCATTTTTAAATAACCAGACTTTTACACCTAAAACACCATAAATTGTATTTGCTTCTTTTGTGGCATAATCAATGTCAGCTCTTAAAGTTTGTAATGGAACTCGACCTTCTCGAATCCATTCAGTTCTAGCCATTTCTGCACCATTTAATCGACCTGATACCTGGACTTTTATACCATTTACCTCATTATCTTGCGCACATTTTAATGCTTCACGAATTGCACGACGAAATGCAACACGGTCTTCCAACTGCTGAACAACAAGATCAGCAATAAGCGAGGCATTTGAATTAACATTTTTAACTTCTACAACATTAACTGTAATTTGACGATTATTTGGTATAAACTTTTTAATATTGGCTGCCAACTTTTTAATCTCAGAACCGTTATCCCCAACTAATATACCTGGGCGACCTGTTTCAATATTTAATTCAATTTGATCCCCTAACCCATTTCGATTAATATAAATATCTGATATGCTAGCGAATTTTGCTAATTTATTAAGGTATGTTCTAATTTTATCATCTTCTTCTAATAAAATTGAATAATGTTTAAAATCCGCATACCAAGCTGAGCGATGTTCTTGTGTAATACCTAAACGAAATCCCAAAGGATGTGTTTTTTGTCCCATAGAAAAAATTCTTAATCCTTATTTTCTTAACTAATTGATTTTACAATAACTGTAATATGGCATGTTGGTTTTAAAATCTTAAAAGCTCGACCTTGGGCACGTGGTCGAATACGTTTTAGTTTTGGACCTTCATCTGCAAAAATTTCTGAAATAATTAATTTTTTTTTTATCTAAATTATAGTTATTTTTTGCATTGGCTGCTACAGAATGTACTACTTGCCAAATAGGTGAACCGGCATCATAGGGTAAAAATTCTAATATCATCAATGCTTCTTGGTATGATCGACCACGAATCTGGTCTAAAACTTGTCTTACTTTATGTGGAGATATCGCACATATTTTGCTACTGCTTTTACTGATTGACCATTCGACATAATAGAAATTCCTTAATCGTTTTACATGTGTTTAAGTTTTACAGAAAATCTTTTTTAATGTTGAAATATTATTTTTTCTCTTGAGAAACATTATTTCCATAAGCTAATTTAATAGTTATGTATTCACCTGACTCTAGATTTTGAAATTTTTGGTTCATAAATTTGTTGTTAATTGAAACTTTATTTATGTAAATTTCATATATCCACATATCAAAAAAATTTATAGATAAATTATTTTGTAAAGAAATTACAATTGAATACAAAGCTTGTAAAAGAAAGTCTCGCTCAATTGGGTTTGATTTTAAGAGATAAAAAATATCATCACGCACATAATAAAAATGTTTAAACTGAACACTTTGCAAAATTAATTTTGCAAGTGGAGATAACTTTTTTTCAGATTTAACATTAAAGGTTTTAATTTCAAAATTTTTTGGAAAATTTAATGTTAATTCTAATCGTGCCATGTTTAGTTTTTCCTTAACGGTTTGTTTTTTTATCGGCTCTAATGTGTGATTTAAATGTTCTTGTAGAAACAAACTCACCTAATTTATGGCCAACTAATTGGTCAGAAATAAAAATGGGAACGTGCTGTTTTCCATTATATACAGCTATAGTAAAACCAACCATATTAGGTAGGATAGTTGAACTACGTGACCAAGTTGTAATTACATCTTTTTTTCCTTCTGCGTTCATTTTATTAATTTTTTTTAATAAATGATACGCAACAAAAGGTCCTTTTTTTAATGATCTTGACATTTTTGAGAATTTTATTAATAAATTTTTATAAATTAATTATGAACATCGACGAAGGATGTAAGCATTACTCAATTTTTTTGTTTTTCGTGTTTTTTTTACCTAATGCAGGTTTCCCCCATGGTGTTAAAGGTCTAGAACGACCAATTGGAGCTCGACCTTCCCCACCACCATGTGGGTGGTCGCATGGATTCATAACGGAACCTCGAACAGTTGGACGTTTTCCTAACCAACGTGTACGACCAGCTTTACCACTTTGAACTAAAAATGCATCATTATTACTTAATTCGCCAATAGTAGCAAAACATTCTTTACGAATTAATCGAATTTCTTTTGAGGGTAAACGTAAGGTAATATACTCACCTTCTTTAGCTAAAATTTTCGCTGATGTTCCTGCAGAACGGACAATTTGGCCACCACGATTAGGTATTAATTCAATATTATGAACAGATGTTCCTAAAGGTATTTCTTCTAATGGTAAAGTATTGCCAATATCTACTGATATTCCTTTTCCAGATAAAACTGTATCACCAACATTTAAATTATTTGGATGTAGAATATAACGTTTTTCACCATCTTTAAAATGTACTAATGCAATTCGTGCATTTCTATTTGGATCATATTCAATTGAATTAATAATACCGGGTATATCATGTTTGTTCCGTTTAAAATCAATTATTCTATATTGTTTTTTATGACCACCACCTCTATGTCGTATAGTAATAACGCCTCTATTATTTCGACCTTTATTTCGATGGTTTTTTCTAATTAAACTCTTTTCTGGTTTATCGGTTGTTATTTCTGAAAAAGATGAAAGGGCTCGATTACGTGTCCCTGGTGTATATGCTTTGTAAAGACGAATACTCATAAACTTGATTAATTTATATAATTGTTAATTTTCTTCTGCAAATAAGTTTATTGTATCGCCCTCTGCTAATGTTACAATTGCTTTTTTATAATGCGGTTTCCAACCCATATATTGACCAACTCGTTTTTTCTTTTTTGGTAAATGAGCTGTATTAATTTTTATTACTTTAACGTTAAATAAATATTGAATTGCAGCTTTAATTGTTGGTTTCTTAGCTTTAGGGTCTACAACAAAACTATATTGATTGTTTGCTAATAATCTTGTAGCTTTATCCGTAATTATTGGATATTTTATCATGTTCGTACACTCCGAAACATGAGAACTGGCAATTATAAGTTCTTTTTCTGTTTTAGTATTATTCACAATAAATCTCCTTTATATCATTTACTGCGGATGGTGTTAACAAAATTTGTTTTGCTTTTAATAAACTTAAAGTATTTAAATTTGAAGCAGAAATTAATTCAATATTTTTTAAATTTTGAATTGATTTTTTTAAGTAAATTGTTTTTTTAGAAACAACTATTAAAGTCTTTTGATCTAAATCTAAGTTACACTTCTTTAAAGCAATACAAAAGTCTTTTGTTTTAGGTTCCAAAATTATGGGTTCTAAGTCACCAGCAATTGTTGTATTTTTTCTTTTATTGTACAGTAAAGTTTGTAATGCTAATTTACGTTCTTTTTTGTTTAGTTTTAAGCTAGTTGTTTTGGGCTTTGGGCCAAAAATAACACCACCACCTCTCCAAAGTGGAGAACGGCTTGATCCTGCCCGAGCTCTACCCGTTCCTTTTTGCTGCCAAGGTTTTCTACCACCACCCCGAACTTCACTTCGAGTTTTTGTTGCAACCGTTCCTTGCTTTTGTGAAAGTTGGTGTCTTAGAATATCCCGATGAATTAAATAATTACCTGAATCTTCTAATATATTAAGTTTGAGTTCAGTAATTTCCCCATTTAGCCGTTTATATTCTACACTTTTTTGAACAGTCATATATTATTTTTCCTAATGTTCATTTATTTAATTATATTGTTATGCATTATTTTGCGGCAACAATACTAAGTAAATTTCCAGGCTTCCCAGGGACAGCACCTTTCACAACTAAAATATTTTCATCGTTATTTACTTGAACGATTTTTAATTTTTTGATATTTGCCATTTTATTACCCATTTGACCGGCCATTTTTTTTCCCTGGTAAAACACGCCCTGGTGATGTTCCCATACCAATCGAACCAGGGGCTCTGTGATTTTTAGATCCATGAGTCATAGGACCTCTTGTAAAATTATGACGTTTTTGAAGACCAGAAAAACCTTTACCAATACTTTTTCCTGTAACATTTATTAATTCTCCCGCAACAAATGATTCAACATTTAAAACTTGCCCAACAGTGAATTCAGCGGGGTCATTAACACGAAATTCTTTTAAATATTTTAACGGTTGAATATTTGATTTTTGTAAATGCCCTAATTGAGGTTGTGTTAATGATTTTGGTGGTACATTTCCATAACCAACTTGAATTGCGTTATAACCATCATTTAATATAGTTTTAACTTGTGTAATTACGCAGGGCCCAACTTTTAAAATTGTAACTGGAATAATATTCCCTGATTCATCAAATATTTGGGTCATTCCAATCTTGTTTCCTAATAAACCTAAAGACACAATATTTTCTCCAAAAATACTTATATATATTAATAGTGATAAAATTTAATCATAATTAATTTAGAAATAAATCTTTTGATAGTCATAACTATCAAATTATTTTATAACTCTAAAAAAATCAAAAGATTTTGTCTATATGAGAAAATTATACAATATTATAATTAAAATAGTAA
>Ga0138263_1748970_pt1 | contig 15715 bp, 3 predicted proteins | sample RNAICE20151115_2_FD_105274 | JGI IMG/M metagenome (GOLD analysis project Ga0138263, IMG submission 105274) | Metatranscriptomics of polar marine prokaryotic and eukaryotic communities from Arthur Harbor ice station, Antarctica -... | ecosystem: Environmental > Aquatic > Marine > Unclassified...
AACGAATAAACATGACCCATCATCCTTCAGTGCTGACATGCAAACGGAGCATGGCACTAGCGTGGTGGGGTGCATGTGGGGGAATCCTCAATGGGGGGGGGGGTGACAGTCTGGATGTCGGGCGTGATTGGTGCAGGTGTGCAGGCCGCCATTGGCTGGGTGTAAGGTCGAAGGACGGGGCCGCCATTGGCCAGTGTCATCATGAGCGTGCTTGGCGTTGGCTCAATCCGTGCCGCACGGATTGCTCGCGCACCCGTCTTGCGTCGGGTCAAACGACAGGCACGGAATCACAACCCTCGCATTGATCACATCCTCACTGGCCATCAGCGCGTCTCCGTCGAACACGTTAGTCAGCACCTTGTTCCAGCACGCGCTCGACGTGGCAGGGAACGTCGTGCTGAAGTCATAGCTGCCGCAGTCCGTCATGTCGTCCTTCCACTTCGTGATCTTCGCGATGCCGTTGCCGGACAACTCCCACTCGCATTGTGAGCTTACGACCACCGCGACGTTGCAGTACACATACTTGTTTCCTCCAGGAATTGTGTCTAAGGGACGCGTGTCGAAATGGCGCGCGTCCGCGTTCGGGCAGAAGCTGAGGCGGTGGCGCTGGGTGGAGCGGCCGTTGAGCCACGGCAGGTTCGCAGCATCCGCCACGGGTTGACCGCCATTGATCTTGAAGGCAATCCCACTGGCCAGTCCGGAATATTGCACTTCCATCTTCAGGATGTTGCCATCCCCACTGAACGGCACCTGTGACGTCAGGATCACATCGGCCTCCGCGCACGTGCCGAGTGTGGCGCCGTGCGGGCGCACGATGTTGCGCCTGTTCTTCAGTGTGCTGGCCCCGCTGAGGTCCAGCGGGTTGGCGTTGAAGTCGAACTCGAGCGAGAATTTCTCCCGCGGATCCGTGCCCGCCTCGTGCGGGCACATGCTCCGGCCTGCCACCGTCTCGAACACCGGTGTGCCGTAGACGGGGTCGCGCTTGATGTTAACGTCGAAGTAGTCGCCGGGCGTGTCATCTGCCAGCGTGTATTCGACAGACGTCTCTGACTCCAGGGTGCGTGTCTGTTCTGCACTCTTTGTCTTGCTCGTCTCTGCCTCATAGGTGCCCTGGATGCCCGCCGACACGAAGGCCATGTTGAAGCCGATGTCGAAGCTGTTCATGTTGGCGTCCCCGGCCTCAGATTCGAAAGTCAGCGCAAGCGCGGTGCTGCGCGCCGACGAGTAGGAGCGCGTCACCGCCTGCCCGCCGCCACTGAAGGCGATGAGCGAGGCCTGCGCCGGCGTCGAAGTCTCATCCCGGGCGATGATCATCTTCTGCGCGCCGCCAATCGTGCTGTCCGCGGCCGGCCGCGGCCGTTGGCACCTTGGCTTTGCGCGTCTCCCGCCGCGACTCCGCCGCACGCAGCCTCCGCGAATTCATCTTGGAGTCGGGCTCATGGAAGTCGCTCCACACATTGTCGCGGTAGCCGGCGCCATTGCTGGCCGACTTGGTGTCCTTGTGCAGCATCTGCATCTCCGGTGTCTCCGCCCCACTGTTACCGTCCAAGTCGGTCTCCGCCATCTTGTCCGTTTGCGACACATCGAACGCGCTGAGCTCGGCGCCCTGGGTCTTCGGAAAGCCCACCGGTTCGTCCGGCAGCAGCGGTGACGCCAGAATCTCGTTGGTGCTTACCGCCTGGGCCTTGTCCTTGAGGTTCTCGTTGAGACGAATCGCGCGCCGCCAGCCCTTGACGGCCTGGACAGAGGTACGCAGCCGAAGCGTCGACAGCGCCACCTCGACGGCAATCTCGCTGGCAGAGCCCGTGAACGCCGTGATAGGAACGCAGGACCCGCCACCCGTAAGGTCGGCCGCCGTGGAGGCGGGGGTGAGCGCAGCGGTGCCGCAGATGGTCTCGATCAGCGCCTGGTCTGGGGCGCCGATGGAGCTCGCAGAGAAGCTGGGCTCGCACCACAGTCGTTCCCGCTCCTCCGCGCACAGGGCCATAAGCTGCGGGATGCGCGTGAAGAGGATGTCGTAGGTCGTGTGCACGGTGACGGAGTTCCACGCTGGATCATCGATACCCTGCCGCGCGTGCTTGGCCAGAACCTTCCTCACGTCCGCGGCCGAGGTGTCAAATTTGTCCGGCAGTGTGCCCTCGGCTGTCATGTACTTCGAGAGTGCGTCGCTCAGGGTCCCTTCTTCCGGGTTGGCGTCCAGAAGCTGCCACTTGGTCAACTCCGCTCCAGCCAAGCCGCCGCACAGGCCGCCCGTGTGCTGGAAGATCACAGGCAGCACCTTGAGCGTACGAATAGCCAGAGACGGCGTGACGAACAGGTCGGACGCAGCCCCATCAAGCCCGGGGTCGCCGGAGGTTGAATAACTGAGTTCCGCGGACAGCGTGAGGCTGTTGCCTTGGCTGCGCACCTTCTCGGCACTGGCCCCGCTGGAGCCCTCGCCTGCGTACTCGGCACTGATACCAAACGCAGGAAGCCCTCCCAAGTCAAAATGAGCACCAAAACTGACGCCCATTGCAGTCGTCATTTCAAATTCAACGCCGACGGAACCGCCGATGGCCTTGGAGTTCCCCTTCGAATCCGCAATTGAGACATCCAGCGCGACCTCGGCCGTGCTGCCCTTGGTCCACGACGTCGAGGAATCGCTCCCTGGGGGGTCGCGGAGGATAAGGAAGGGCACGTACTCGGGAATTTTAACCGCCTCGAAGGCCGAGAGGGACACCTCGCCCGTCACCACGACCGACACTTGCGTCCATCCCGTGGTCAGGAGGGCTACCTGGACTGCGCTGGGCACATCGCTCACCGCCGGCGTGAACCGAGCCTTGATCACCTTTGTCCACGGTGCGACGCGCTCAGGCGGCGCCAATGCCTGGAAGTCAGCCTCGAACAGAGTGCCTTGGAGATGCTGGCCTGAGGCCTCAATGGGGCACTCAAAATCGTCGGCGTCGCAGACGAACCCGCCGCTGATGTCGCAGCCATCGGGGCGTTGACACTGAGCGGCGCGAGCCGGAAGGTCGCGTTTGCTGGTGCCGAGGTCGCGGCGGAGGTTCTGTGTCACGAAGGTGCGAGCTGCCGGACTGAATGCCAGATTGTCAACAGTGGAGACTTTGCCCGGCATCAAGATCAGCTCAGCTTCGCCGGCGACTTCATCGGAAGTGTACAGTTCCGCCACAACCACCGTCAGCTCGGCGGCCTGTGGCGTCGTCTTGCCGGCCTCGATCTGAGGCATGCCGAACAGAGTCAGACCGCTACTGTCACACGAGGCCGGCACCGTCGCTGTTTTGTCCGATGACTGCAACAGGCCCAGGTGGAGGCTCAGTGTCGCCTTCTTCCTGTAGGCAAACGTGGCCGCCGGCGATGCCTCGTCAGTCTTCAGTTCAACCACCGGTAGCGACTCCATGTAGGTCTTGACCGGCCGCTGTGCCACAGCCTGTGACGTACTGAGGCCGCCTTCGGAGACACCGATACGCAGGCTGTAGGCAAGAGAGCGCGGGATTTTGAAGAGCAGCTGCTTCGAGTTGACCCGCCCTGATGCAGGCACAAACGAGTTGCGGGCAAGGGCTGTCGCATCGCAGCCAGACTTGGCGCTGTGCGTGAGGGAGAAGTTAACCTGAGAGATAACCCGGTCGTTGAGGGCGAAGAGCGTATCGTAGTTGAAGACGGTACTGCCATCGGACGCCGCTGTGCTCGTGACGCGGCCAGCGCCAATTGAGACAGCGAGTGTGCGGGAGGTGAGGTCGGTGAACAAGTGCTGCTCGCCTTGGATCGCACGGGCGGCAGTGACGCGGGTAATGGTGGCGTCGCCGTCAACGCCGAGTGACTGGTCGGCATTCAGCACATCAAGCCCAATTTCGGCGCCCTCCTTCCCGTCACAGTCTGCGACCCGCTTCGTCGGATCCGCCGGGCACCCGTGCTGCAGCATGATGTCGAGTCCGACGGGCACACTGAGCAGCGCTAGGCCGGTTTCGTCGGTGACCTTGCAGTCGAGCTGCTCCCGCCGCTGGTCTGCAGTAAACGCGCACATCACAACGCCAGTCGAACCGCACGACGACGGTTGGTCCACATGTGCGTGCGTAACGCGGACGCCAACAACGACAGCGGTGCTATCTTGCAGAGGGACCATTGCGGTTGTGCGGTGATCGATCGTCACCCCGCTCGTGTCCAACTCCAAACTCTCACCGCTTGATCCCGTGAAGACGTGGGCTTTGGTGGTGATGAACTGATCGCCGCTAGAGCTACTGTTGACGAACTCTGTCGCGAGCGCGGGGATCACGTAGATCTCCCGTGACTTGGCCAGGCTTGCCGTCAGGCCGTCTTTGACCGGCACAGTGAACGAGCCCTTGTCGTCACCACGGGCGGAACTGAATTTCGCGACGGAGCCGACCCACGCCCCTTGAACCTCGATGGGCAATGCCGCCTCCGCCGCCGCTGTCAGCGCCGAAGCCCCGTCATGCTCGAACACAGCAACGTCGCAAACGTTGGCCGACGCGGGTGTAGAGGCGTTGCCTGTGGTGCCGACACTTGCATCACCGCAGCAGAGGAAGCCGAGCTTGGTGGACGCCACCGCGGTGCACACCGGGTCACTGCCATCGCCGTTGACAGCCACCTCGGTGCCGCCCACGGGGCACAATGATGGGGTGGGAGCTTGCACCCAGATCGGTGTTTTGGCGAGGCTGCAGCCAACGCCTGCCGCGATCCCGACCCCGGCTTGCACCTCGCCGAGCGAGCACAGCCGCGCGCCGTGGTCGAAGCATGTCCTCTCCGCCTCTGCATAATTGCCGAAGCCACTGGATCCACGGGAATCCACGTCGGTGCTGCTGTCGGCTTTGATGTACGTAGTCGCGAGGCTGGCCTCCACGGCAGCCAGGTCAGCGTCCGACAAGGCCGAGCTAAAGACGGCCAGCTCGGCAACCATGCCACCGAACCACCACTCGTCCTGAGGCGTATGCACAGCGGTCGAGGCACCGCCAAGTGTGAAAGGCCCGCTGCTGCTACTTAATAAGCTATCGCTGAAGATCTTGGCGTCTGCCGCCACGACCGGCACGCTGAAGATCACTTCACCCCCTACACGCACGGTCTGCACCCCAACGTCCCCCTCGCTCGAGTTCGCGCCAGGGTTCCTGCTCAGATCAACACGCATGCTCGCCACTGCCCAACCAGTGCCAGAACTGTGGCCGCGTGTCTCGAGTCCGCCTCCGGGGGTGAATGCGCCAACCGCGGTGGCGCTGTATGACAAACCGAAACCGCGCCTCAGCGCACTGCCGGAGCTCACGACGAGGCCAGCAGTGCTGCCCGTGACAGTGCCGTTCGGCTTCAGGACCACGACGACGGTGAGGCCGAGCGCGCCGGAATCCAATATGCGACCCGTGACCTCCAACGCGCTGCGACTCGAGCTCGGGCAAGACCCGGTGCTGCAGCCACCACCGAACGCGAGCGCCGGCTTGCCCGTGGGCGTAGCAACCGCCACCAGTCTAGGCCCGTTGCTAGCGGCCCCAAGCCCGGCGGCCGTGGTCGGCAGGGTCGCCTCCACTGTGCCGTTGCTGGATGTGCCACTCAGGAGCGTGACCTCACTGTTGTCGGCTGCGCCCGAAGGTGCGACGAAGCGAGCGGCAGCGAAATCACCCAAAATCGAAGATGCCGTGGCGGCGGTCGTGGCGTCCAGAGCGTTCCCCGAGCACACTGCCCGAGCGCAGACGGATGCAGCATCAGTGCTTGCCGTGCTTGCACTCGGCTTCCAGCCCAGCGCCCGGCACGACATGACCCCTCGGTCAATCAGCACGTCGATAACGGGGCCCGTCTTGCCGCCGCAGTCCACATCCACCACGGCCCCCGCCGCGAGACTCTGGCCGGGCCCGAGGTGCCCGCCGCGGCCGCACGAAAGCGCCTTACCGTTGCCGTCGCCAACCAGAACCTCGAAGCCACGGAGGTTGCCGTCCGCCCAACCGGTGGCGAGGTCGGGGGCGGCGATACGGACCACACCAATTTTTGTTCGCTCGTCGACGCCAAGGCGCACGCGGATGGATGGCGCGACCGACGGGGCGGTGGCGGTGCATGTGGCCTGCTGGCCGTCAACGGCAACGGGGGCAGCGACGCAGCGGCGCGCGGCACCACTGCCCGTGCATGTGGAGGCAGTCGATGCACCCAGGGTGGCGAGGTTGCTGCTGCCGTGCAGAGGCTGCGAGGCGGCGGCGGCGGAGTCGACGAGGTGAACCTCGGACGGGAGCTCGCTCTGGTCAGTGCCCGCGAACAGGTCAAGGTAGCTCTGTTCTCTGTTCCCATCGGCAGCCTCGTCCTCGCTGAGAGCAATGGCGGTTTCGATCGCAATCCTGAAGTGGCGCTCCGGGGAGGCAACGGGCTCAAGCGTGCCCGCTTCGCCCACCACACCGCCCTCGGAGGCAGTACTGCACGTCGTGAAGCGCTTGCTGCAGGAGTCCCAGTCGCTTGGAATCGCGCCAGCGCAACAACGCGTGAGCCCCTGCTTGGCGTCGTAGTAAGCGTACTGTCGCTGGTGCGGGTCGCAGAGCACATCCTCGGCCGTACTCTGGTCTGCGCCGAAGATGAGCGCGCCCCGGTGTCCCGGGTTCGTGATGCCAGGGAAGAGCGTGGTGGCTACGCAGCGGTCGGCTAACTTGAGGCAGAACATTTCACTCATCACGTTGTCGACCGCGGAGGACGCGAAACCGTCCTTGTTGCTCTCGTCGAACAGAGACGTCAGCCCGCATGCCTTGCGGCAAGAGCGGGACATAAATCGCCACGACGGCTCCCGCATGACCTGGAGGTGGAATGCGAACCCCTGCTTCACACCGGGCTTTTGCACGATGCCGCGCGCACGAACGGTGAAGACGCGGCTGCTGCTGGCACCGGAAAAGGTACCGCTGAGCCAGCAGCTCGGCGCACTGGCGTGCCACAGCAGGCCGGTGTTGCGATCAATGACGAGCTCAAACGTCGGCTTGTCAGCAGCCGAGCTGAGCTTGAGCTGTGCGCCGACGGCATACGAGCAGCCGGCGTTCTGCGAAGTGATGGCCACGTTGGATCTTTGCGTCGCGAAGGCGGAAAAAGAAAGCATCTGCCCTCCGTCGCCAAGCTGGTGCCGCAGCATCTTCCGACGCTCGTGGCCAGCGCACTGCAGGTCGCCCACGTCACACACCACCACACTGACGATCGCTCCGGCCACGGGCGCACCGCCGCGGGCGGCCATGACTGATCCCGTCACTGTCCCGCTCCAAAGGATCGTAGTCGCTGCGCATGTCCACTCCGAGGCAATGACCTTGCCGTCCTTGAACGGAACCATACTTCTGACGCAATACTCGAAGGTGCGGCCTACGCCACTGACGACCTCCTTAGCATCGTCCACAAGCTGCTGACCCGGCTCGATCCACGAGGAGCAGAATTCCTTTTGGGCAGCTGCGCTCGTGCCCTCCTCCGCCGATGCTTCTTCCTTCACGAAGTCCTGCCCAATAAACTTCGACCGATCACGCCGCAGCTGGTACGTTGTGGCCTTGCGGCACCCAGCTTTCCACTTGAACCGCACACCCGTCTCCGTCCACATCGGCACCAGCTTGGTCGGCTGGCATGTCGGGTTGGGCTTACCTGAGATGGGGCAGAGCGTAGACGGTGGCAGCACACTGATCGCGCCAACAGCTGTCGTGATTTTGCGACACAGGGCCAGGCTTTGGATCCCCACCAACGAGACATCTGACGACATCTCACCTTCTGACGACAGGATCCAGGTGGACCTGCCGCGCAGCTCACCGTTGTCGGCGCGGCGGCTGTTGCTTACCCACCCACCGGAAGTGGTGCTGGTTTTGGCACGAGCAGCGGGCTCGATGCCGGTGCCTGTGCACGCGAAGGCCGCTGAGGTCACAGCCTGTGGATAGCACAGGCACTCGGTCTCGGTGCCGGCGCCGGAGCTCTCGCCGCGCTCGTCGCTCCACTCGAACACGCTCCCACACTGATCTTGCTGCTGCACGATCAGGCTTGCGCACACCTCTGGGCTCGACAGTCCCTTGGAAAGCAGCAGCTTGCCGGGAAAGCCAGGGCAGTACGAGTTGCGCTGCTTCTCCACGGTCGGGTCCGCCGTGACCGCTGCCGCGACGGCCCCTGGGCCAACCATACAATTCGCCACGGCGTCCCCGGTCGAGCGGGTCGCCACGCACCCATCCGTCAGTGGAGCAGACAGGCGGTAGGAGGAGAGAATGTAGCCCGATTGCGTGACCTTATCTTTGTAGCCGCCCGAGGCGATGTTGGCGAGCAAGTCGCTGGGGCCGATGGACCAGCTCATGGTTTCGCGCTCTGATTTCGCCCACGTGCTGCCACCCTTGCCTGTGACCGCGAAGTTCGAGTCCACGACAAACCGTGGGATGGCTTCGACACCAGCGAACAAGCTGCGGTGGCGCAGGCGCATCTGGGTCTCCAGCTCCGCCACCAGCGGAAGCGGCAGCAGCATATCGAACACCGCCAGCTCGGCGATCTGGAACGCGGAGTGGTCGGCGGTGCCGGCGCCCTGGTTCACGACTAGGTGTGGCGCCACCGTGCCAGCCTTGGCCGACGCCCACGTGCTGTCGCGGCGGTCCATGCGGAAGAGCCCGGGCTGTGATGTGGACTGCTGACAGTCGGACGTGCGGCAGTTGCCGTTCGTGGTGATCAGCTTGAACTAGCTGATCTGCAGCGCACTGTTCAGCGGGGTCAGCGCCAGCTTGTTCAGGCCCTTGCTTGCGCTGAAAACCACGCTGGTTCCCTTGGTGAAGCAGCGCAGCTCACGCTCCCTCCACGCCGTCGTCGAGAGCCACGAGCCTCCGCGCTGCGTGTAACACTCCGCTTGCAATTTTTCTGCACCGGTGAATGTGACTCTGAACGCGTATGCATCGCCGTCTTGGATAATGGATCCTCCGCTTGCAGGGTCGACACGCAAGGTCGCGTGGACTTGCACGAGCGCGCCGGCGTCGCACTCGAAGCGGACGACCGCCTTGCCGCTGCTGGCATCGTTGCTCTGTGTGTATGATCCGGCAGCGGCATCGTTCTTCAGCTGGAGCGATGAGCTAAGGCTCAGGCTCGCATCGCCCGCGCGCGCCATCACGGTCGAAGACGTACCCAACGCGCCAACCCCGAAGCTGCAGGTGCCGCCTGTGGTCTCAATCGAGACCACGCGGATTGAGAAGTCTGTGTCCCAGTTCCGGAAGGTAAGCTTGTTGCTGCCTTGTTGTGCGCTGTACACGCAGCTGGAGCCGTCCGACAGCGCCGAGCACGTGTGCCAGAGATAGCCGCCTGTTCCCTGGGTGTCCACTTCCCAGACCGTTCGAGTCCGCAACATTTCCTCGTACGTCGGCACGCCATTCCACGCCAGCCCAACCTTGCGTTGCAGCCACGTCCCAACGGAGCCGCCGGCCTGGATCTTCACCGTGACCTGCGTGTTGTCCGTGTCACACTCCAAGAGGACGTCCGCCATGCCCGCGCCTGAAGCGCGCTCCATAACCTCGGTGTCCTTCGGCACCACGTCATATGCATCCTCGCCGGGCAAACACTGCGTGCCGGAGCCGCAGTAGTTGGGGCCAGGGCCGCAGCATCCTGAGCTGCTGACGCACCACTTCACCGCGGACTTGGAGTCAGCAAAATTTCCGCACAACCCCGTCCACTGGCACACGCCACCTCCCTCGCCTTGGCCCACGAGCCCAGGGGTCGCCGCCTCCAGCCGCCTCCACGATATGTCGTCGTCACCACCACGAGCGAGGCAGCATTCAAACATCAGTACCATGCCCCACGTATCAGTCAAGTCGCCGTCGGTACGGCGTGCGGTGACAGTGTTGTCGCTCACACTCTGCGTCACGGTGAACGTGTCACCATACGTGTCAGAGCCCAGCCAATTGTTCTTGCTGACCGCCGTCGGGCAAATGTATTTGGAGTCCAGGTAGTTCCTCCTGCCGAAGCCAAGTCCATTGCTTGCCAGGCCCGCATCCCACCCGAGCATCGTCACAGTTGTGCACCAATTTGGGTCAACGTCGTCCCAGCTGCGGGGAGCAGGAGTAGGAGCGACGAACGTAGTACGGCGGCGGCGCGTCGAGGGCACACTCTGCACGATGGGCTGGTCAGCGTTCAATTCCGAAGCGGACACTGATAAGGCGGCGGCTTGGTTGTCCCACGTTGCGGGATCTGCGTAAACGCTCCTTGGCGCATTGGTCTGCGCGGCCGTTACGGTGCCGAATGTGCAGTTCGCGTGCACCGGCGTTGTCGGCGCCCACGTCGGAGCCGCTGTCGGCGCGGCCGTGTTGGTGTCCGGCGCTTCCCAGTCCAACCGTGCCGGAAGACACTGGCCGTAAACCTCCACGCCGTCGGCGTCAACCTGGTACCCCACGCAACGCGGAGCCGCAGCAGAACATGTCGGCGGCGGCGGCGGCGCCGGCAACGGCACAGGGGCAGCGGTAGCTGCGGCCTTGCAGCATCTGAATTGCAGATGCATGCCCCACCCATCAGTCAAGTCGCCGTCGGTACGGCGTGCGGTGACAGTGTTGTCGCTCACACTCTGCGTCACAGTGAACGTGTCGCCATACGTGTCGGAGCCCAGCCAATTGTTCTTGCTGACCGCCGTCGGGCACACGTAGCCAGCCGATGGGAGATTGTTCTTCCTGCCGTAGCCGACCAGCACCCCCCCCAAATAGTTGCCGTAACCTAAATCAGCTCCGCGCATCTCAACAACAATGCATTCTTGCGGCAACGTCTCAACAACAGTGGGATCGGGTCCTTCGTAAGCGTTGGACTGGGCCGCAGTCCTCCTCCTCCCGCTCGCCCAACCCAAACGACGGCCCGTCGCGTTCGCCTGTTCACCAAACGAGAGTGCGCACTTGTAGGCCGGGTCAAATGCCCCCTTGCTGCTCTGCACGCGCCCGCCGCCACCCAAGTAGGTAGGGATGGCGGTGTAAAACATCGGGGATTCTGTGATGAAAGCCTCGGCCAGGAGGCAGTTGGCACAGGCCTCGCACACTCCGTTGTGCCATGTGCACGGCGTCCAATCCTTTGACACGCGACCTTGCCCGTGGTCGGACACGCCGGTCATCCCCTCGTTGAAACCGTCGGCGTAGTCGGCCATGTTCGACGCCGCGAAGATTTTCCCGCGGTTCTCCTTGGCCTGCGAGGCGTACCGCGCCACGTGTAGGGACGTGTACTCGTTGTTGGCAGGGAACAGTGTCGTGGGAAAGGTCAACGTGTCCGTGTTTTTGCCCTTGATGATCAATTCGCTGCTGTATGTTGACTGCGCCTTGGCAGTTGTACCGGCGTACGTCGCGTGGCGAAGGAACGTCCCACTGTCGAGCCAGTTGTCCACCGTCAAGGAGCTCTTGAAATTCTCTGGGGTGTAGTGGCCGCGGACGAAAAGTCGGCTGAGCCGCTTGAATAGCATCGTCTCCATCTCCACCACCTCGGCTGCAGTCAGGACGCGGTCGACGACGATGAGTTCGGCCATCTCAAAGTCGCTGCTCACACCACCACCCCCGTTGATCTGCAGATTCAACGGCTGCAACGAGATCGCCCCGACTGCCTGGCCACGGTTGACGAAATTGCTTCTGTAAAAACCGTTGGTGGAGCTGGAAAGCACCCAGCCGTCGTCGTGGGCGCCAGGCTGCGCAAACGACCCCGAGGGGACACCTGTGGTCGGTAGCGGCTTGCAGCATTGGATTTTCAGCAACATGTCCCATGTGCTGTTCAAGCTGTCGGTACGGCGAGCGGTGACTCGGCTGCCGCTCTGTGTAATGGAGAACGTGTTCCCATATTGGCGAACGTCGTGGCTCACCCAATTGGCCTTGCTGGCCGTCTGCGGGCACACGAAGCCAGTCCCTGCAAGTGTGACCTCCCTGCCGAAGCCAACCATTTCTCCCAACGATGTGTGGCTCAACCCGCTGTCCGATCCGTCAAACTCAGCAGTCGTACACTCCCTCTGTGTCTCGTCGGGGCTGTACGGCATGTAGAGCTGTGTGCCCGAGCCGAGCTGAGCGACACCAGACGCCACGTCCGAGAATCCACTGTACCAGTCCGCAACGGACTCGAGGATCCGCCCCTTGGACCCCGCGCCGCCCGCGAGACGGGCAACGTGGAAGATCGTCCAGTCGGTATTGATCCTGTACACCCCGAACTGATCGTCCTCCGTCCACACGATACCGCGGTCCACCGCCGGGAACTTGGTGCTCGCCACGACACGCTCGCCGGCCTTGGCACACGTCGCCTTCGGCGGGTGGCAGCGGCAGAGCGGGCTTGGGGTGCGCGCATCTGGCTGGGTCAGCAGGTAGAGCGGGTTCTCGGTCCCGGCAATGGTCTTGAACGCGAGCGGTTCGTACTTTCGCCAACTTTCATCGTCCGTCACCGTGGTCAGCTGGTTCACGTTGCCGCTGGAGGTCACATCCCAGCTCTTGGTCCCCTTGGGGAAATCGCGGACGAAGGTATTGAGCTGCTTGAACTTGCACGTGCGGTGCATGTCGCCCATTCGGACATCTCCGATCATCACCGTGGTCCCCGAGGCGCCTGGGCTGGCCCGGATCTTCAGTTCGTTCCAGCCTGAAAGGACCTTGCCCACGCTGAAATCCCCCGTTGAGACGAGATGCGGGCGGGGGACGGGGGTAGGAGCAGGAGTGGGAGCAGGAGGGGGGGGAGGGGCAGTGTAAGAGGTCCGTCTGCGTCTTCCCACAAATTTTCCCGCCGTCGCGGCTTCGGAAAGTCTCCGCCAGCCGGTGCTACCGGCATACTCCTCGCCCTGGCCATTCACGGATACATGAAACAGAGCCTGCCCGCCGCTGACAATTTCGAAGTTGACCATGGTCGCCGAGGTGCAGTAAAATTGGTACGTCAGATCAGTGCTTTCGTCAGCAGTGCCAGCGTTGTAGTGGAAACCCTTGTACGCGCCGCCGAGGTTGCCCTGTTGGGCGCTGCCCAGGACGTCCGCGGAGTAGCGGAACTTGCCGCGCGCTGTGGCATCCACAGCGGACACGAGGGAGGTCTTGCACTTGAGGCTGGCGCCGCTGACGCAAGTCCGTACCTTCTCCATGCCTGCGTTGTACCGCTTCTGCATTTCGGCATAATCTGGCAGCCACGCGTCGAAGAACTCTCCGCAACCCGTGTCCTGTGCCACAAGCGTGCTGCACTGTTGCGCCCACCACTTGTAGTCCCGCTTCGACTTGCCGGCGGTGCCCGCCGGGACACACGCAGCGGTGGACGTGACGCACCCGTTGCTGCTCCAGACGGCGTTGATATGGCCGTTTTGCGTTCGACACGTCGGGTCGGGAATACCGTCGCCGTCGCAATCCTTGTACTCGTACACTTGGCCGGCTGCCTGGTCCGTACAGAACGAGTTCTGCCGCTTGCACGCACCTTCGGTGGAGCGGATCCAGTCCATGTCTGCCCCGGTCAGGAGCGCATTCTCGGGGATGCCGTTTGCCCGGCGGAGGTCAGAAGATAGGTCCTTTCCGCTGCTGAGACAAGTGCCTGCGGCATCCCACAGAAGCAAAGCGCCTACTTCGCTAACGGTCACTGGTTGCGGAAGCGTATCGGCGTGGAAGTTGACGCCGATGTCGCTCTTGCCGCTCACCACGCTCACAGCATTGGCTTGGACGACGTTCAGCGCCGCGGTGTTGGAAGCGCCCACCACAACTGCGTCGCGGCCGTTGCCGGACAGGTCGGTCCACGTCTTGCCGTTGGAGGAGAGGCTCGAGCCTTGGAACCATGCCCGGACCTCGCTCTTCTTGACCGTTGGCGGCAGCTTGACCTCGCTGCCGGGGAAAACGCCGACCGCGGGCTTGGCCGCAGCGCCTTTGCTGGAGGTCTGGAACCCGAGACGCGTGCTGAGGTAGACGTCTTCGCGCAGCTTGACGGTTGTCCCGTTTGCGGCGTCCGCGCCCACCGTGACGAACTGGTTGATTTGACCGGGGCTCATTTCCAAGCCACGGCGGAGACGCCCCTCGATGTCCAGCGAGGCAAATGACACCACGTCCTCCCCCGCTGCCGCTGCGCACACCTGCTCGCACGTGAACCGGACGGGGGTGGCCACGCCGCAGGCGCCTGCGGAGACTTTCCTTCCACTGCCGCACTCGCAGTAGCCGGTGCGTGTCTCAGGAAGTTCGTCGGCGCAAGGCAAATCCAGTTCGGCATCGCGATCCAAAGTGGCCACACCAGGCATAACGGCCAGCTTCCCGTCGGTGATGCTGAAGCTACACGTGGCCGTCTCGCGCCAGCTGACGCACTCGCTGACGAGCAGTGGGTAGGAGAAAGACTCGAAACCCGGCTCGACCAAGCAGCCGTGCTGGTCATACTCCGCCGGCGCCGCCGGCTCGGCAGAAGCCGCGGCCTCTGCCGCCGCCTCGACAGGCACGACGCCGACGCCGACCTCTTCATCCCACGAGACCCAACCGCTGCTGGAGGCCATCGTGTTCGGATCGATCTGGCACTGGGCATACGACACCCCTCCCGCCTTCTCAGAGGCCGCCAGCGCCCGGCCGTGGTGCCCTGCTCTCTCCTCGGACCCATGATGCAGGTGAATGATCTCGTCCATGGTGTGGAGGCAGATCCCGTCCAAGTTGCAGCGGTCCACCAGTTCTCCTCCGCCCTCGAGCATAGCAAGACGGCGGCTCGAAGCCACCGTCGGCACCGGGACGAGAATGCGAGTGCGAGTTGGTGTCGACTGGCCAGTCAGTGCTGGCGTGATCAAGTAGCATTTGTCGGCGTTGATCTCGATGCTCGTCCCCGCCACGGTTGTCAGCAGCGTCAGTTTACGCGTGGCGGCACCGGGGGCAGAGAGTTTTGCTGAGAAGCCGGAGAAGCTGTGGAATTCGCCGTCCGCAGTCGAGAAGGTGAGTCTGCCGATGCTGTCGAGTACAGGGAGCGGCATCATGATCAAGTCAGTCAACAGCGCGTAGCTCTTGATCGTGTCCTGTTGGACCACACTTCCGTCGACGCGGTCGCGCATCACCCGCGATACGACGTCAGTTGCGGCATTCGCCACCAGGACCTGCTGGTCGCCGCCATTGGACATGAGCACGACTCCTTCGCCGCCGTTCGGCTGGACGGAAGTGTCCTTGGCTGCGTTCACGATCCATGAGGTGAGCACTGAGTTGACGAGCACGAGCAAGAACACCAGCACGCCCGCGGCGTACAGCAAGCGGCGAAACACGTCCTTCTTCTTCCGTTCTTCCACGAGCAGGTGCGCCGACAGCGCCATCTCAGTCGCGCTCACGAATCCGTCCTGGTTCTTGTCGAATGCCGCAAGCGTGTCGTGCAGCTCCTTCGGGAAGCACGCCAGCGGGAACGACGCCTGGTTCGTCTCGTTCGACGCGGCGATGCCCTTGAGGAACTCCGGGTCGTTCAGGTTGGCGCCGGCCGTGCGGAGTTTCCGGAGCTGCTGTGCTGCAGCGATGAGGTCGCTCTGGCAAACCGTGCCGTCTTTGGCTCGGTCGAACTCCTCGATCACGACGAGAATCTGCGGGTTCTTGTTGGCGTCCCCGAGGTCGATTGTGAAGTCGTCGCCGTCGCCGCCGAAGGCGCCGCGCACAGCACTGGTGGCCGCACCGATGCCGCGCGCCGCGCTGTTGGCCAGCGCACCGAACGGGCGCACAGCGCTGGCGCCTGCGCCTGCCTGGTCGTCCCCTTCCGGGTCACCAGAGGGCGTCACGCGGTAACTCATGGCGGCGCCGAACGACACTTGTATCGTCGCCCGAATGCGTGTACAGGTGTTTCAAATCGAGGTCGG
>Ga0138263_1067743_pt1 | contig 15247 bp, 30 predicted proteins | sample RNAICE20151115_2_FD_105274 | JGI IMG/M metagenome (GOLD analysis project Ga0138263, IMG submission 105274) | Metatranscriptomics of polar marine prokaryotic and eukaryotic communities from Arthur Harbor ice station, Antarctica -... | ecosystem: Environmental > Aquatic > Marine > Unclassified...
CATTTGCTAAATTGAATTTATAAAATTTTAACGAGATACATGTCTTTAGGAATGCTTGGTAATAAGATAGGTATGACACAAATTTTCGATACGGGAGGAAATGTAATTCCAATTACTGTACTTCGTGTTGGTCCATGTGTTGTAACACAGATTAAAACAGTTGCAACGGACGGTTACAATGCTATTCAACTTGGATATTACTCGGTCTCAACAAAACAGCTACCTCAACCACAAAAGGGACATCTTAAAAAATGTGGATACGAGTCATTAAAATACTTACAAGAATATAAGACCAATAATGTGAATGATTTTACATTGGGTCAAGTTATTGATATTGATACATTCAAGGATGTAAATTTTATTACTGTAAGTGGAAATAGTATTGGTAAAGGTTTTGCTGGGCATCAAAAACGACATAATTTTAGTCGTGGACCAATGACGCATGGTTCGAAAAATCACCGTGCGCCAGGTTCTATTGGCGCTGGGACAACACCAGGTCGGGTGCTTCCTGGTAAAAAAATGGCAGGTCGATTAGGGGGTAAAAAAGTTACAGTTTCTAATTTACAAATTGTTAAGAGTGATCTCAAGCAGAATTTATTAATTGTAAAGGGTTCTGTGCCTGGAAAACCTGGAAATTTATTAAATATATATTTTTTAAAGAATATTTAAGTTATTAGTCAATATTATGAATCGAATAAAATGTTTTATTACATCAAAAAAAGCATTAAGCTTGATCGATGAGAAAAAATATAGTTTTTTAGTACAACGTTGGATGAAGAAGGATACATTGAAGAATATAATTGAAGATTTTTTTAATGTTAAAGTAATAAGAGTTAACACATTTAATTTACCACGTAAAAAGCGTCGTCTTGGAAAATTTCAAGGTTATAAACCACAATATAAAAAAGTAATTATTACCCTTGATTCGGCTGATACGTTACAGTTATTTTCAGATATTTAATTAAATAAAAAAATTTATGGCTATTCGCTTGTACACATCTTGCACACCAGGTACACGTCATCGAATCGCACCTGACTTCCGATCATTAAGTAAGCAAAAACCAGAGAAGTCACTTCTAGTTAAGAAATCTAAGTTAGGTGGCCGTAATAACCAGGGGGTTATTACTGTTCGTCATCGTGGTGGTGGACATAAGCAAAAATATCGATTAATCGATTTCAAAAGAAATAAGCATACAATTGAGGGTAAAGTTATTCGTATTGAATACGATCCAAATCGAAATGCCCGAATTGCACTTATTCATTACGCGGATGGTGAAAAGAAATATATTCTACATCCAGATGAACTTCAAGTTGGTAATATTATCCAATCAGGTGAAGAGGTCTCTATTCAAATTGGGAACGCTCTTCCATTAAAAAATATCCCATTAGCAACGGAAGTTCATAATATTGAATTAAATATTTTTCAAGGGGGTAAGATTGTTCGTGCGGCTGGTACTTCTGCTTCGATAGTTGCAAAAGTAGGAAATTATGTCACATTACGTCTACCATCAAAAGAAATTAGATTAGTTTTTAAAGAATGTTATGCCACAATTGGTCGTGTTGGTAATTTGAATAATTATGGTGTAGTTATTGGAAAAGCAGGTCGAAAACGTTGGTTAGGGCGACGACCACATGTTCGGGGTGTTGTTATGAACCCATGTGATCATCCACATGGTGGTGGTGAAGGTCGTTCACCAATTGGTCGAGTACAACCTTATACTCCATGGGGTAAACCCGCATTAGGAATTCCGACTCGTATGAAAAATAAATATAGTGATGCTTTTATTATTCGTCGTAAAAAGTAATTAAGCAAAATAAAAAAAATGGGAAGATCAATTAAAAAAGGCCCTTTTATTTCATATCATTTATTACAACAAGTAATTGAGATGAATAAAGGTGAAAAACTCGATGTTATTAAAACGTGGTCACGGGCATCCACAATTTTACCTGAAATGGTAGGTCATACAATTGCCGTACATAATGGACGTGAACATGTTCCAATTTTTATTTCCGATCAAATCGTTGGGCATAAATTAGGTGAATTCGCCATAACCCGTACGTTTCGTTCTCATATCAAAGCAGACAAAAAATCAAAACGTTAAATTTTTAAACAGAATCAATATATCTAATGAAAAATGCCTTAGTAGAAAATTCAACGATGGATAACGATCAAGACGTATTATTAACGATTTCTCAAGCAACCGCAATCGCGAAACGTATTCGAATGTCACCGAATAAAGTTAGACGTGTTCTTAAATTAATTAATGGGTGTTCGTATCAGGATGCTCTAATTTTATTAGAATTTTTACCATACAAAGCATGTGGTGTTATTTGGCAAGTTTTACGATCAGCTGTTTCAAATGCAGAAAATACATTTAATGTCAATAAACAAGATTTACGAATTAAAGAAATTTTTGTAACGCAAGGGCCAACAATGAAAAGATTCCGACCACGTGCGCAAGGTCGCGCTTTTGTAATTCGAAAACCATTATGTCATCTTACTGTGGTTATTGAAGTTACGCCAAATTAATTTTAAAATTATACTATGGGACAAAAAACGCATCCATCTGGATTTCGACTAAATACGACACAACAACATTATTCAAATTGGTGTCAGACAAATTGGCGATCATATTCAGATGAAGTTAGAAGTGATAATCAAATTCGATTATTTTTAAAAAAAAAGTTAAATGCAGGAAATATTTCTGATATTTTAATTGCAAAAAATTTTGAACAGAAAAAAATTTTTATTAAAGTTTTCCTTGCGAAACCGGGAGTGATTGTAAAAGAATTTAGTTCAGAAATTGGAAATTTAGAAAAGCAAATTAAACAACGTGTTCCGCAAATGAAATTTGTAAGTATTGCAATTTTTGAGGTTGAGGAACCAAATCTCGATGCCACTTTATTAGCTGAATATATTTCGGAAATGTTAGTAAAACGGATTGCATTTAAGCGAGCAATCCGCATGGCGATTGATTTAGCAAAACAAAATGACTCTTTACAGGGTATTAAGATTCAAATTTCAGGGCGATTAAATGGTGCTGAGATTGCTAGAACTGAATGGGTTAAAGAAGGGAGAATGCCTTTACAAACTTTGCGAGCTAAAATTTCATATGTTTCAACCACTGCCAAGACAATCTATGGTATTTTGGGAATAAAACTGTGGATTTTTAAAGGTGAGAAACTGAATTAATTAATATAATTATTATGCTTAGTCCAAAACGAACAAAATTTCGTAAACAACAACGAGGAAGATTAAAAGGAAAGGCTCTTCGAGGTAATAAAATTGCATTTGGTGATTATGCAATTCAAGCAAAAGAATCCGGTTGGATTACTTCGAAACAGATTGAAGCGACACGACGTGCAATAACGCGATACACGCGTCGAGGGGGTAAACTCTGGATTAAAATTTTTCCAGATAAACCGATTACTGCACGTGCCGCTGAATCACGTATGGGTTCGGGTAAAGGTGCTCTTGATTATTGGGTCGCGCCGATAAAGCCAGATACAATAATTTTTGAATTAAAGGGGGTTACTCCAGAAATTGCAAAGCAAGCAATGCGTATTGCTTCATATAAATTACCGGTAAAAACAAAGTTTATTACAAGAGAAAATAATGCTTAAAAAACGAAGACTTGGTACCGTTGTGAGTACAAAACTAGACAAAACCGTTATTGTTGCGGTTCGAACCCGATACTCCCACCCGTTATATTCGAAAGTAATTTCACGGACAAAACGTTATCTGGTACATGACTCCAAGAATATAAGTGTTGTTGGGGATAAAATTTCAATCGAGTTAACACGTCCTCAAAGCTTAAATAAATGTTGGATTTTAAAAAAAATTTATAAGTAAAAATGATACAACCTCAAACGATTTTAAATGTTGCTGATAATACTGGGGCAAAAAAAATTTTATGCATAAGAGTATTAGGTGGGAATAAAAAGTACGCGCGTATTGGTGATACGATCATTGGTGTTGTAAAAGAATCATTACCAAGAATGACTGTCAAAAGGTCAGATATTGTTCGTGCTGTTATTGTTCGAACAAAAAAATCTATACGACGACAAAATGGGACGTTAATCCGATTTGACGATAATGCCGCTGTTATTATAAATACAGAAAATAACCCACGTGGAACAAGAGTTTTTGGACCAATTGCGCGTGAAATTCGTGATAAAAATTTTACAAAGGTCGTTTCGTTGGCACCTGAAGTTTTATAAGAAAAAATTGAAATGAAATTAAAAATTGGTGATAACGTTGTAGTTATTACAGGAAAAGATAAAGGTCAAGTGGGGAAAATTAAAACTATTTTTAAAAACAAGAATACAGTTGTTGTCACGGGTTTAAATTTAAAAACAAAACATCTAAAATCAACAAATAAAGAAGATCCCGGTAAAATTTTAAATATTGAGGCGCCGATTCACCAATCAAATATTATGCTGTGTGATTTGGATAATATCAAAAGTCGTTTTAAGATCATTATGCGAGATGGTTCCAAAGTAAGAATTTCGAAAAAAACAGGTCAAAGTATAAATTAAATTATGGATCCAAAATTAAAAGTTTTATATAAGAATACGATTACTCCTGATTTAATTAAGGAATTTGGTTATACAAATGTTCATCAGGTACCAGAATTACTTAAAATAAAAGTTAATCGTTGTTTAGGTTTATCCGCTCAAAATACGAATTTATTAAATAAAAGTATTGAAGAATTTCGAATTATTACGGGGCAACAACCAATTATTACTAAAGCAAAAAAAATCAATTGCAGGGTTTAAATTACGTGAGGAAATGCCACTTGGTTTAACCGTTACATTACGGGGTAAAAATATGTATTATTTTTTGGAACGTTTTGTTAATTTAACACTTCCAAGAATTAGAGATTTTCAAGGTTTAAATCCTTTAAGTTTTGATAAAAAAGGGAATTATAATATTGGTTTAAAAGACCAACTAATATTTCCCGAATTGGAGTATGATAAAATTGATCAGCTTCTAGGTTTTAATATTTCATTTGTAACAACAGCAAAAAATAAAGAGGAAGGTTTAGTTTTATTAAAAAAACTAACTTTACCTATCAGATAAAAAAATTTTAGTTAATAATTTATGAGTAATGATAAAATTTCTGATATGTTGGTGCAATTCAGAAATGCAATCGCCGTACAACATCGTTTAGTTATAATCCCAAAGACAAGTATGACTTTGGCTATAACAAAAGTATTGAAAGAGGAAGGTTATATCTTATCGTATGAAGAATTTGATAATAATAAAATACCGATAATTACAATTGGGTTAAATTATTTAGGTGAAGGACAAAAACGAAAATCTTTTATTACAACCTTAAAACGAATAAGTAAGCCAGGTCTAAGAGTATACACAAAAGCAAATGATTTACCTCATGTTTTAGGAAATTTTGGTATTGCAATTGTCTCAACTTCAAAGGGTGTTATGACTAATATTCAAGCAAAAAATATGGGTATTGGTGGAGAAATTTTATGTTATGTTTGGTAAAAAAAAATTATGTCACGTATAGGTAGATTACCCGTATTATTACCCAAAGGGGTTTCAGTTAATATGGATTGTAAAATTATTATAGTTAAAGGACCTTATGGTTCATTAAAACGCGAGTTACCGGCTTTTATGGGGATTGAAATTTTTGATGACAAATTATTAATAAAACCTAAATTACCACACACAAATGTTACGAAACGCTGTCATGGTTTATTTAGAACACTTATAAATAATATGGTTATTGGTGTTTCCGAAAAATTTCAAAAAGAATTAGAATTAAAAGGCGTAGGGTATCGTTGTCAAGTTAAAAATAAGGAAGTTATTTTAAACTTAGGGTATAGTCATCCGATTCAACTAATAATTCCGGACGATATTGAAGTTAAAGTTGAAAATAATACATCAATTTTAGTTAGTGGTATTGAAAAAGAAATTGTTGGATTATTTGCTTCTAAAGTACGGGCATTTCGTCCACCCGAACCCTACAATGGTAAGGGTGTTTTATATAAAGATGAAATAATTATTCGTAAAACAGGTAAAGTGGGTAAATAATATTAAAATAAAAATTTTATTCTAAATGATAAATATGGAAGTAGGAAATACTGGGCAACTAAATAAAACTAGAAGAAAAATGAAAGAAAAACCGAAAAAATGGATTAAACGAGTTGTTAAAGTACGCCGAATTACAAAAGTAATTAAAGGGGGAAAAAAATTGCGCTTTGGTGCAATTGTTGTGATTGGGAATGAAAAAGGACAAGTTGGATTAGGCGTTGGAAAAGCCGATGATGTTATCGAAGCAGTAAAAAAAGCTGTGAATGATGGGAAACGGCATTTAATTCATGTCTCATTAACAAAGAATTATAGCATCCCTTATATTATTCATGGCAAATATGGGGCTGCAAATGTTATTATCAAACCAGCTGCCGCTGGTTCAGGTGTATTAGCAGGTGGATCTGTTCGAACCGTTTTAGAACTCGCCGGTTTACAAAATATCTCAGCAAAACAATTAGGTTGTGATAATCTTTTAAATAATGCTCGGGCTACAATTTCTGCACTAGATTCAATCAAGAAATAAATTTCTTAATAAAAGTTAGCAACTATTTAATGATTATAAAAAAAATTTTATATACACTACTACTCATTGCCTGTCTACGAATAGGCAATTTTTTTCCTGTCCAATATGTAGATCAGATTTATTTGTACGAAACATTAAAAAATAATTCTACTTTTCAATTATTTACATTATTTTTTCAAGGGCGATATTTTTTATTTTCAATTTTTTCACTTGGAATTCTACCTAATATCAATGCATCTGTTATTATGCAATTTCTTGTTTCAATAATTCCATTTTTTAAACAGATTCAAAAAGAAGAAGGGGAAAATGGAAGAAAAAAAATTACCCAATATACAAGGTATTTAACGGTATTAATTTCGTTTTATTATAGCGGTCTAATTGCTGTCTTATTAAAACCTTATGTTTTTGATTATACACTCGCGAAGGCTATTGAAATTTTTCTAATTTTAAGCGCTGGGTCAATTGTTACAATGTGGTTCAGTGAGTTAATAACAGAAAAAGGAATTGGAAATGGTTCATCCTTAATTATTTTTATAAATATTACTTCATCTTTACCAAAGAACTTAGAATTATTTCTTATTCCAAAATTCGAAATTAGTAAGATACTCATTATTTTACTCAGTCTAGTGGGTATTATATTTGTTCAGAATTCAACTAAAATTGTCCCAATTTTGTCGACAAAATCGATGATGAGTAATTCAAATACCAATTATCTCACAAATCAATCGTACATACCTTTTAGATTAATTCAAGGTGGGGTATTTCCAATTATTTTTGCAACAACATTTTTAACCCTTTTTGTAAATACCTTTGGACATATAATATTCTTTAAAAATTTTATTGAATTCTCCTCTATCTTTTTATATTTTGGTTTAATTCTTCTTTTTAATTTATTTTATTCTGGAATTAGTTTAAACGCTGATGAATTAACTGAAGATCTTAATAAAATGGGATTTATTGTTCCTGATATTAGGCCAGGATTACAAACAAAACAATATATCTTACAAATAACAAATCGATTGTCGTTATTAGGGGGTTTATTTTTAGCAATTATTGCTACAACTCCTAATCTAATTGGATATTTCGATAAAAATGTAGATATTTTAAGAAGTTTTAGCGCGACTTCTTTATTAATATTAGTTGGGGTTGCCATTGATTTAAACCGTCAAATTAGAGCCTCATTATTATCCGAATATTATAAAACTATTATTTAATTTGAATCTAAAAAATGAAAGTACGTCCATCGGTAAAAAAAATGTGTATTAATTGTCGATTAATAAAACGATTTGGCGTAATTCGCGTAATTTGTTCAAATCCAAAACATAAACAACGTCAAGGTTAATAATATAAGGAGAAATATGGTACGTATTGCTGGTATTGATCTTCCAAAAACAAAGCGGATTGAGTATGGTTTAACATCTATTTATGGTATCGGTTTAACCTCATCACAGTTGATTTTAGATAGTACAAATATTGATAAAAATATTCGAGTTAATGAGTTACAAGATGCAGATGTAATTTCACTACGTGAAACTATTGAACAAAAATTTCAAGTCGAAGAAGATTTACGTCGTACAATTAAACAAAATATTTTACGTCTTTCCCAAATTAATTGTGTTAAGGGAAGACGTCATAGAGCAGGTTTACCTTTAAGAGGTCAACGTACACGTACAAATTCACGTACACGCCGTCGTGGAAATAGATAATTATTCAAGATAATTTAATTAAATAAGTGGCAACAAAGATTAAACAGACAACTAGGAAAAAAAATAGTAAAATTGATGTATTAGGTGTTGTACATATTAGTGCAACATTTAATAATACTATTATTACAATTACGGACGTACAAGGGAATACTATTTCATGGGCTTCAGCTGGAAGTGTTGGTTTTAAAGGAGCAAGAAAAGGGACCCCATTTGCTGCACAAACGGCGGCTGAAAAGGCTGCTTTAACAGCACTGAGCTTTGGTCTCCAAAAAATTGAAATTATGATTAATGGACAGGGAGCAGGTCGAGAAACAGCCATTCGTGCTTTACAGGTTATTGGTTTAGAAATTCTTTTTATTAAAGATATCACACCAGTTCCACATAATGGTTGTCGACCACCGAAATCTCGTCGTGTCTAATTAAGGTTAAATCAAAAAATTATGTATGTTTGACTTTCAATTTCAAAAAATTAATTCTACGGTAAATATTCAGCAAAACATTTATGGAAAATTTTTAGTTTTTCCAGTAACAAATGGTCATGGGATTACAATTGGGAATGCATTACGTCGGGTTCTTTTATCAGACCTATCAGGAATCGCAATTATTGGGGTAAAAATAATTGGAATTAAACATGAATTTTCGACAATTGCCGGTATACGAGAAGATGTATTAGAAATTTTATTAAATTTAAAACAAGTAACTTTTACTGGCACACTATTTGATAATATTGTCGTACCGTTAGAAATTCAGGGACCAAAAATTATCACAGCGGATAATATTCAACTACCATCGAATTTACAAATTGTAAATCCGAACCATTATATTACAGCAATTTGTGCAAATGTTTTTTTATGCATGGAATTAGAAATTGCCTCTGGAACTGGTTACAAATTAGCTAACCCTAGTTCTTGCGATGTAAAATCCGATTTTATTGAACTAGATGCAATTTTTATGCCGGTGCAAAAAGTGAATTATTATGTCGAGAATATTTATATAAAATCATTAAAATTAAAAGAAAATTTAATTATTGAAATTTGGACAAATGGAAGTGTGACACCGGAAATTGCATTAAAAAATAGTTCACAAATTCTGATTAATTTATTTTCAGTTTTTACGAATGCAAATATAAAACCTGAAAATACGAATGTTACCAGAAAAATAAATTCAATAAGAATTGAAGAATTGAATTTGTCGACACGAGCTTATAATGGATTAAAACGAGCCAAAGTAAATTCGCTCGATGATTTATTAAAATACTCTTTAAATGATTTAAAGAAATTACAAAATTTTGGACAAAAATCGGTACAAGAAGTAAGAACAAAAGCAAAAACATATTTCGGGATAATTTTAAAACATAAATAAAAACTCATGATAAATACATTTTTACCTATTAAAACATCAAATAATATTTATAAAAAATGGTATTTAATTGATGCTAAAGAACAAAAATTAGGACGATTATCAACAAAAATTAGTTTACTATTAACAGGAAAACATAAATCAGATTATACACCTTCATTAAATAAAGGAGATTATGTAATTGTCATTAATGCTAAAGAAATTCAAGTAACGGGAAAAAAAGAAAAACAAAAATTGTATCGTTCGCATTCTGGTCGACCGGGGGGAATGAAAATAAAAACTTTTACAGAAGTTAAAAATTATTTTCCAGAGAAATTAATCGAAAAATCAGTAAAAGGAATGCTACCAAAAGGAATATTAGGGCGACAATTTTATACGCAATTAAAAATTTATTCGGATAACACTCATCCACATATTGCACAAAATCCTATTAGTATCGAATAATTTAAAACGCTAAAACTAAGTACTAACTAAAAAAATTAATGCCCAAATATGACGCTAAAATTTATTACATCGGCCATTGGAAGAAGAAAAGAATCGACAGCGGTTATTAAATTATATGAATTAACACTTGATGAAACAGTAGAGTTAGTTGGCGTTGAAGAAACAGTTATGATTAATGGTTTAATACCCGAAGTATATTTACAATTTAATTCACGGTATATGAGTACAATTTCATTACCCCTCGAAGTTCTGAGTTTAACCGATAAATATCGAATTGATGTTACTGTTCATGGTGGTGGTTTAAGTGGACAAACAAATGCGATTAAACTAGGATTAGCCCGTGCGCTTTGTAAATTAGATTCAACTTATCGTCCACTATTAAAATCATATGGATTCCTTACACGTGATGCCCGAATAAAGGAAAGTAAAAAATATGGATTAAAAAAAGCTCGCAAAGCATCTCAATTCTCAAAGCGTTAAAAATTTTATTTATATTTTCTATGCCAAAAAAAGATATTCACCCCGAATTATTCATAAATTCACAAGTATTTTGTGATGGTCAATTAATTATGACTGTTCCTTCAACGCGTCCTGAATTACACGTCGATATTTGGTCAGGTAATCATCCCTTTTTTACCGGATCTAAAAAGATGCTTGATACAGAAGGACGTGTCGAACGATTTAACAAAAAATATAATATTAATAAAAATTAAATTATATGCCTACAATTCAACAATTGATTCGTTTTAAAAGACAATCTGCAATTAAAAAAACAAAATCACCTGCGTTAAAAAATTGTCCTCAAAAACGCGGGGTTTGTACTCGTGTTTATACAACAACACCAAAAAAACCGAATTCCGCAACACGAAAAGTTGCCCGAGTTAGATTAACTTCTGGTTTTGAAGTAACAGCCTATATTCCTGGTATTGGGCATGAGTTACAGGAGCATACAGCTGTTTTAATTCGTGGAGGACGAGTAAAAGATTTACCTGGTGTCCGTTATCATATTATACGAGGTGCACTTGATAGTGGACCAGTTAAAAATAGAAAGCAAGGCCGTTCAAAATACGGTGTTAAGAAACCCAAAGAATAAATAACAATTAAAATTATTATGTCTCGTCGTAAAGTAACAAAGAAAAAATTCCCTGCTCCGGATTGTACTTACAATAGTTATCTTGTAACGATTTTAATTTCGCGAATTTTAAAAAGCGGAAAGAAAACCTTAGCTCAAACTATTGTAAATGACACATTCGATGTTATTAAATATCGTTTAAATTTAAACCCTGTAGAAGTTTTTGAAACCGCTGTCAAAAATGTAACACCAATTATTGAAGTTAAAGCCCGTAGATTTGGTGGAGCAACATACCAAGTTCCAATAGAAGTCAGTGGTTTTAGGGGTTCAAATTTAGCTATTAAATGGATTTTAATTGGCGCAAAAAGACGACCTGGAAAAACGATTGCTGTAAAATTAGCGAACGAATTAATTGATGCTTCAAATAATTTAGGTGAAGCAAATAAAAAAAAACAGGAAACACATAGAATGGCTGAAGCAAATAAAGCTTTTGCCCATTTCCGTTATTAATGTTTCTAATCGCCAAAAGTAAATAATTTTAATTTAATCAATTTTATAAAATGGCTCGTGAAGTATTTGAACGAAATAAACCGCATGTTAATATTGGTACAATTGGTCATGTTGATCATGGTAAGACAACCCTAACAGCTGCAATTACAATGACACTAGCTTTAGGTGGAACTGCAATAGCCAAAAATTATGAAGATATCGATGCAGCCCCCGAGGAACGTGCACGTGGAATTACTATTAATACAGCTCATGTCGAGTATGAAACCGAAAATCGTCATTATGCTCATGTAGATTGTCCCGGACATGCTGATTATGTTAAAAATATGATTACTGGTGCAGCACAAATGGATGGTGCAATTCTCGTAGTATCGGCAGCCGATGGTCCCATGCCTCAAACTCGTGAACATATCTTGTTATCAAAACAAGTAGGTGTTCCACATATTGTTGTTTTCTTAAATAAAGAAGATCAAGTTGATGACGAAGAATTATTAGAGTTAGTAGAATTAGAGGTTCGTGAACTTCTTTCTAACTATGATTTCCCCGGTGATGATATTCCAATTCAAACCGGATCGGCACTGTTAGCAATTGAAGCAATTAAAAAGACATCTGATATTAAAAGAGGTGATAACCCGTGGGTTGATAAAATTTATTCTTTAATGGATTTAGTTGATGAATATATCCCCGCACCAGAACGTGATGTTGATAAACCATTTCTAATGGCTATTGAAGATGTTTTCTCAATTACAGGACGTGGGACAGTTGCAACTGGTCGAATCGAACGGGGTGTTGTAAAAACAGGTGAAGTAATTGAAGTTGTTGGACTCGGTGAAACTCGTCAAACAACTGTAACAGGCGTCGAAATGTTCCAAAAAACACTAAATGAAGGGTTCGCTGGTGATAATGTTGGAATCTTATTACGTGGTGTTCAAAAAACAGAAATTGAACGTGGTATGGTACTAGCACAAAGTGGAACAATTTTACCACACACTGAATTTGAAGGTGAAGTTTACATCTTAAATAAAGAAGAAGGTGGTAGACATACTCCATTTTTTACAGGTTATCGTCCACAATTTTATGTTCGGACAACTGATGTAACAGGTAGTATTGTCGCATTTACAGCGGATGATGGAAGTTCAGTTGATATGGTTATGCCAGGTGATCGTATTAAAATGACAGTTGGCTTGATCTCAGCAATTGCAGTTGAAGAAGGAATGCGTTTTGCAATTCGTGAAGGTGGTCGAACAATTGGAGCTGGTGTTGTTTCAAAAATTATAAATTAAAACTTATGGATCGTAATTTAAATGATTTAGCTAATCCTAAATTAGTGGTGGTTACAGTACATTTAGCGTCATTCGATAAAAAATCTCTTCGTGAAGCAGAACGTATTATTATGAATGCACCATTATTAGTTACTAATGGAAAAATAAAAGGTCCAATTCCATTACCACGTAACTTCCGTTATTGGTGTCTTTTAAAATCACCCCATGTTAATAAAAAAGCCCGTGAACATATGACAGCAGTTTGTTATAAAAGATTAATTATAATTCAAACAAATATTGATTTAGACTTCATTTTTGTTCCTTTATCTTTACCAGCAGGGGTAGATATGAAAATTACTTAACATACTCTATAATGAGGTGTATACGTAATATTTTAAGTAAGAAAGCCAACAAATATATTTTTCAAACTATAATGGGATTACCTTGGTATCGTGTTCATACCGTAGTTCTAAATGATCCAGGTCGTTTAATTGCAGTACATTTAATGCATACGTCACTGGTTGCTGGATGGGCTGGGTCAATGGCTCTTTATGAATTAGCAATTTTTGATCCATCAGATCCTATTTTAAATCCAATGTGGCGTCAAGGAATGTATGTCATGCCATTCATGGCACGTTTAGGCGTTACAGATTCATGGGGTGGTTGGAGTATTACTGGGGAAAGTGTTTCAAATCCTGGTATTTGGAGTTTTGAGGGTGTCGCTTTAACACATATTATTTTATCCGGTTTATGTTTCTTGGCTGCCATTTGGCACTGGGTTTATTGGGATTTAGATTTATTCCGTGATCCACGAACTGGTGAACCATCAATTGATTTACCAAAAGTTTTTGGAATTCATTTACTATTATCTGGTTTATTATGTTTTGGGTTTGGGGCATTTCATGTTACCGGTCTATTTGGCCCAGGTATTTGGATTTCCGATGCATATGGTATTACTGGGAAAGTTAATGGTGTATCTCCAGCATGGGGTCCAGAAGGATTTAATCCATTTAATCCAGGTGGTGTGGCATCACACCATATCGCAGCTGGTACACTAGGTATTCTAGCGGGTGTTTTCCATCTAACAGTTCGACCTCCACAACGTTTATACCTGCATTACGAATGGGTAATATTGAGACAGTTCTCTCAAGTAGTATTTCTGCTGTTTTCTTTGCAGCATTTATTACTTCTGGTACTATGTGGTATGGTAATGCAACAACACCAATTGAACTATTTGGACCAACACGTTATCAATGGGACAGCGGTTATTTCCAACAAGAAATTGAGCGTCGTGTCGAAACATACATTGCAGATGGTGGTTCTGAAAGTGATGCCTGGTCAAAGATTCCAGATAAATTAGCTTTTTATGACTACATTGGTAATAACCCAGCCAAGGGGGGTTTATTCCGTTCTGGTCCAATGAATAAAGGTGATGGAATCGCTGAAGCATGGTTAGGTCATCCCGTTTTTAAAGATAAAGAGGGTCGTGAATTAACAGTTCGTAGAATGCCAGCATTCTTTGAAACATTCCCAGTTATTTTAATAGATAATGATGGTATTATTCGTGCAGATATCCCATTCCGTCGTGCTGAATCAAAGTATAGTATTGAACAAGTTGGAGTTACTGTAGATTTTTATGGTGGTAAATTAAGCGGACAATCATTTAAAGATGCTCCAACTGTTAAAAAGTTTGCACGGAAAGCACAATTAGGTGAAGTTTTTGAATTTGATCGTACAAGTTTAGAATCAGATGGTGTATTTAGAAGTAGCCCACGTGGTTGGTATACATTTGGACATGCAAATTTTGCTTTATTATTCTTTTTTGGTCATTTATGGCATGGTGCACGTACATTATTCCGAGACGTATTCACCGGTATTGGGGCGGAAGTTACAGAACAAGTTGAATTTGGTGCATTCCAAAAACTTGGTGATCGAACTTCACGTAAGCAGGGAGCTGTTTAATATATTATAAAATATAATTCAAGATATGGAAGCTTTGGTATATACATTTTTATTAATTGGAACTTTAATGGTTATCTTTTTTGCTATTTTTTTCAGAGAAACACCGACTGTTGTTAAAAAATAGATAATTATGACTAATATTTGTTATGGAATAACTATTAGTCATAATTAAAGACCAGATCTACCTGAGGTTATTATATTTGAGATTAATTAAAGACCAATAAAATAAAAACGTGGTTTTGTTTAATGATAATAAGTATTTGCTAATTAAATTTTAATTTTAAAAATTTTTGTATAATTAATTCTAAAGTACAAAAACGTCTAATAAACATATTTTAACTATAAATATAAGCA
>Ga0138263_1243504_pt1 | contig 14625 bp, 13 predicted proteins | sample RNAICE20151115_2_FD_105274 | JGI IMG/M metagenome (GOLD analysis project Ga0138263, IMG submission 105274) | Metatranscriptomics of polar marine prokaryotic and eukaryotic communities from Arthur Harbor ice station, Antarctica -... | ecosystem: Environmental > Aquatic > Marine > Unclassified...
GTTAAATTTACTGCCCCAACCCCAACAAGTCGAGATTTTCAAATCCGGTTTGTTGCTAAAACTGTAAAAATTTCAGTTAAAGATTTAAAACAATCCCTCGCAAATAGGGCAACGTCTAAAAAAAATTGATAATTTAATCCGGTTCAGTCGACATCATTAGGTCTATAAAATGCTGCATGCATACGAGCTCCTGAAACACGTTCGTAAAACTCCATTAAACGTTCACGCTCTTCAAACGCTCAAAATACTGGGGCCATATTACCTACATCTAATGAGTGAGTTGATAAGGCTAAAAGGTGGTTTAAGACTCGAGTAAGTTCGTCGAACAATACTCTAATTTGGACGTAAAGTGCTGTGTGTGAAACAGTTTTTAATAAAGACTCGATAGATAAACAGAAAGCATGTTCTTGAGTCATCATAGAAACATAATCTAGTCGATCAAGGTAAGGTAAAGCTTTTAAATAAGTTCTGTTTTCCATAAGTTTTTCCGTTCCACGATGAAGGAAACCGACATGCGGATCTGCACGTTCAACTAGTTCACCGTTTAATTGAACAACAAGTCGTAATACTCCATGAGAAGCTGGATGTTGAGGTCCAAAGTTTAACGTAAAACTTTTAACAGACCGTTCAGATAGAGAGTTTTGTAACATATTAGGCTGTCAAAAATTAAAAATACCGGATTTCATTTTATTAAATTTATAGGGTTAAGTTAAGTACTTCCAATTGTAAACATTGTAAATCGGTGATCGAGAGAACTTTTGAAAGATGTGAGTAAAGTCATTTAACAAGAAAGGTTCGTAAAGGACAAAAGTTGAAAGTGTTAAGTAGTCAACCTCGACATACTTCGGTACGTCATAAGGATATGAAATTTTTCTTAATACCCAATCAGGTAAAACTTTTCGGACTACCCGCTTTGTTTGAATTCGACTTAAGTAAAGTAACCGACCCAGTCGTGCTTGCTTAACTAATCCTCAATTAGTTAACCACTTAAAAAGTATGTAATATTTGATTGAAATCAAGACTTGGATTAGGTCATTTCGTAACGCGTAAACCTTCCCGTTAAAAAGTATACGACCATTTAAAAAAATTAAACCAGCGTTTAAAAACTCTTGACAAGTTAAAAGGTCGGGTATTAAGTGGGTAGCTAATAACAAGTTTTCAATTTTTAACTCAGTAGACTTTATCAAACTAACACGATTAAGTTTATAAAATTGTGGTAAAAAACGAGTTAAACGGTGTTGGTATTGAAATTTAAGTTGAAAATATTCTTTAACCCCTGCACGTGCTCGGCGTCAGATTCGGGAATATCCAGGCTTAAACTTAAAACGTGGGATTCGCGGGTCATTCTCATGACGTTGAAAAAAATTACTATTCTCAGCCTCGTTTAATACACTGGTAAAACTCTTCGTTAAAAAATTTATCATAGTAGGGTTTACCTTGTCATAAAGATTTGGTGTATACAGATTAGTTGAAGAGTTAACCGACCCTAATGAATCCGCAAAAAAAAATTTATAATTATTTACGACGCTACTGTATTTACCAGTAATAAAAGACTTTAAATCATTTAAATAGAAAAATGAATGGCTTGTTTTTTTAATAGTTAACTGATCGGTCGTTCGTGAATGTTTAAACAAATTGTTAGAAGATATAAATAAAAACCCGTAAAGTGGTAAAATAAACTTTAAATTAAAAGTTGAAAAGAGGTGAAGTTGTTTCGTAGGTGATTGATATGACTTTGTAAGACGTAAAGAGGTCGGTACACGACTTAATAGATTGAGATTAAAAAGTAAAGCAGGTAAATTATTTGTGGAATGGTAAAAATTACCAACTAACTTCAAAAAATTGGGCTTAGTTTTAACTTTTAACACTTTCCAGTTCAAGACACAACTTTGGTTGTAAAATTGCTTAAACTGAAGTTTTTGTTGCACAAATAATTTTCTCAATCTTTTTACCTTACGTCACTTTAAAAACTTTCGTCATAAATTTTTTTTAAAGTTTTGGGAGAAGGTCGTTTTATAACTAAAAAGTGCTGTAGGAGAGTCTCAAAACAAGACCTTTAACCAGAAAAGTCGTGTAATTGATAAATTAGTATTTTGTTTTAATAGAAATCTTCGTAAGTTTTTACGGCCTCAACGACGAGGTCGCCCTAAAAACGTATTTAAATTTAAGGGTTGAAGTGTACCGAAGAGGGATTTTTTTTGTCTTTTTAAAAACTTAAACCGCGTATTTCTTCGAACCTTAAATAGCTTTGTTCTATTTCTTAACAGAGCCTTCTTAAGACCTAACCTAAACCGGGACCTTATTACTCGAGTATTATAAAACTTAAATAAAGGTGTATGGGAGAGGGGTGTAAAGTGGGCGAGGTTATGGAAGTTAGAGATTGAAGAAGGTTGGTTACGTAAACCCCCTTGAAAAAAAGCTTTTAGTTTTAGCGTTTTGAAAACTACGTTAAAAAGTACTTTAGAATTAAGTTTAAAGGTTTGAGGTGTTGTATTAATTTTAAGTAAGGGTAGTTTTTTTTTTAAGTTTTTTTGTACGATTTGATAATCTAGTAGTGGAAAGTTATTTGCTAAACTTTTACTAGAAATCAAAAAATTACGTAATATAACAATCTCCTGTTTCGAATCAGAGTAGGTGTTTAATTTCAATTCAGATCAAGTAAAACGTTGTTTAACAAACTTTTTAGTAGTATTTTTAAAAAAAGGGAATAAAGTTTTTAAAACGACAGATGTAAACGTTTTTGTACTCGGTTTCTTTTCAACGTTATTCGTAAATAAATAAGGTTTTAAAAATAAAGTACCGTTAGAAGGGGTTGGGTTTCCAAAAGGTTCACTTAAAAGGGCTTTTGGATTCAAAGAAGTTGATAAAGACGGATTTGAAAGGGGAGTAAGACGGTGTTTAAGTTCCCCTAATAGGTAAGTTTTTCAAACATTCTTTAAAAAGAAGGGGCGTAGAGAAAACTTTTGTTTTTCTCTTGTATTAACCCGAGCAGAGAAAAAATATGGGTTTTGAAAATTAAAAGGTTTTCCAATAAGAAGTAAACTAGTACTTAATAAAGAGTTATCAATTAAAGGTGAGGGTGTCGGGTAAAGTTGACTAGGTAAGGCTGCAACTTTTTTAAATAAAAAAGTTTTAACTGTTGGCACAAGATTTTTTTTACGAAGTTCTGGTTTTATGAAAAATTTAAAGTTAGATATAGTTCACTTCTTTAAAGGTAAGGAGTAGTGTGTAGCAAATAAAGTCTTGAAAGATGGTTTGTTTGATTGTGAAGACTTAACGACCCAAAATGCTGAATAGCGGTTTAAAGGGATAAGATTAGTGCTTACTTTAATTTTTTTATTCTTATAGAAAGTTAATAACTTCTGTAACGTATGAATAGTAGGGGTTAAACGGTTTTTGTACTTTAACATGATTTTTTACTATCTTAAAACCATACAGTTTCTAGTTTTTTTGCTTTTTTAGCAGTTAAATCGATCGTATTTACTTTTTTAATTTTTTTTTTGAATTTTCGTTTAAGTTTTTTATAATCAATTTTTTCTTCTCTAATGTCTTTGGTTTTTAAGTACTGCGTTTCCGAAATATAAGTTTTCAAAAGTCGGTTAGAGGAGTACGCTGTTCAAGCATTAGATCAAGTACGTTGACCACGGATTGGTTTACCTAAAGAGTGACCCCGACCACGAAAAGTTTTAATTAGATAAAGGCGTATTAAATTCAGACGGGTTAAATCAATAGTTCGCTTGTTAATACTTCCAATTTGTGCTAAGATTAAATTTAACGATCGAAGAGTCTCTTTACCATAAAAAGGTAAAAGGGTTTTTGAGTTTAAAAGGGTTTGGTACATCTCAAAACGTTTTACAAGAATATTTTTAAAAGAGGTTTGAATTCCTCCAACATTATTAAACAAAAGCTTTAAAGATGTTTCAAAGGGTGATAACGTTCCATTAAATAAGAAGCTGGTTTTTCAGTAAACAGATAACACATGTTCAAATTTCATTTTTACTTAAATTTAGTTGTTTTACCTCACGGGGTTCGTGGGTATTTAATAGTTTTGGTTCGACCTCCGTGAGGATGATCAGTAGGATTTTGAGCAACTCCCCGAGTACGAGAATTTACTCCAAACTTACGTCAATACCCGGATCGAGTATCCCGTAAAAGTTTTTTACTTTTCAATGCTACAGCTCCAAGCATAACCCAAGAATAAATGGAAAATATTTTCTTAACTCCAGAAGGTAGCTTGACTAAAGCAGTGTGATGTACTAAGTCAACCTTTACTAAATGAGCTTTTGTTCCCGCACTTCGAGCATATTGAGCTCCACGGCCAGGAATTAACTCTAATAAAGAGACTTTAAGGTTGTTTCTCAATTGGTATAAAAAATAGAATGTAGGGTTGGAGAATAATTTTGAAGGTAAACTTTTTTTAGCCTTACTATAAATAAAGGTGAACATTTGTCAGTTTTCGTTTAATTGAAGAAAACTTACCCCACCATTTAAACTATAAACAAGTGCGGTGAGTTTGTTGGAGTAAGGTAAAAGTTTTAAAGCAGTTACAAAAAACGTTTGGTTAGTTCTAGGTGAATAATTAATGAAGGGTGTTTTTAATCGGAAGCTTAAAGAAGATTTTCGGCGACAAACAAGTCGTCCAGTATTATTTCTTCCTGCATTTGAGAACTTTCGATAAAAGTTTTTAAATTTTAATATGGAGGTATTTATTTTAATTTGGTGTTTAACAACGTTACGGGAAGCATTTGAAGTTACTTGAAGTTTTTTTAAAAACAAAATTAATTTGAAGGATTAGATATGGTCTCCACCATACCACTCGTTTGAAGTGTTTAAGTCTGAAAGGAGGAATCCAATTTTTCCTTGTAACTGAATTAATCCAAAAAGTAAAGCCTCCGCTGTAGGTGGACATCCAGGAACATAAATATCTACAGGGATAATACGGTCACATCCTCGAACAACTGCATAAGAGTAATGGTAATAACCTCCCCCATTTGCACAACTACCCATAGATAAAATTCATCTAGGGTCAGGTAATTGTTCGTAAAGTCTACGTAAAGTTGGGGCCATTTTATTAGTTAAGGTACCGGCGACAATAATTAGATCTGAGTGTCTAGGTGACGCTCGAAAAATAATACCGAAACGGTCCATATCGTAACGACTCATTGCTGAATGCATCATTTCAACTGCACAACAAGCAAGTCCAAAAGTTAAAGGTCATAGCGACCCTGCACGTGCTCAAGCGATTATAGATAAAAGTTTAGTCGAGATTCATTCAAGTTTCATAAAACAGTAAACTATTTTTTTTTTTTAGGTTTTTTCGCTTTAAATAAAGCCAAGTGTCGGTTTCAAGTAAACTCACCGAATTTAAACCCTACCATTCATCGATTAATCAACCGTTTATGAAAAGTTTTTCCTGTATATATTTTTGTTTTAAGGCCTACAAAAGTTAAGGGGATATTAGACGAGCGATCAAAAATAGATTTTTGTTTCGTTCTGTGTATTTTATTTTCAGTCATAATAAAAACTTTGCGTCAAGTTGCAGAACTTGAATACTTAATTTTAAAAGAAGTTTTAGGTGAGAAAAAAGCCAAATATAAACAAAATTATTTACAAACTATACCTAAAGACAGTAAAATCAAAATTTTATATAATTCTTTAGAGTATGTAAGAGTGTATAAAAAACCTAGTGTTTGAGCGAAGTTTAAATTCGTTAATTGATTACCTATAGAATTAGGGGGGTATAATAAATTTTGACTTTGTAGATACAAGGTTGAAGGGAGTGAATCTGATGGAATTAACATACCACTTAAAGAACTAACATTTAATAGAGCTGCATTTTTAAGAAAAGAAGTATTCAATTTATTTGAAGTAGGAGACCTGAAATAAGCATTAAAAACGTTTAAATGGGAAGCCCCTTTAAATTTTGAGAAAAGATTAACGAAATCGCGTGAATAAGAACCGATCCGTAAAACATTAAGGCTCGCGTAAGAAAACCTTAACACATTAATATTCAATGTTAATTTTATATACCGAGCAAAGAATCGGTACTCAGTAGCTCAATCACCTAAAATATTTAAATAAGGGATTCAGTTAGTAAAATGTTTACGTCGCATATTAATTCGACGTTTAAATTTAGATACACGGAAGATTTTAAATCGAATGTAAGCATTAGTTTTAAAATTTTCTTCGGAACCTAAAACTTTTAGAATTTTGTAATCAGGTAAAGTATAATTTGATAAAGTTGTTGAATAAGTTCAGCGGGTAATAAAACTTTAATTTTAAAAAATTATAAATAAAGTTAAGTTATTAAATACTTTGGGGGGGGTGTTTAACGATCTAAACGTAACGATTTACGTACGTACTTAGTAAAACCATCGGGTCTTGAAACCCCATAAACAGATCGGCGTAGTTTTTTAGAAACAACAGGAGAGAAATCGTAAACCCCTCTAATTAGTGTATACCCAACTCCAGGAAGGTCGTTTGCTCTTCCCCCTGTTACTAAAACTCTATTGTAACGAGAACAAATGTAACCAATACCTGGAACACGAGCCGTTACTCTTAAACCATTATTTAATTTGACTTTAGCCACGTGCCGCATAGCTGAATTAGGTTTTTTAGGTGACATTGTTACAACTTTCGTAATAATACCTTTTACTTGAGGGGATTGCTTTAATGCAGGGGTTCGAGAAGCATGTTTTTTTTTATATATAAATTTTCGTTGAGCTGCTTGATAAGAAGTTGCCAATAATAAACGAAGAGTATTACCTAGAATATGAAAGACTGTCAAGTAATACCTAATCAAAACATTAAAATAATTAACCCACCAAATAGTAACAATTCTTTTAAATTTAAATCGACAGGGATTACTTTATTGAAAAATAACGATGTACCAAATAAAACATTAACCCAACTTCGGAAAAAAAAAGTTGGACCCATTAAATAAAGAAGTACCGTTAAAAATAAACAGACGAGAGGGAAAAGATCAAAAAAAAAACTAAAAAATAAAATTTCTGATACAAACATGATAGAGCCGGGAAAACCTAAAAATATCAATAAGTTTACTAAGCTAACTAAAAATAATTTAGGACATAAAAAGTTAATACCGTTTACTTCAGTAATAAGTCTAGTCTTAAAACGTCTACCGATTGCATCGACAAGTAAAAAAGAGTTGGTTGATAAGAGGGCGTGGCTAATTAACATCGCAAAACTAGCTAGCATTAACGGAGAATGTCCACTTAATACACAAATCGCTAATCAATGCATTTCAACTACTGTTGAGTACGCCACTAATTTTTTTAAATCAATTTGATAAAAAAGTTTAAAAACAGCGTCAACTATTCCAATAACCAAAAACGGATAAACATAATAAAAAGTTGGTTCTAATTGGATAACGATTAAACATTTTAATAAACCAAAAAAGGCAAATTTGACTAAAACTCCACTTAAGAAAATAGAAAAATTGGTGGAAGCTTCAACGTGCGCTTTAGGTAATCAACCATAGAACGGTCAAACAGGTAATTTAACTCCAAACCCAAAAAAAAGACAGGTGAGTAAAAAGTTGACCTCAGCTAACGTAAAGTAAGAGAGGGTGATCGTACTAAAAGAGGAAGTTCCACATAAAAAAAATAAATAAAGGAACCCGAAAATAAGGAAGAGTGCACCAAACTGAGTCCAAAAAAACATTAAATAAGCAGCCTCAACACATCTTCGAGTTTTTGCAAAGTTATACAAAATAAAAAAGGAGGGTATAAGAAGCATTTCATAAGCAAAGAAGAATAAAATAATAGAGTCTGTGAAGAACAAAATATACCCAGCAATTAAAATTAAAGTTACGTAGAATGTAAATGCAGAAATTTCATTAATGTTATACGCTAAACAAGTTAAAATAGAAATGACTGTAACGATAGTAAAAATGTAAATAAAGGGGAAGTAATAAACTGAAACAAGGTTTAAGTTTAAATTGTAATAATTTCAAACGTAATTTGAAGGAGTAACAGTAAAAAATAAAAAAGTGAGGGGATTTGTAGTAACGGTTAAATTAAATGAGGTGTACAAATCTAATAGTCCGAAAACCGTAAACAAGGATACGAAAAGGAAGAAAAGGAAAAAACCTAGGATACTTTTTGATAAAATATTAAGTAAAGTAACTCGGTAAAAAATGTTCATAAAAATAAGACGATAAAAATAAATTAACGAGAGGAAAGAGAGGAAAAGGAAAATAACATAATAAATATAACCGAACCAAAACAAAATTAATTATCAAAACGTGACAAGTTGAGGGTTCACCTTTCGAACATAGGTAAGTTTTACGTTTTTAGTTAACGGTGTAAGTATTGCTGTTTTAGTAGGTAATTTAGTCCGAATCTGGTTAAAAAAATAAACAGCTCGGCCTGGTCTTAAATTTTTAAATTCAAGAATTACCGAACCACCGTAAAGTTGAGAGAATCAGGTAGCAAGTTTACCAGTCCCTTTTCCCATCCGTACACCTTTTGCTTTACGACTTAAAGGTAGATGCGGGAATACATTAAATCACACTAAACGTTTAGTGTAATCAGAACGCTTAATAGCTTTTTTAAGAAAAATTTTAATTTTAAAAATTTGTTTTGCTGGTAAACGAAGTGGGCTTAAAGTGATTAACCCTGTGTTACCATAAGAAAGAGTACTTAAAGCAAAGTGGGAGTTGGATCTTTTTTTATGTTTTGATTTAAAGACAAATTTTCTTGGTTGAAGTAACAAAAATAAACACTTATACCAAGAGTCAGTAAAATAATAAAAATAAATCTTCTGTAAAGAATGATCCGAAAATTATGAAAAATAAAGAACTAAAGATAAAGACGTAGTAGGAGGGTGTTGTTCGAACTTGTAAATCAGAAATAGTAACAAAATCTGTTAAGTTAGTTGAATTTAAAAAACGTAGGTTTTGCATATAAAAATAAAGGCTTACCATTAAAACAGTGAAGAATGGTACAAACAAGAAGAAGAAATTCGAGTTTGCTAAAATAACAAAAATTAAGATTTTAGTAAAAAACCCTCAAAGAGGTGGTACCCCAGCCATAGACAAAATTGTTAAAGAGAGGACTTTCGTAAATAAATTTGACGATCCTAAATCCGCAAACGAGAATAAAGTTTTGGTTTCAAGATTCGTTAATTGAAAAAGGGTGAAAAATAAGGTGAAAAGGCTAATGTTGTAAATAAACATATAAACTCAAAGGACAATTAAGATTTCGTAAATATCAGAAGCAAAGGTCAAGTATAAACAAAGATTAGCAAAAACTTGTATAATAAAAAAGTGTTGAGTAGTGATTGTTATACAACTTAGAAGTTCGTAAAAATGATTCAGTTTGGGGTTTTCCTTTAGTTACGTACTTATATTTCGAATTGTTTGAAACAAATTTAAGTTTTCATTGATGTTTTTTTTTTATGTTCTTAGGACTTTTTAAAACGGCCAAAAATAAACAACTATTTACTATAATAAAACGGTGAAGTCTACGGTGTTGAATGCAGTCATAGCTAAAAAAACGAAAACTGTATTAATAATACTACTAATTGCTAAAAATGATTTAATATAATAAGATTCTAAGACAATAAACAGTAAAAAGATGAGACCAATAGTAAGTATAATCAAATTAACAGTAGTATTGAAATAAAATAAATCATTTAAATAAACAATGAAGAAGTGTAAAAGAAAGAAGATGATAGCGAAATAATAAAAAACTATATAAAACATTAAGGCGTGTAAAGGTGTACCTTTAAAAAAAATAGGTTTTCAGAAGTAAAAAGGTACTACACCACACTTTAAAAAGATACAGAATAAAAAGTTGAATCAACCCAACGCGATATAAAAAATAGACTTAAGATTACTTAACGATACAATATATACAAATATCGCTTCTAAAAGAAACCAATCAAACGTTAAAAACTTTAAGTAAAGTAGTATTAAAAAAACAAATAGGTTTAAAGAAGCGACCAGTGAGATCCAAAAGAAGAACACTAAAGTTTGTAAAAAAGCAAATGGGGTTGTCGTATTAAAGTAATTATTTAAAGTTAAACTTAAATTGTTATAAAAGTAAACGGAGGAGAAGACAGAACTAACTAAAAGCAGCGTTATAAGAGTAGATAGAATTTCAAGGAAAAACATAAAAGTGAAAAGGTTGTTAGATAAAAACATAAAAGTGATTCAAATAAAAAAGTTGTAGACGACAATAATATAATCGTAAACCTCTTGTGATGAGTAATAAAATGTGGTAATGTATGCAACAAAAACTAATGCAAAAAAATATGTTAAAATATAATTTGACTTTAACTGTAAAGGTGAAAAAATTAAATGTCCAAATCAAGTTGTTAAAATAGGGCTTACTCATGTAGAAAGTAGAAAAAATATTAACACTAAAGGAGTTACTAATAAAGGAGCTAGATCAAACCCAGTTAAATAAGAAAACGTATTAAAATTTTTTAAAGTAGGAGTTGCTACATAGTCTTTTAAATTTGAGATCAAATATAATAAGATCGATAAAATAAAGATAATGTAAGTGTAAATAAAAAAGTAGGATAAACTTCAAATTATTGAATGAGATAAGAATGTATAGTTGACTGGTTGGGTTAAAATTAAACTTAACAAAATTAATAATAATAAGTCGGAAAACGTAGTATAGAAGTATTTAACAAGTAATAAGTTAACAACATTAAAACCAGAGTTGGGAGAGTAGAGGTGTAATTATTTTCGATTAGAATTAGTACTTGGTTCGAAAATGAGAAAAGTTCATAAAAATTTACTAAGACAGCATTAGAAAAAGTTAAAAAAAAAAGTGTTTGTAACAAGAGTATTTGAATACAAAAAGAAGTTTCAGGAATTAAATCAGTCTAGGAGAAAAGTTTTATATATAACAGTCTTATCAATAAAAACACTATCACAAGTAAACGTACTGAGAGATGTATTAAGTAAACTCGTACCTATAATCAAATTTTCAGAAAATGTATAAGAAGCTCATAAAATAAAACTACTATTTAAACTTAACAAATTTAAAATTAAAATTAAAATTAAAACGTGGTGTAACTGAAAAATGTAAGAACGTCAATTAAAAAGTAAAAAGTATATTAAAAGGAGGAAGTTATTTAAAAACGGGAGTAGAGTTAAAAGGGTAGTGTTAGTGAAGGTACTATTAAAAAAAATTCAAAATCCTAAAGTAAGAATAAAAAAAGTGTTAACTAAATTACGATCTAAATCTAAATTGAATAAATTAAAATTAACAAAATTTCATATAAAATAGTTAAACAGTATAAAAAAACTGACGACTAACGAAAGGACTATTAAAACATTTACAATAATTAAAGTTAAATTTATAAACCAAGATGAGTTAAAACCTTTAATATCGTCAACTCAAGGTAATATCAAATTTTGATTATTATAAAAAAGTTGCTTATAAGTCAAAACCGTAATAAGGTAAATAGTAGATAGTATAACTAGGTAGAAAAATAATTTATTATTAAAAAAATAGAAAAATTTTACTCCGAAGTTATGAGAAACTAAATCAAAGTTAAGTTGGATAAAAAAGTAGGAGAAAACTAAAACTAGCGTCATGAATTTAATTTTTTGTTTTCAATAAGATAAGTACCCCGCGTAGAAAATTGTATGAAGATTAACTAAAATAAATAAAGTAAATAAGAGGCCGAAAGTCTCCGAAGGGTCCCAATTCCACCAACCACCCCATGTACCCTCTTGTACCGCCCACCAACTACCTAAAAAAAGTGCAAACAGTGAGACAACTAACGAGAAAGGTGATCACAAATATAACTGCCTAAACTGTAAAACAGAAGTAAAAGGTGTTGTCGATTTTAAGTTAACAAATAAGATTAAAACATTAAAGACTAAAAAAGTTCCAGAATAGAAAATAAATGGGTGGATTTTATTAATATTATTCATTAATAAAGTATTAAACTGTAATAATGTAGTGTTAACTGTTAAAATTTGTCAATTAAATAAAACAAAATCTAGAACTTCAGTATTGTAAATACAATATAAACACAGTAAAAAAAAGTAAGAGTAGTAAAAATAAAAACTTAATGAAAATGTTAAAAATAAGGCCCAAAGAAGAAAGTAAAAAGGGCTTAGATAAAGAGCCGTTACCCATAAAAAATGATACATATTAAAAAAACCTTCATTTAAATTTAAGCGAGTTATAATATCTGGGAATCAGGAAAAGCCAAAGATACTTAAAGAGAATATCGAAAGTAAATAAAGAAGCGCGAAAATAGTAATAAAGTTTAAATAGTTTATTAAAGAGTAAACCAAAGACGTATATTATACTAATAAAATATATAAATTAAATAATATCACACAATAAGGTGGTCATAAAGTACAAATAGGGAATCTTCGAACATATTAAACATACTATTAAATTCAAGTATGACTACTAAATAAAACAAATCAATAAAGATTATCGTGGGTAGATAAAAAAACTGGAGGGAGAAATCAAAAATATTCTAATGTAAACCACCCCCCTAAAAAAAATAGAATAAAGTGGATGGAAGAGATAACCAAATGTAAGTACTCAGCTAAATAAATCATTAAAAGCATTGGTCCACTATACTCAACAGCGTAACCTGCAACGACTTCAGACTCAGTTTCCGCATGGTCAAAAGGTGTTCTTTTAGATTCTAATAAAAAAAGAAGTACAAAACTAGAAGCAATTGGACTGTAAAGGAAAAAGAATCAATAAAGATTTTGCGCTAAAACAAAATCGTGAAAGTTTGCGGACTGTGAACTAAAGACTAATAAGGAATAAACAATCGTAACGAAAATATCTAAAGAAATAACGTGTACCAATCCACGAACAGTCCCAATAATAGCGTAACGGGACTGACTCAGTAATCCAACAACTGTAAAAAAAATGTTACCAAATAATATTAAAATTAAGTGGTACAATATCATTGAATCTAAATTTTCAAAAATCATCATAGAAGGACCCCAAATAAAGTTTTGGGAGAAAAGGAGTTGACAAGCATAAAGTAAAGTTAAAAATACAGGGGCTAAAGCCGTAGTTGGTCGAGGAATTAAAAAAATTTCCTTCGTTAAAAGTTTAAATAAGTCAAGGGCAATTTGAAATGCACCATTACGACCCATTAAAGTAGGTCCCATACGGCGCATCGCATAAGCTAAAAGTTTTCGTTCTGTTAAAACTACAAATAAGGTAAAAAGTACAGAAAATAAGGCAATAAGAAGACCGCTTTCACTCAAGTTAAAAACTATATAATTATTAAATATTTAAAATAAATCATAAATAATCTTGTACAATTAAAAAAAAGTTTGAAAATCAAGAATAAGAACCGAGGATTCAAAAGTACTCAATTGGAAAACGTCAATATGTAACAATATAACTCATAAAAATAAATAAATATAATAGAAGGAAGAAATAGAAAAATTGTTTTAAAGAGGATACGGCGTATGTCGTATAAGTGTAAGTTACTTCTTGGGTTACATAAGTCCGTCTTAGTAAAACAACTCAATAAAGAGATAGTGCTAAAAGTGAGAAGAAGAAGAAGAAGTGAAACATCATAAAAGAAGCTGCCATAGGTCCGTCATTTTTAAATCAAAAAACTGTTGCTGATTTATGGTACGAAAAATGATCTCGTTTCTTGTTACCTCACGATCACTTATTAGGTTCGTGACTAATTTGAACGTAATCAACCATACGAGTAGTGTTATACCAGTTTGCATTTGTAAAATAACTAAAGAATGACATAAAAAAGTGAGTATAAAGTAAGTAAGACAAGAATAAGTTAATAATAACGATTAAAAAAAAAAGTTTTTTTTCAGTTAAACCATCTTAAATTAATTTGTAGTAAGTACGCAAGGAATAGGATTCAAGTATAAACAATTAAAAATTTAAAAAAGAATACCCGAGAATATCAATTTCACCAAGAAAGAGTAAAACACATTAAGTAATTAACTTCATAATAAAAAGGTACAATAACGAATAAAGCTGCCGCTCCAAAACTTAGTACGTATCACATATCAATAAGTCAGAAAGTTTTATATCAAGCAAACCAAACACGTTTATCACGTCCAGTATAACTTCCGTAACGACTAACAATTAAATTTTCAGCAATTCAACCAAACATAAAAATGAAGAGGATTCAAGATTGGACCATACTCCATTCGATAGGTTCTCATAAAGGTTCATCATCAATAATAATGACATCCGCCGAAAAAACTAAAAAAAGACCTAAAAGTAACCAAAAACCGTCACCTAAGGTTTCTTTAAACACAGTTGCAAGACGGGTAACCTTTTTAGTAAAAAAGGTGGTTAAAGTGTAAAAAAAAGTGGGAAGTAGAGTTATTAAACTGAAAAAGGTTAGAATTAATCAATGTAAAAATTTGCATTAAATTACGAAATTTAAAAATTAAATTTAAAAGGGCTTAAATTCTAATAAACAAGAATAAGTCCTGCAGCTCCGAATAACATGAAAGCGAAAGTTTCAATTAAAGCAAATCCAAGAATTGCATAAACGAAAATAGCACTATCAGCTTCTGGGTTATAAGCAACAGCTTTACAAAGGGAAGCGAATAAAATTCCTGTCCCGATTGCACATCCAGTAATTGGGAAAAACACTAAAGCGAGCCCTAGA
>Ga0138263_1164715_pt1 | contig 14596 bp, 15 predicted proteins | sample RNAICE20151115_2_FD_105274 | JGI IMG/M metagenome (GOLD analysis project Ga0138263, IMG submission 105274) | Metatranscriptomics of polar marine prokaryotic and eukaryotic communities from Arthur Harbor ice station, Antarctica -... | ecosystem: Environmental > Aquatic > Marine > Unclassified...
CGTTTATAATAAGTTTACGATATGGCTATTAAATTTATAAATAAAAAATTAATCAACTTATGATAACTATACTAGTTTCTAAACTACCCGATGCATATGTGGTTTTTAGCCCGGTTGTTGACGTTTTACCGTCAATTCCCATTTTCTTTCTACTATTAGCTTTTGTTTGGCAAGCCTCTGTAGGTTTTAGATAAAATAATAGAAAACACGTAATAATAAAACTATTATTAGGACGTAGTAAGTTAATACAATTTTTGTGTAAAATAATTTAAATTGAAATCATTAAGGTAAAATATTATGTCTGGTGGATCTACTGGAGAACGCCCGTTCTCAGATATTATTACAAGTGTACGTTATTGGATTATCCATAGTATTACAATTCCGTCACTATTTGTTTCAGGGTTCCTTTTTATAGCGACTGGTTTAGCATACGATGTATTTGGTACACCTCGTCCAAATGAATACTTCACGCAAGATCGTCAACAAGTTCCTCTAGTTAATGATCGTTTTAGTGTTCGAGAAGAGCTAGAAGATTTAACTAAAGGTTTATAATTTAAAGGATTTTTATGATAAAAAATACGAACCAACCCGTTGCTTATCCAATTTTTACATTTCGTTGGCTAACAATTCACGCTTTAGCTGTACCAACTGTTTTCTTTTTAGGCGCTATCACGTCTATGCAGTTTATTCAAAGATAGGAGAATATTAATTATGTCAGGACCAAATCCCAACAGACAACCGGTTGAATTAAGTCGTACTTCATTATACTGGGGACTTCTTTTAATTTTTGTATTAGCCGTTTTATTTTCAAGTTATTTCTTTAATTAAATCTTAGGAGGATATTATTTATGGCAGGTACAGGACGTATACCTCTTTGGCTAGTAGGTCTAGTAGGTGGTTTAGCTGTTATCGCAATGTTATCTGTGTTTATATATGGATCTTATTCGGGCCTAGGTTCGTCGCTTTAGGTCTCGTAATAATTTAAAAAAGTTAAACGATATTCATCGTTTAGCTTTTTTTTTGTGCATTATGTTTTCTATTTTTTTAATTACTATTTGTATACTTACGATAATTAACTAATATTTATACAGAGTTAATTTTCGTGCTAGGAGGAAATTAAAATTTTTCAATTTAACGAGGATTAAAGATGGAGATTTAGAAATCCAACTTAAATGTTTATTTATCTCATTTTAGGTTTCGTAAGATCATTCAATTACTACTAGTTTATAAAAATTCTAACATACTGAATATAGTATTCTTCTAGAGTATATTTAGATAAATTACTAAACCGTTCAATTTAATAATAGCTTTTACGTTATGCTTATTTTTTGGGAAAATGTTTTAAGATTTCCACGCTTTTTTATTACAAGTTTTAGTGGTCTAATAATAATCCTGTTAACACCTTTCATTACATTTGCAAAGAAAAATTTATTAACACAAATTTTTTTTGTTTGCTTTTTAACTCTCTTTTTAACATCTTTGGTTTTCCTTTTCCAGGAAATGTTAAATTTATAATTTGTAGGAAACTTATTATACCATGCCATATGAAACACCTATTAGTTTAAAAAAAACCGGTGGTTTTGCTCTTTTTGATAGCTTAGTACAGAATGGTACACGTTATATCTTTGGTTACCCAGGAGGCGCCATTTTACCTCTATATGATGAATTATATTTTTGGGAAGAACAAAATTTAATTAAACATATTTTATCACGTCATGAACAAGGTGCAATACATGCAGCAGACGCATATGCTCGTGTTACGGGAAATGTTGGAGTCTGTTTTGCAACATCGGGACCTGGGGCTACAAATTTAGTTACAGTTATCGCAACTGCACAAATGGATTCGGTACCGTTAGTCATTGTTACAGGGCAGGTTGGCCGTGCTTTTATTGGTACGGATGCTTTTCAAGAAACAGATATCTTTGGTATTACATTACCAATTGTTAAGCATTCTTATGTTGTTCGTGACCCTAGTAAAATGGCCCAAATTGTAGCGGAAGCTTTTTATATTGCTCAAAATGGTCGACCTGGGCCAGTTTTAATAGATATACCTAAGGATGTTGGACTCGAAGAATTTGAAAATTATAGTCCAGTGAGACAGAAAGATATTGTTTTGCAAAAAGGTTACCGTTTTGAATTTAAAACAAAGCGTTGGCAAATACAGCAGACTTTAAAAATGATAAAACAGGCATCGCAACCTTTACTTTATGTAGGTGGTGGTGTTATTTCATCAAATGCAGCGCCAGAACTTGTTGAACTGGTTAATCTATTCCAGATACCAATTACATCGACATTGATGGGCAAAGGTTCTATTTCAAATTCCCACAAATTAGCTTTAGGTATGTTGGGGATGCATGGCACTGCCTATGCCAATTTTTCCGTTAGTGAATGTGATTTATTGATTGCGGTTGGAGCACGTTTTGATGATCGTGTAACGGGTAAACTTGATGATTTTGCTTGTCACGCACAAGTTATTCATATTGACATTGATCCTGCAGAGATTAGTAAAAATCGAATTCCTCAATTAGCTTTAATTGGTGATGTTAAAAAAATCTTAAAAGAAATTTTAAAAGAGCAGGTTTATGATTCAAATCTTGATTTGGATCAAACAATGCCATGGAGAAAACGTATTAACCGTTGGAAGCAAACTTATCCTTTAATTGTGCCGAGCAGTAATAAAACTTTATCTCCTCAAGAAGTTATTACGACTCTAAATAATGTAGCAAAAAATGCCTATTTTACAACAGATGTTGGTCAACATCAAATGTGGTCAGCACAATTTATACAATGTGGGCCACGTCAATGGGCTTCTAGTGCAGGTTTAGGTACTATGGGTTATGGTTTACCAGCAGCTATTGGTATTCAAGTGGCTTATCCAAAAGAACAGGTTATCTGTATAACAGGTGATTCAAGTTTTCAAATGAATATTCAAGAATTAGGCACAGTAGCACAGTATAATTTACCTATTAAAATTGTAATAATTAATAACCGTTGGCAAGGAATGGTAAGACAATGGCAACAATCGTTTTATGGTGAGCGATATTCACAATCAAGTATGGAAAAAGGTGCGCCTAACTTTGTGATGGTGGCTGAATCTTATGGTATTAAAGCAGCTAAATTAGAAAAAACGGCTAATTTTGAGAATGAATTAAAAGAACTTCTCGAATATCCAGGACCAACTCTTATTGATGTAGTTGTAACGCAAGATGAAAATTGTTACCCAATGGTTGCACCTGGTAAGAGTAATTCTCAAATGATTGGAGTTTTTAAGCGTGATCTAAAGGTTGCTAATTATACATAAGATAGTTTTTTCATTGGAAGAGATTTTTTAAAAAGCGGGTAACGCGATTCGAACGCGCGGCATCGACCTTGGCAAGGTCGCGCTCTACCACTGAGCTATACCCGCAAAAATTTTCTATTTATTACTTACCATATGTTATCAAAAATCAAAATAATTGCAAGTGATAATTAAATATTTTTAAATATTATTATTTTTCTTATAAGTGTGTTGCAAATATTATTTGTGTGATTTCCGATTTAAGTTATATATCAATAAATTTAATCAATATTTTTTATTTGCGTTTTTGACAAGTCTCTGGTAATCTAATTAGTTATAAAGGGTCGATGCCCGAGGGGTTAAAGGGGGCGGATTGTAAATCCGCTGGCTTTGCCTACGTTGGTTCAAATCCAACTCGGCCTAATTAATGTTTACAGTAATTATTATAATTAAGTGCACAAATTAATCCGTTTATTCTGTACTTAATATTATTTTTTGTGTAAAAAATTACAATATTTATTTCTCTATTCTTAAATAGAATATTATTTTTATTGTAGAATTGCTATGTCTTTTTCTTATGCTTTTAAAAGATTTTCAAAATAAAAAAAGAGCATATAATTTCTTAAAGCTGGGGTAGGAGGACTTGAACCTCCGAATGGCGGAGTCAAAGTCCGCTGCCTTACCACTTGGCTATACCCCAAACATAAACCACTGAACTTAATATAATACAAAAAAGTTCTTAGGTCAAATCTAATCCTTTTAAGATTACCCATTTTTTTGATACGGTAAGACTAAATCTAAAAAACTTACTTTTAAGTTTAATTTTGCACGATTAGTACTACCACCAATAAGTAATTTATCTTTATACTGCGATAACCAAAAATGTGTATATGAAAGGTAACTTAACAAAGTACTTACCATTAAAATACCAAACCCCACATAAAGTAAAGGAATACCAGGATCTGATTTTATTTGAAGACCTGTTTCAGAAATAAATTCAATAATCTCAATTTGCTGAGTGGAATTGATTTTATCCCCTACATTGAATACTCCAAGGTTATTACCGTTTTTTTCATATAGCGAAAATGAGCCCTCGATATTATTACAAATAAAAATTAAACCATTATCTTTATCCTCTGTTAAAGAAGGTATCCAGGTAAACCATAAATTTTTTCCTGTATCTAAGGATGTTAGCGGCAATTGATATAATTTACCATTAATTTTAAGACGAATACCTATAATATTCCAATCTGTTTGATAAAATGTAAGTTCATTGTATCGTAATGGGTCATTCACAGATATTGTTTTTTGATTTAATTCTTGACCATTGATATTAAGAACAGATAAATCTGAGTAAAATTGTTTAATATTACTCTTATTATCATACTCAATCCAAAAGTCGTTGACTCGGACAGGGTAATTAGGGACTTTGCTAAAAATATTCCTAGTAATTGTATTCTGAATTTGAAAAATTTCACCTTTTACAATTAATTCTTGAGCACTAAAACTACCTAATCCTGCAATAACGCCACCAAGTAAAATTAAGATCATACTAACATGGACAATAATGGGAGCAAAACGACCTAATATTCCTTTGTAACTATAAACATTTAAATTTTGCTGAAAAATAATAAAGTTTTGGTTTTTTAAGTTTTTTAGTAAATTAAAAAAAGAAATATGTTTTAAACTAGAGTTAAAATTTTGCTTCTCAAATTGGGGTGGCTTTGTTTGGAAGTAGCATTCGCGTGCAATTTTTAAAGCAGGAAATTGCTGAACAAATGTACAACTAATTAAACAAAGTCCAAAAAGACCTAATAAACCTATGTACCACCCTGTACTATATACATGGTCTAACCCAAAAAATAATATAGTATTCCAACTTATTTCAAAAAAATCGGAAGTTTCTACGTAATTTAGTTTATAAAACTCAATATTTTGATTTTGTTCGATAATTGTACCTAAAATACTAAAACTTGCAATTAGGATTAATAATGTAATTGCAAGATTTAATTTTGCAAAATAACGAAAAAACACTAAATTCATTTAAATTTATAATTTTTTATTAATTTATGATGCCAACCGCACACGACCTGATAATGCCCAATTTTGTAATTTCTTTGTACGTTCAGGGTCAATTTGAGAAAGTGGTATAATTTGTTCAACCCCAAATAAAATATCAGATGTGGTAAATTCACGTTTTTCATTAAAAGCAAAATGCATACCTTCTATAATTGATTGCTGAATTTCAGCTCCCGAAAAACCATCTGTTTGATTACTTAATAAATCAATATCAAAATTATTTACGCTATTTGGCATTAATTGAGTTAGAAAAACTTCAAAAATTTGTTTTCGTTCAATTTTTGATGGTAAATTTACAAAAAAGATTTCATCAAATCGACCTTTTCGGATAATTTCTAGAGGTAAAGCATAAAAGTTATTAGCCGTAGCAACAACAAAAACCTGGGATGTTTTTTCTGATAACCATGTAATGAACGTCGCGAGTACTCGGCTTGTTGTGCCATTATCTCCACTATTATTTTGCTCCATAAATGCTTTATCAATTTCATCAATCCACAGAATACAAGGGGCTAGAGCTTCCGCTATTTGAATCATCTGTCTTACACGACTTTCGGATTCACCTACAATACCACCAAATAATCGGCCAATATCTAGTCGTAAAAGCGGAAGTTGCCAATCATTAGCAATGGCTTTAGCAGTTAAGGATTTACCTGTTCCTTGAACTCCCGCAATTAAAAGCCCACGTGGTACCGGTAATCCATAAAGTTTGGCTTTTTCACCGAAGGATTCTTTTCGATTTGATAACCAAAGTTTTAAATTTTTTAAACCACCAACATCAGAAAATGTCGTTGTTGTTGCTTGGAACTCTAAAATTTGCGTTTGGCTAATAATTTGTCGTTTTTCAATTAAGACTAATTCGAGTGTTTTCATTAATAGTTGCATATTTTGCTATTGATTTTGACAAAGCACGACGTATTCGTTCTATAGATAAACCTTGACAACTACGTACAAGTATTTCTAAAAAATCATTATCAATAGATTGGTTCAATGAATTAAACAAACGTTTTAACTCATCACGAATCTCAGTAGTTGTAGGTAAAGTAAATTCAACACAAGTTATTAAATCGAATAATTCAATTGGAATTGTTACTTCAGTTGCTAAAATGACAAGTGTTTTTGGTTGTGTTTTAAGAATTCGGATTAGATTTCTTAATTTTCGAGAAATTGAAACATCAGATAAAAATTTATTAAAGTCTTTTAGAATAAAAATTGCAGGTGTATCGCCTGTTAATTTTTCTACTAATTCTAGAGCTTGAAGAGGATTTTTTGAGGCAAATCCTTTGTTATTAGGATTATTTATATAACCTTCGACAAAATCCCATGTATAAATTGATTTAATACCTGTCTTTTTGATACATTTACGTATGGTATATTCAATGCGATCTTCTTCTAAGCTTGAAATATATAAAATTGGGTAACGAGCTTTTAATAAAAGATTAAATTCTTCTGTAAATACCATTCTCTTATATTGAATTTAAAATTTTAACGACTAAGACGTTTACGACCTTTCTTACGACGTGCTTGAATAACTTTTTTTCCACTGTGAGTTTTCATACGTGCACGAAAACCCGATGTTCTAATAGCTTTTCTCGTTGTTCCTGTTAACAATTGACGACTCATATTGAATTCCTTTTTTTATTTTGTTTTTTTCTTTCCGTTCTCAAAAATCTACTTTTTATAAAAATCGAGATTTCAAAATATTATAAACAGAATTATATTTTATTTCCCGAGTTGTATCAACAAATAAATTAAATGATTCATTTTTATATTCCATCAGAGGATTAAGCTGACCATAACCACGCCAGCGAATTGCATCACGTAATATATCCATTTTTTCTAAATGGTTTTTCCAGGCAAGATCAACTTGATTTAATAAAACGGCTTTTTCTAACAAGCGAATAAAACCGGGTGCATAAATTTCGAATTCAGCTTCTTTTAAGTCATAACTTAACCATAATTGATTAACAAAAAAACTATAAAGTTGAGTTAAATCTAAATTAGCAACCTCTTCATAATTTACTACGAAATAGGGAACACCTAATATATAAGATAATTCTTTATTTAATTTTTTGAATTCAACTCTATCGATTTGAGAACCACGCTTAAGAGTTAAGGATTTTAAGTCAGATACTAATGAACTAATTAGATCTTCACCATAGCAAAGCATCTCAGTACGTACATTTTTAAAACCTAAAATTATTTGACGTTCTTTAAAGATAGCTTGTCGTTGCGTATTTAATACATCATCATAATCAAACAATTGTTTTCGTGTGTCGTAATAGAACGACTCCACCTTTTGTTGTGCTGAATCTAAGGCTTTTGTCAGAAATTCTCCTTCAAGAGGAACATCTTCTGTCAATTGAAATTGATTAATAAGTGTTTTAATTTTGTCCCCTCCATAAATTCTTAAAAGAGGATCGTCTAAACTTATAAAAAATCTCGAGCGGCCAGGGTCGCCTTGTCTTCCGGATCGTCCACGTAATTGGTTATCGATACGTTTTGATTCATGGCGTTCAGTACCAATTACATACAGACCCCCTAACCTCATTATTTCGTTCTTTTCTTTGTCAGATTTTATTTTATATTTTTCATAAAAATCTGTGTAAAAGATTTTAATTAAGGAGTAAAAATGATTAGCTTTATTTTCGTAACCATTTTCCAAAATATTGACTAATATTAGTTCTATGAGCTCACGATTAGACTTTTTTACCATAATCAAAAATTGTACAAACTCATTTGATTGTGTCGATATTCCAGATTTTAATAAAAGTTCTGTAAGTCTTTGTCCTTCATTTAGAATCTGTAAGTCGAATAATTCATTTTCGGTCTTGTTTGGAAATAGTAAGCAATAAGATAATCCATTCTTATATTGAAGTTTTTTAATTAAGTTGTATACGGCTTGTCGAGCCTTAAAATCGGCGTTACCACCTAAAATTATATCTGTACCACGACCTGCCATATTTGTTGAAACAGTTACAGCCTTAAGACACCCAGCTTGTGCAATAATTTCGGATTCACGTTGAACATTTTCTGGCTTTGCATTTAAAAGTTGGTGTGGTATACCTCTTCCTTGTAATAAGCCGGAAATAATTTCTGATTTTTCGATACTCGTTGTACCTAATAGTACAGGGCAACCTATTGAATAAGCATTTTCGCATTCATCTGCGACGGCTTTCCATTTTGATAGTTCATCTTGATATACGGCATCACCAAAGTCCTTTCGGATCATTGTTTTATTTGGTTTAACTGTTTCTACCTTAAGATTGTAAATATTTTCAAATTCAACTTCTGAAGTTCTAGCTGTACCAGTCATACCAGCTAATTTAGGATAGTTTAAGAAAAAATTCTGATAAGTGATTGAAGCAAGTGTTTCGGACCCTTTTTGAATAGGTTGCTTTTCTTTAGCCTCGATAGCCTGATGCAAACCATCACTCCAACGTCGATTAGCCATTATTCGACCTGTAAATTCGTCAACAATTTGAATTTCACGATTTTTTACAATATAGTTAACTTCTCTTGTATATAGAACATGTGCTCGAATTGCATTTAAGATATAAGGTACCCAAGGATCTTCAAGTTTATATAAGTTATCAATATTTAAAATCTTTTGAATTTGAATAATACCTTGACCTGTCAAAGTAACATTTTTTGCTTTTTCGTCAACAGTATAGTGTAATTTAGGTTTTAAATAATTTTGAACTTCATCTGCCACGATGTATTTTTCTACAGGTCTATCTGAAATGCCTGAAATAATTAGAGGTGTTCGGGCTTCATCGATTAGAATAGAATCTATCTCATCAACAACACAATAGTTATAAGGTTTTTGAACAAGTTCCGAAGGTTCTGTTGCCATATTATCACGAAGATAATCAAAGGCTAACTCGCTGTTAGTAACATAGGTTATATCGGCATTATAATTTTTTCGGCGTTCGACCGAATTCATATTTTCCTGAATTAAACCAACAGATAATCCTAAAAATTGGTACAATTGACTTAATGATTGTTGATCTCGCTTGGCTAAATAGTCATTAACTGTAACAACATGTACACCTTCTAATGACATTGCATTTAAAGAAACGGGAAGTGTAGCAGCAAGTGTTTTACCTTCGCCTGTCATCATTTCTGCAATTTTACCATCATGCAAAACTAAACCACCATATATTTGTGAATTAAAATGTCGTAAACCTAATTTTCGTTTACTAGCTTCACGTGTTAGAGCAAATGATTCACATAAGATTGAATCGTAATTTTTTTCTTGTCGATATTGCTTAATTAATTTTTGAACTTTTTCCTGAATTTGGAAATCTGATAAATTTTGAATTTCAAGTTCTAAATTATTGATAATATCAATTTGTTTTTCTCTATTTGAACTTTTTCCTACCGAACGAGAGAATGCGTTCTTTACAATTTGGAATTTCATTGTATAGATTCTTTAATTTAATTATGCAAAATTTAAGCTATGCTAAATTTATTTTATAGTTTACTATTAAATGGAGCCGTTAATATTAAAAACATTTATTGATAGTATACCATCGAATTTTTATGTTTAAACCTCTTACAAAATTATATAGATTAATTTGTTTTATTGTAGAACCCGCGTTTCTGCGTGTGAGATATCTCATTGTTCCACTTACAAACTTATTCCTGCTCCAAGCTATTGGGTGGTGGGGATATAATGCGATTGTAAAGCTTCGAAAATATGAAATTCAAAAAACAATATCTGAAATGTTCCAAAAATATAGTTGGAATATGAACAACCCGCCAGATATGGATATAATGAATCCAATATTAGACCAAGTAGAAAGAGCCTTCGATTTTAAAGTTTATATTCTTGTAGCGTTTCTCGTATTTGCTACCCTATTTGAGGTATTTGGTCGTGTTACAAATAGTCGTGTTCAAACAAAATTAAGTAGATCAAATACAAGCGGAGATTGGGCCTCAAAAGATAGTTATGACTTTATAGTAACTTTATTCGATCGTATGTTTGCGATTGCTCTATATTTATACCCAGCAGTTGACGTTTTTGTACGTAATGCCAATGCTGTTTATAAAATATATCCTCAGTATGCCGAGCTTCTTAACGTTACAGTTGCACCAGTATGTGATTGGTATATCACTAATGTATGGGGATCTTTCTTTGGTTATGGGCAAGGTATACTATTCTTCTTTATGTATTATGGTATCGCGAGAAACCGTGATAATATGAAATACTTTATACGTTATCATGCAACACAATCAATAATGGTACATGGTCTTTATATATTTATCAATCAACTAGGTGATACGTGTTTTTATAGAAATGCGCAACCTATTTATGGTGATAGATTTGGAGCCCAAGTCGTCTGGACATTAGGACTTTTATTGCTACCAATGGTAATAAGTGCTTTTATAGGTTTTGAAACAAAAATATTGTTTTGGGATGAAGCAATACAATATCACATTGGTCCTAGACCTAAACGAAAAAGCCAAGGTAATGGTTAAGACGATAGTTCTCAAAGAAAAAGTCCCGTTGAAGGAGAACTGGGTTTTGCGTATAGTGTGGTAGACATACTACCAGCTAAATAGGCAAGATGACCTCCTTCAACCCCTTTAGCCATTGCTTGGGCCATCCAACTGGGGTTGGATGATTTTGCTACAGCAGTATTTAGTAAAACAGCTGACGCACCCATTTCCATTACCTCAGAAGCTTGGCTGGGTGTCCTAATACCTGCATCAACAATAACAGGGATTTTGGAGTTTTCTATGATTATATTAATATTATGTGAATTTTTTAATCCTTGGCCAGAACCTATAGGGGAACCTAATGGCATAAGTGTTGCACAACCAATATCTTCTAAATGTGAAGCTAAAATTGGGTCCGCATTTATATAGGGTAGCACAGTAAAACCTCGTTTTACTAAAAATTGCGCTGCTTTCAAGGTTCCTAATGGATCTGGTAATAGATATTTTGGATCCGGAATTACCTCAAGTTTAACAAAATTATTGTCTTCTTGGCCAATAGATTTAGCAAACTCACGGCCCAATAAAGCCATTCTAATCGCATCCTCCGCTGTTTTTGATCCTGCAGTATTAGGCAATAACCATAATTTTTCCCAATCTAGAGTTTGAAGCAATGTTTTTTCTTGGGTTGAACTAGCCTCTTTTTGCAAACGGCGTATAGCAACCGTTACCATTTCTGTTTTACTTGCGTTAATACTCTCGATAGCTTCATTTAAAGAGGGGTATTTTCCTGTCCCTAGAATCAAACGTGACTCAAACTGCTTATTACCAATTTTAAATCCAGATATCTTCATTTTTTAGTTAGAAAAAATAATATTTTTAAAATAGAAATAAATACAATCGAACCTCAAGCTCCCCAGGTTGGATTTGAACCAACGACCAATCGGTTAACAGCCGACCGCTCTACCACTGAGCTACTGAGGATTATTTATACTTTTATACTAGATAGATCTTATATAATAAATTCAATGGTGTCAAGTCATATTATCCTCAGTATAAGATGACTTTTAAAAACGTATTGTTAATGGTCTTATAATATTTGTATAATAAATATAATAAAAATAAACATACAAATTTTTTAAATGAATACAAATACCTCAAATTTAGAAAAATTAGTTAACCAACCTTATAAATATGGTTTTGCTACTGAAATTGAAACTGACACTATAAAAATAGGTCTTTCAGAAGAAACCGTACGATTAATTTCGTCTAAAAAGAATGAACCGAGTTTCATGTTGGATTTTCGTTTAAAAGCTTTTAAAAAATGGCAAAAGATGAAAGAACCTGAATGGTCTTACTTAAATTATGTACCTACAAATTATCAGAATATACGATATTATTCTGCCCCTAAAAAGAAGAAGAAGTTAGACAGTTTAGATGAGGTTGACCCAGAATTAATTGAAGCATTTGAAAAATTAGGTATATCACTTAATGAGCAAAAAAGAATTTCAAATGTGGCCGTTGATGCAGTTTTTGATAGTGTATCTATTGGAACGACTTTTAAAGATGAGTTAGCAAAAGCAGGTGTAATATTTTGCTCGATTTCTGAGGCAATTCAATTATATCCAAATCTTATAAAAACTTATTTGGGAAGAGTAGTACCGGTTGGTGATAATTTTTTCGCAGCATTGAATTCAGCCGTTTTTACAGATGGTTCTTTCTGTTACATACCAAAAAATGTCAAATGTCCGCTAGAATTATCGACGTATTTTAGAATAAATGATGAAGAAAGTGGTCAATTTGAAAGAACATTAATCATTGCGGAGGAGAATAGTTATGTAAGCTATCTTGAAGGGTGTACCGCACCGAAATATGATAGTAATCAATTACATGCTGCAATTGTAGAATTGATAAGTCTAGAATCTGCGGAAATAAAATATTCTACAGTTCAAAATTGGTACGCAGGTAATGAAGATGGGAAAGGTGGTATCTATAATTTTGTAACTAAACGTGGTCTCTGCGCAGGTAAAGATTCAAAAATTTCATGGACACAGGTTGAAACTGGTTCTGCGATAACATGGAAATACCCTAGTTGTATTTTGACCGGAGAAAATTCAACGGGTGAATTTTATTCTGTTGCTTTAACAAATAATTATCAACAAGCAGATACCGGAACCAAAATGCTTCATATTGGAAAAAATACTCGAAGTCGTATAGTTTCAAAAGGTATTTCTGCAGGAAGCTCACGTAATAGCTACCGTGGTTTGGTTAAAATTGTCCAAATTCTTTTGGTGCAAGAAACTACTCACAATGTGATTCTCTTTTATTAGGTAATAATTCGTCTGCGAATACATTTCCTTATATTCAAGTTCAAAATTCAACAGCAAAAATTGAACATGAGGCCTCAACTTCAAAAATTGGTGAATAGCAAATTTTTTATTTCTTACAGCGTGGTATTGATTTAGAATCAGCTGTTAGTCTAATTATTAGTGGTTTTTGTCGTGAGGTATTTTCTGAATTACCTATGGAGTTTGCTTTAGAAGCCGATCGTTTATTAAATTTAAAATTAGAAGGAACTGTAGGTTAATGAAAAATCCTTGTTTATTAGAAATAAAAAATCTAAAAGCCACGATTAATGGTGTTGAAATTCTAAAAGGCGTAGATTTAAATATAAAACGCGGGGAAATACATGCTATCATGGGCCCAAATGGCTCTGGTAAGAGTACATTATCAAAAGTTTTAACTGGACATCCTGCGTACACTATCAGTGAGGGAGAAATTAATTTCGATGGAGAGAATATTAATGGGTTATCTCCAGAGGAAAGATCACATTTAGGTATTTTTCTTGCGTTTCAATACCCTGTTGAAATTCCAGGCGTTAGTAATGAGGAGTTTTTACGTTTAGCTTACAATTTAAAACGTAAATCAAACAATTTAGAAGAAGTGGATCCTATTACTTTTTTCACCGTGTTACAGGAAAAACTTAATGTTGTTGGAATGAATAGTAGTTTTTTAAACCGAAATGTAAATGAGGGTTTTTCTGGTGGTGAAAAGAAGCGAAATGAAATCTTACAGATGGCAGTTTTAGATTCTACCTTATCCATTTTGGACGAGACAGATTCGGGACTCGATATTGATGCTTTACGCACCTTATCGGAAGGTATTAATAAAATTATGAACCCAAGCAAATCCATTATTTTAATTACGCATTATCAGAGATTATTAGATTATATAAAGCCTGATTACATTCACATTATTCAAGATGGTAAAATTATTAAAACAGGAGATGCTACATTAGCAGGTATTCTGGAAGAAAGAGGTTATGAATGGCTTAAAGATTAATATTAAGTTAAAGGTATATTTATGATCGAGAAAACCGTACTTTTTCACATCTAATTTAAGTTTTTATAGATTCAAGTTTGTAATTTATATTTTATTAAAAATACCCTAATGTAAATAGTGATTTACAGATCGAGGGTATATAATAATTGTATGGTCACAAATAGTATTTGGTAATGTAGATTTAGTTTACAAACTATCACTAATTAACAATTTATATAATTTTTAGCAATTTACAATTTTATATGGCTCATTCGGTTAAGATTTATGACACTTGTATTGGCTGTACTCAATGTGTACGATCATGTCCAACAGATGTTCTTGAAATGGTTCCTTGGGATGGTTGTCGTGCAGGAGCAATAGCGTCAGCACCACGTACTGAGGATTGTGTTGGGTGTAAGCGTTGTGAGACTGCTTGTCCAACAGATTTCTTAAGTGTTCGTGTTTATCTCGGTGCAGAAA
>Ga0138263_1396819_pt1 | contig 14397 bp, 16 predicted proteins | sample RNAICE20151115_2_FD_105274 | JGI IMG/M metagenome (GOLD analysis project Ga0138263, IMG submission 105274) | Metatranscriptomics of polar marine prokaryotic and eukaryotic communities from Arthur Harbor ice station, Antarctica -... | ecosystem: Environmental > Aquatic > Marine > Unclassified...
ATTTTGCACTGATTGCAGCCTACGCACAACAAAAGATTTTTTAAATACAACAACCAAAAAGTTGTTAAAACTTGAAATTTGTATTATTTAATCTAGAAAGTTTGGAACACTGAACCATTGTAGAAGAATATTTACTGTTAATGCCTTTGCTTTCAATATAAAAATCATTTAGTCAAAACCTAAGCTGTGAGCTATAAAGTTTTTTCTTTTTAGTTTTGAATTTAAGAAGGACCTTACCGTGTGTGGAAAACTTTTTTAACAGTCTAAAGGCCAAATTGCTTAAATTAGAAGTAGCGTAATACTGAAACCCTATATAGTTTCTGAAATGAAAAATATTGTTTGTGTTAAAAGATATTTTGTTATTTTTTAGAAAATTTCTCATAAACAGCATCTTTTTAGAATAAGAAAAAATTTTTCTTATTATTTGCCAATCACTTTTTGCTTGCCCTGTAGGTGTAATTATCTTAGGAGTTTTGTTGAGAATTCCTTTGGTGTTTACGTAAGTTCCCGAGGCTTCAAATAACACGGTGTTAGGTAGATGTAGATGGTTATTTAAGTTAAACCCTTTTTTTAACGCAGCTATCATCTTGCTATTTAGGTGATTGTTTTGGGTTACTAATATTTTATTATTATATGTAAAATCCTGAAAGATATTAAGTAATTTTAAACTTAACAGCTTTTTAATATTAAAACTCGATAAAGAATCGTTTATGAAATAAATTCCAGTAGAATTTTTAAAATCCTTGTTATTTATCACTTTTAAATTACCTATATTTGAAATTCCAGCGCTATTTGCACTTAAGTTTAAAATGCTCAATCGGTTGTTATTTACACACTGTGAGAACGAGCTAATATATTTAATTAAAAATTGTACCATAGTCGTTAGTCCAAAAGAATCTTTTCGCTTAAAGATTTCTGTGTTAGAAATTAGAATAGGGTTTAAAGCGTGCACGAACTCTTGACAAAAGAAATTATTCCCTTCGACTAAAGATTTTAAAATTTTTGTGTTACTGCTTATGTTTGTGTTAGAGAATGTTAAATTACATAAAGAACCTATGTTAATTATTTTAAAATTCCCCTTTAGATATCTTGACTTAAGTTTTAGGTTTAATAGAGAACCATCGTATCGAGGGTTCATTCCTATTAGTAGGCAGGTATCTGACGCTGAAATTTTAGAGTTACTTAAACTTGCATTTAACAAATAGTTTTGCTCTACGTCAACATTTATATTTTGAGGCTCTGCTTGTCTTAATTTAAAAAATGGGTATTTACAAGATAAGATTTTTAACACGCTTAAAACCTCCACACTTGTACTTTTACTTAAACATAATGTTACCTGCAATGGCTGATAATAATGCTTTAGCAAATGGTTTTGGAAATAAAGTGTAAAAAAAAATTCTTTGAATAATTCTTGTCATGATAAAGGAATATACGACTTCTTAGTACCTAAAAAATTTTGAATTATTCTTTCTGGAGAAAACATTCCATCAAATGAAAATCGGGTTTTATCAGAAATTCAGTTTGTTTTAGACGTAGTTTCATCATAACCTGGTAGAATTTTTATTACACGGTTATTTTTGATGAATACTTGAATAGGAGTACCAAATCCATCTGAAAAATCGATAGAAGCGACATTCTTTAGCTCTCAACTTCTATTCACAAAAGGGTACGGTTTTGATGTTAGGGCTCCAACAGGGCATAGATCTATAACATTCCCAGATAGCTCAGAGTGGAAAATTTTTTCAACATAAGTACCAATTTCACTTTGCAGTCCTCTCCCGAACATTCCTATATCTTCTACTCCCGCAACTTCAGCAGCAAAACGAACGCATCTTGTACAATGAATACATCTGGTCATTACTGTTTTTACAATAGGGCCAATATTTTTGTTTAAGACAACCCGTTTAAAGCTATAGAACCTTTTTTTCGTCAAACCAAAAAAAAGAGATTGATCTTGAAGATCACACTCACCACCCTGATCGCAGATCGGGCAATCTAAAGGGTGGTTTAATAGTAAAAATTCGAGAACATTTTCACGTGCTTTTTTCACTAGCGAGCTGTTTGTATAAACAGCGCCGTTTGTTAAGCAAGATTTAGCATTCATTGCACATGAGACAATGGGCTTAGGTGAGTTCTTTAGCTCGACAAGACACATACGGCAGTTTCCTGAGATAGATAAATTTTTGTGGTAACAGTAATGAGGTATATTAACCCCCAATGTCTCACAATACTCAATAAGAGGTGTGTTTTGTTTTCAAAAATTATTGTTTATATTATTTTTAAATTCTAAATCATAATTAAATTTTATATTGTTTATGTGAAAGTATTTCAAGGTTAGAGTAAATTGAATTTTTATGAAAGGAAACGTAGCTTCAAATGGTTAAAGCGTCGACTTGTCACGTCGAAGATTGCTGGTTCAAATCCTGTCGTTTCCGCTTTGCAAATATTAGCTTTTAATATTTTTGATTTTATCTATTCGAATGTTATTTTTTAGTCTATAATAAATCGTCAAAATAGCTAGTCCTATCGCTGACTCTGCAGCAGCGATAGTCAGTATAAACAATACGAATACATAGCCTGTAAGATCATCCAGGTATATAGAAAAAATAATGAAATTTAAGTTTATTGCCAGTAACATTAGTTCAATTGACATTAATGTTATTAATATGTTTTTTCTATTTAAAACAAGCCCTAAAACGCCAATTAGGAATAAAGTGATAGCGATACTTAGTATGTAGTTTATGTTTAAAATTATCATATATATATTAATAAGCCTCACGCCATAGGTTTGGTGTTTAAAAGCTTAATGTTCTGCCAATTAAGCTATATTGTTATTCTTGTTTTGATTTTTTGCAGGAACCGTGTGCCTTTTAACTGTATATCTTTTGTATTACCGAAAAGAGCATTATGGCTGGTATGCAGTTGATATTTAAGCTTTTTTAAAGCAACAGCCAAATTCAAGTATACACACATCTGTTGTAACCCAAAAGTTACCCGCGTCATAATGCCCTTAACACAGGGCTTTACTACTTGGCTAAAACAAAACTACTGTTTTTACAGATAGTTTGGCGCCCCCAGTTTTAAACGCTGAAATCGCAACATTTTGTGGTATTCCGTAGGCTTCAAATAGAACAGTACCAGAGCTAACTTTGGCACTTCAATGGCTAACAGCGCCTTTGCCTTTACCCATTCTAACTTCAGTAGGTTTTGCAGTAATAGGTGTTGCAGGAAACACTCGTATTCATAATTTTCCTTTTCGATCTAATTTTCTAACGATAGCCTGTCTTGCAGCTTCAATTTGTCGCGCTGAAATAGTACCAGATTTAGTTGCTTTTAATCCAATATTTCCAAAATTTAATTTATTTGAGCGAAAATTGAATTTCGACAGTTTACCTTTTTGCACTTTTTTATATTTGGTTTTTTTAGGTTGTAAAAACATAGATTATTTAAAAATCATTTTCACACAATCAGACCTTTATTCCAAATGTACCATTTATGGTATAAGCTGTCGATTGGTAATAGTCAATTTTTGAATCAAATGATTGAAGGGAAAATTTGCCAAAAAAAACGCTATTTGTTTTTGCTCTTGGTGCTTTATTAAACCTACCTTTAATAACAATTTTTATACCTTTAAGACAAGATCTTTCAGACTTAATCAGTAACATAATAGCTTGTTTTAAAAACCCCAAAAAATAGTTGTCCTTTCGAGAGATAGTCATTTGACTGGTTCTTAGTTGGTTAAGCCTAAATTGATCACTTATAAACGAAGCTAGTAGTTTTGCTGATTTTCTTTTTGAAATATTAACGAACAAAATATTTATCGCTTCTTTAAAAAAGGGGTTTCTAACAAACCGTCTTAACTGTTTAAAAATAGTTTTTAGGTTCTTGATTTGAGGGTGTGATTTACACCTGTTTAAGTTTTGCATAGTTACAGAAATATTAGCTTTATTTTCAGTATATGCCGCTAAACTTTCAAGTAAAATTTCATAGAATCCCTTGATACTTTTTGACTTGGTAATCGTACAATGTTTTTTTAATTTTTTTTTATAACATACATTGTTTTAGTTGTAACATAAAATGAAATGAATATTTGTAAAGAGCTGTCAGAATAAAAGATTTTACAACTATGAATTTTTATTTTGTATAAGCCAAAGAAGCGGTTTAAGTATTTTTGTATTTCTAAAGTTTTATATACATATAGTGAAAAGTCTTCATTGCTTTTCTCAATATATTTTACTTCTCAATTGTTTTTTTTTACACCTTTTCTAAAGATACGTGCGTCTGTCTTTTGACCCATTTTATTTATTTTTTTTCTTATAAGAAAACTGCTTTCGTGTAGTGACAAATTCACCCAATTTATGCCCAACCATTTCGTCTATAATTTTTATGGTTGTAAATGTTTTCCCATTGTAAGCTTTTAATGAAAATCCTACAAATTTTGGTAATATTACAGAATTTTTAGATATGGTTTTAATGCTATTTCTTTGGGTTAATTCAGAATCTTTTACTTTTTTAAGCAAATCGTTTTCAACGTATGGCCCTTTTCACTTAACTCTGTTCATTTTTTAATGTTTTAACACTTTAGTTTTCGTTTTAGTAAGAATTTTTGATAAATTGTGTTAAGTTCAAAATTTACCAACTTTCATGTCAACCAATGCTTAATTTCAAGTTATTTGTAATATTGTCATCAGCCTCCATCTGGTTTTACAGATGTATGGTAACTCAATACTCCTACGTTTAAATCTGATAGCACTATTTGTAAGTGTAACACCTCTAATCAAACTTGAAATAAAAATCAATATAGGCGTAATTAAGAATATAATAATATTAGAGCTGCTAGGAAAAATGGTTTTTTAACAAACAGTTTTAATCTGTCTGCAAGTTGCCTGAAGTAAACTTAAAAAATCAAGAATGTTTGGGCCTTTTCTTCTTTATATAATACCCATAATTTTTCGTTCAGCTATAATAGAATATGCCACAGAAATCAACAAAAGGGCAACAATTGCAAGGATTTTTAATACAGTCATTTTTATTTTAAATAGTATAATAAAAGATAAGGTAAGGTACATCTTTTTGACTAGAAACGTTCAATTAAAGATTTTTTATCTTAATGTTTTACTTGTTTTATACTTTTGATTGTTCTTTTTGCTACTTTTGGTAGGTTTACCCCATGGGGTCACAGAAGATTGACCCCCAGAACTCTTCCCTTCACCGCCTCCGTGAGGATGGTCTATAGGGTTCATGGCCACTCCTCTAACGGTTGGGCGTTTGTTCAACCACCTATTCCTGCCTGCTTTGTTTATTTTTCTAAAAAATGAAAATTCGTTTGATACAGTCCCAATTGTAGCTTGACATGTAGACGACACGAGCTTTTGTATTCCAGAGCTTAAAACAATACGGCAATATGTGGGAGTTGTTTCGATTAATCGGGCATATGTTCCGGCTGAGCGGGTTAATTGTGCTTTTTTATTAGCTTTTAATGAAACATTGTGAACAAACCCTCCAACAGGAATTTTAACTAGTGCTAAACAATGCCCAATTTTAATGTCAGCACTAAACCCCGATTTTACAATGCTGCCAATTTTTAAATTTTTAGGAGCAATAATATAGAAGTATTTAGAGTTTAAAAAATCATAAACGGACGCTACAAAAGTTGTTCTATAAGGGTCATATTCTATACTTGTAATAACTCCTATCGAGTCTTTGCTTCTCGTAAAATCAATTTTTCTGTACTTTTTTTTATGCCCATTACCTTTATGGTACACTGTGATTTTTCCAGAATTGTTTTTTCCTGCTTCATTTTTTTTACCTTTGATCATACTTTTGATTAAAGGAACTTTATTCAAGTTTTTTCTTGATAATTTGATTAACTTTTTTTGAGTCAATGCGGTAAATTTGTTTTCTATTACATTCATAGGAATAAAAGTTATTTCAAAAATTTTAAAAATTCATGTTTTTACTAAAAATAGCAAATAGATCACTATCTTCGTGTGATTTAAGTATTTATAATTATTCAAAATATATTTTTCATAATATTGACATTTTACAATTTGCAAAAAAGAGGGTATTTTCGTTCTATTTACGTTGATTATTTTTATTCTTTATTGCTAATTTGTACAATCTTAAAACAAAAACAAACTACTTTATTTCATATATTTATTTTTCTTTTTTGAACAAACAAAAACTAATCAGTTACATTGTAAGTATCAAATTACTTACAACAAACACTTTTGTCAATGTAAACAATATTAAGGGCAATCCTAAGTTTTTTTATTCTGCCGGTATGCTTAATTTACAAAAACGTCAAAAAATTAGGCAACCTAAAGCAGCAATTACACTTCTGCGTACCTTATTGTTAAGATCCAAACCTCTTAAGCAAAAACCGGTGGCGGTTCATTTTAGCAACTTATTTTTCAACCATCAGTCATATGTTTTTAAAAAGCTGAGTAAAAAAATTTTTGCAAAATTAGCAATTAGTAACACTTCTAGGCCACATAATGGTTGTAGATTGAAGAAAAAAAAGCGTATCAAAATTCGTACTCGAGCTAGAAAATTATAGGAGGGATGACTGAGTGGTTTAAAGTGGCAGATTGTAAATCTGTTAAGTTTATCTTACCGTAGGTTCGAATCCTACTCCCTTCAACGAAATATAACGCAGTTGGTAGCGTGCCTGTTTTGGGAACAGGAAGTCATGTGTTCGAGTCACATTATTTCGATAAAGACAAATTTTTCCCACTTTTAAGTTTATAGTATGGGGTTCTTGTAATAGTTTTTAAAGAGTTATGAAAATTTGAAACGTTGCTTAAATATGACAATTTTTGGCAATTTTTAATTTGTTCTTTAGAATAAATTTTGTTATTTAATTTAAGACTTAATAAGCCAATAAATGGGTTAATGTTTTCTAATTCTTTAAATGTTAAATTAGCATTATTACCGCTTAATAAAAAAATAGGCCCATGTATTAATACTATCAAATTTTTAAATATTGAATTCTTTAAAGTTTTTACCATTAATTTATTAAGAATTCTATAATACTTTAGTTTATGGTTAGCTAAATTTTGCTCAACCTTAATCCAGTTTTTTTTATTTATGGAGCCTCCATGGAAAAAAAAAAAACAGTTTATTGTTCTAAAATAATGTCTAATTTTGATGCTTTTATACGTTTTTAAGTTAAAATCCATTTACTATTTTTGGGCTTAGTAGGATTCGAACCTACGACAAAACCGTTATGAGCGGTACGTTCTACCTCTAAACTATAAGCCTAAAAAACAACCAAAAAAATAATTTTTGATTTTATGAGAAATATAAGTTTAGGCCAGCTTATCATTGTTTTTTTTGTAATACTTTTGCTTTTTAGTGATTTTTCAAAAATAACAAAAAATCTACACAATTTAATTAAAAAAAGAAAAAAAAAATAAATTCAGGAAAAAAAGGACTTGAACCCTTGACTTTTGGTTTTGGAAACCAACGTTCTGCCAGCTGAACTATTCTCCTAGAAAACTTATGCTTTATAAATACTTACTAGAAATTAAATACCGTATTCTATTTTCGTTTATTTCTTGATGTTTTATATTTTTAAATTGCTATTATTTTAAAGAAACTTTACTATATGTTTTTATAAAGTTTACTATGACATCAAATAATAATAACTTATTATGTTTTTTAACAACAGATGTAATTGAAGTTTTTTCAGCATACCTCCAACTATCGCTTAATATTGCTAACCAAACAACAATAATGTTTATATATTGCCAAATTTGTGCATATTTTTCTACAGGCTTACGCGTTTTTGAATATGATTATTTTAAAACAATTGTAAAAGTTATTGTTGTTTATTGAATAGGGTCTGTCTATGCTTTAAATAGCTTTATTTTTCCAGCTAGTTGAGACTTTTTTTTTCAATTCCAAGAGTTTTCATCTTTTCAAAATTTGACATTCTATTTTGAGGCTAAATTAAATGAATATTTAGCTTTTTACAAATCATTATACTACTTATTCATGTCACTTTGCCAAATTCTAATTTTATTTTTTATTTTCTTAGAATTATTTAAAACGAACTTATTTTACATCAAAAAATTTCGAAAAACGTGCTATTTTATGATCTTTATATTTTCGACGGTTTTAACGCCTCCAGAAGTGATGCATCAAGTAACAATTAGTGTTTGTAGCATATTGCTTTATGAAGCAATAACAGTTTGCACAATGTTTAAAACAGAGCTCCTTGTTAAGTAGGTAACCAGTTAAAACTTATTAATATACCTACCGAAAATAATAAATAGCCTAGAGACAATGGGAGGAAGCTTTTTCAGCCTAAATACATCAATTGGTCATATCTATATCTTGGTAATGTTGCTCGCGTAACAATAAAAAAAATTACACCTAGAGCAACTTTTAGACTAAACCAAAAACTGCCTGGAAAAAAAGTAAAGGGATATAAGTTAATTATAGGCAGCCACCCTCCTAAAAATAACGTAGATAAAAAAGCACTCATTAAAAGCATATTAGCATACTCTCCTAAAAAGAATAAAGCAAAAGTCATTGCAGAATATTCAACATTGTATCCAGAGACTAACTCAGCTTCAGCTTCAGGTAAATCAAAAGGGTGTCGATTTGTTTCAGCAAGCATTGAAACGCAAAAAAATAAAAAACATTGGCAATAAAGGTACTATAAATCAAATTTTTTCTTGAGCCATTACGATAGAACTTAAATTAAAAGACCCAGCGCAGATACAAACATTAATTATAATAAATCCAATTGATACTTCGTAAGAGATCATTTGAGCAGCAGAACGCAAAGCACCTAAAAAAGGGTACTTTGAATTACTAGACCAACCAGCCATTATAATACCATAAACACTTAATGAAGAAGTTGCAAATAGGTATAATACTCCTACGTTTAAATCTGATAGCACTATTTGTTTTGATAAAGGTAACACAGCCCATCCGATTAAACTTAAAATAAAGGTCAACATAGGCGCAATTAAGAATACAATAATATTAGAGTTGCTAGGAAAAATGGTTTCTTTAACAAATAGTTTTAATCCATCTGCAAGTGGTTGAAGTAAACCTAAAAAACCAATAACGTTTGGGCCTTTTCTTCTTTGTATAATACCCATAATTTTTCGTTCAGCTATAGTAAAATATGCAACAGAAATCAACAAAGGGACAACAATTGCAAGGATTTTTAATACGGTACAAATTATTAATACAGTCATTTTTATTTTAAATAGTATAATAAAAGATAAGGTAGGATTCGAACCCACGGTATTTTTCAATACAATAGTTTTCAAAACTAACGCCTTAAACCACTCGACCACTTATCCTTTAGAAAAGCAAAAGAAGGGATTTGAACCCTCATCTTTAATCTTGGCAAGATTACACTCTACCAAATTGAGTTACTTCTGCTGTATTCCCGTTTACGTTTATGAAAAAAACTTAATAGATTTAAGTAAAAAAGTTAGTTCTTTTTGAGATTTAGAAGAGGTAACGAGAGTAATATCTAGTTTTGGTATATGTTTAAAAAATTGAAATTGGGTTTCTAGTTCCGAAAAGGTTAAAGGGGTTTTAAATTGAAACGTTAATGAATTAACTTGTTTCAAATTTGGGCGAACAGGTGGTGCTTGGTGGTGTTTGGTTTTTGAATATAAACAAGTTTTTAGTTTTACATAAAAAAAATACATAGGCGCTTTTCTTAAAACTATTTTACAACCAACAGGGTTGCCTTTTTTAATTTTCAAAAAAACGTTTAGGTGCTTAGATTTTGTTACTTTGCCTTTTTTACCTGAAAGAAATTCTAAGGCCAACAAACTGGAAATTAGATATTTAAAACTTGACTTTTGGTAACCAAAGTTTAATACCATCTTTTTAATCTTAGGCACTTGTATTACGTTTTGGTAATAGAATGTGTTGATTAAATCGTACTTTAGAATTTTATAAAAATATGCTTTTAAAAAAAACATTTTTGTTTACTTTTAAACAAACCCTGGAGAAAGAGTTACAAATTTGATTTTTTTTCTTTTTTTTAAAACTTTTGGTATAGGGCCGATTATTCTAGATGCGATTGGTTTTCCTTGTTTGTTTATTAAGCTAACTGCATTTAATTGAAAAAAGGTAGTTGTACCGTCTTTCTTTTGCAATTTGCTTTTAGTCCTAAGAATAACAGCTTTATGGACTTCACCTTTTTTTACTTTGGATGTTGACCGAGACTTATTACGAAGTTTTTGTACAGATACTATTATCGTATCGCCTGCAACAGCGAAACGTCTTTTAAAACCATTTAAAACTTTAATACATTTAACAGTTTTAGCACCTGAGTTATCTGTTACTTTTAAAATTGTTTGTTGTTGAATCATTTTTTTTGCGTTTATAGCTCAATTGGATAGAGCGTTGGGTTTCGGTTCCAAAGGCTATAGGTTCAAATCCTATTAGACGTATGTTCTTATGAATAAAGTTAGAACCACCTATAAAAAAAGTATTTTTTTTTTACAAAGGCGTACTCGTACAAATTCTTTTTTTTAGTTAAGTTTACGCCTGAGTTATTTATTATGGCTAATAATTCAGCGACAAGCTTTTTATGTAATCTCGTTTCACTTTTTCCTTTTTTTTTACTCAAAAAAAATTTTAAAGCTAAGGAAATTCGTGTTTGACTGTTTACTATATAAGGAAACTCTTTTAATTGAGACCGTTTGCTTTTTTGTTTTAATTGTTTTACCTTAATTAAAGGTGTTATACTTACAAGCGCCTGATTGATACACTTTTTATGGTTTTTGACAAATGATTTGTAAAAAAATTTAACGCTTTTTAATCAAATTTTTTCAGATACAGCAGTTTTCCCATTTAAGACTAATTGATTAATTATTTTTTTGTTCATAAATTTGTTAATTGTTAGTTTTTTTAGTACCATACTTTGAACGTGATGTTTTTCTTGATTTTAGTCCGCTAAAATCTAATTTCCCACGAACTAAATGGTATTTTATACCTGGTAAATCTTTTACTCGACCGCCTCTTACCATAACTGTTGAGTATTCTTGTAATTTATGCCCTTCACCAGGAATATAAGCCATTATTTTTTTGTTATTAGTTAACCGCAATTTAACTAATTTTCTTAATGCGGAATTAGGCTTTTTTGGTGTTCTTACAAAGACTTTCGTACACACTCCTTTCTTTTGCGGACATTTTTCTAAAGCAGGCACTTTATTTCGTGTTTTTCTTTTTTTTCTTTTGCTACGACACAGTTGATTTATAGTAGGCATTTTTTTAATACTGATACCAAAAAAGGGACTTGAACCCTTACTCTTTTATAAAAAGAACTAGAACCTAAACCTAGTATGTCTACCAATTTCATCATTTTGGCTGTAACTACGCTATGTTACCCGTTACCGGACTTGAACCGATACTTTTTATATAAAAATCAGATTTTAAGTCTGACGTGTCTACCAATTTCACCAAACGGGCGTTTAGAATATTCCACAATTTGATATTTTAACATTGGGTGCACAAGTATTTGGACTTTTAACTACTCTATTTTTTTTTCATTATTTTAGCATTAGCGTTGTTCTTCCAAACTTTATAGAAGTAAAAAAATTTAGAACAAAAAAACTAGCGAAAAACACAGTTTCTATTTCAGCAATGGGTTTAGAACTAACAAATAATAAAAAAGTAATTAACCATAATTATACATTATTTATGCAATAACTTGAAAAAAAGTACAAACTGTTGGTTGGCTTTATGCTATTCAAGCATAAAGGTATTGGTTCGATTCCAGTTATTCCTGCAAGTTAATAGCCTTAATCTCTCTTTAGGTTGGATTTGAACCAACAACCTAGTGGTTAACAGCCACTCGCTCTGCCCTTGAGCTACTAAAGACGCAAAAAACGTTATAAAAGAAGAAATATTGCTTTTTTAAAAACACCTATAACTTATCTTTCATAAAACTTAAGAAAAGAGCTAAAATCAATTCAAAAGGGGTAATACATTAAACAGTTTGCATAACTAATATGTTCTATTACTAATATTTGCAACGTTTTATAATTTACATAAAAATGTTTGGGGGGTATTGGGCAAATCTTTGAGTTTAAAATATTAGAGATAGTAAATTCAAATATTTCTTTGTCTAAGGTTATTAAATCCCCTTTTTTTAGCAAATAAGAGTTATATTGAACAATTTTGTCATTGACATAAATTTTTTTATGTGAGATTATTTGTCTTGCATTACTAAAACTGTAAGAAAAATGCGTTCTATATAATGCTGTATCTAATCTGCTTTCTAGTTTTTCAATAAACAAAACACTAGGGTGCCTGTTTGAACCTTTAAACTTTTTTTGCACAGATTTTACTGTTCTCTTTAAAGACTTTTTCCGCAGTTTACCGTAAAAAAGGCTTAATCTTTGTTTATTCTGTAAGTTATATTTGAATTTCTTGTTAAAAAAGTTTTTGAAATTAGATAAAAAATATGAAATGGGGTCATAAAATCTTTGCTTTTTAAATCTTAGTTGTGAATACTGAAATTTCTCTCATTTTTTCTTTTTGAATTTCAAAAATTTGTTTCTGCTTTGTACATTTTTTCTTAGTGGCAAAAACTTTTTATATAAGGGTTTATTTCGCTGTTTTTTTATAAAATGCATAAATATTTGAGTGCTTTATTAGACCGTACTAAAGGCCAGGGGCTTGTGACAAACTCACTCGATTTATGCGAGCTTTTTTTTATGCTTGAACCGAGGGGGGGTTTGCCGGTTTTTATGGGTGAAATTTGTTTGTTTTTTTCTTAAAGGTGTTTTTTTTAATAGCGAGTAAAATAAGAAAAAAAACGTTAGTTTTAAGTTTTTGTCAACAAAGTTATAGCTTCCTAATGCTCTATATGTTATCTTAAAAGTTTTTAAAGATCTTCAATCAAAAGATAAGATAGGTATTCCAGCTTTATAAAACTCATTAATTGTGCTAGTTTCAACTTTTTGATTAAAAATGATAACTAAATGTGGTTTTGTTTTAACTGTTAATAAAAATTGAAGATTCTTTGAGAAATTTTGTGATTGAATTATTTTCAAGTAAGTTAGTATTGAAAAACGATTTCTAAATATTCCACTAATTCATGACTTTTCTGGTATAAAATTATGATTTGTAAAATGAACAAGTTTTACTTGCCTTATTTTAGAAATCAAGGGAAAACCTATAAACAAAATCTTAAAATGGCTTACATGGTACTCAAAAATAATCTTTAACACCTGTTTTAAGTAAGCTTCTATTTGTTCTAGCAAACCAGATAAAAAATTACTGGTATCAAAAGCGGGGGGTTTAGAATATGTTTGTAATTTTAACAAATTGTATTTAAACAATTTGTATTTCTGAACTTTTATTTTATGAGTTTTCATTTTTAAATTTTTTTACCTTCTTTTAATTGTATTTTTTCTGTCGCGTACAATATACCTTTTCCTTTATAAGGCTCCGGCGCTTTATATGACCTAATCAACCCAGAAATTTGGCTTACAAGTGAATGTGATTGGCCTAAAATGAAAAGCTTATTCGATTTTAAGCAAAAAATTTTTAAATTTTTTGGGATTTTAAAGTAAACAGAGTGACTATAACCTAACTTGAAATGTAACACATCTAAATGAAATATTTTCAAAGTAGAAACACGGAACCCTACTCCAATCAATTTAAGCTTCTTACAAAAAAAAAGTGAAATATCTAAAAGCATCTGTTTTAATAAACTGACTTGTGTCCCTTGCATAACTTTTAATTTCTTTTTTTCATTATTTGATACGTTAAAAAAAGGCTCACGAGTTACTTTAACCATTCTTTTTTTTTTGTCGATAACTAATTTCGTTTTTAAGGTTAATGCTTTCTGAGTGGAAGAGTTTGCAAAAATAACAATACGTGCAATGTCACAGTAATATGTTGCCACATTTTTTGGAATCTTAATGATATGTCTTTTTGTAGTGTAATTCATTTTTATTTGATCATAAACAAAGGTTTGCCTCCTGTTTGAGTCTTTTTACACTCGTGAACAGTCATCAAACCTTTTGATGTAGAAAATATAATGAGGCTTTTTTTTGTAGCAAGTTTTCATAACTGTGGTACTGAGTAGTAAATGTTACGGCTGGGTTTAAAAATGAATTTTATTGAGTTTATTGCTGGATTTCCGTTTCTATATTTTAAAAAAATTTTTAGTAAACTTGAATCTGAATTTTCAATTTTGTAACCTAAAATGAAACCTTCATTTCAAAGAATATTTAAAAAAGCAATTGCTAATTTTGACTTTGGCTGGAAAAAAAAATCTCTCCGTGAAATTTGGTTATTTTTTAAATTAGTAGATATGGTTCATAAAGTGTTTAACATAATACGTCCAGGGACAGGTTTGAACTGCCGACACAAGGATTTTCAGTCCTTTGCTCTACCTAC
>Ga0138263_1011010_pt1 | contig 14220 bp, 10 predicted proteins | sample RNAICE20151115_2_FD_105274 | JGI IMG/M metagenome (GOLD analysis project Ga0138263, IMG submission 105274) | Metatranscriptomics of polar marine prokaryotic and eukaryotic communities from Arthur Harbor ice station, Antarctica -... | ecosystem: Environmental > Aquatic > Marine > Unclassified...
AATTGTAAGTGCACTATAAATAGGTGGTAAGTTTCCATCTGGGAATACAATATCTAATACAGGACCAATAATTTGAGTAACGAAACCTTTATTTAGACTAGTTTTTACCATTTTGACTTTACATATTTAAATATTTAAGAATAAATATACTTTCAGAATTTAACATACTATTCAAAAAAAATAATATTGGATTTAAATTTTCTTAACTAACTATCATTGTACAACAAAACACTTTGAATTCTTGAATAAATCGTTAAAATAAAGTTACGACATATTTATTAAAAAAATTCTTCAGAAACAACTCGTCCAGTAACTTTTAGCCAATTTTGTGCTCCAGGGTAATTGTCAGGTGCTAATTTAAGAGCTTGTCGCCAATATTCTGCTGCTTTATCAAAAAATTCTTTAGCTAATTCTAAATATTCATCATTACGCATTTCTAAGTTTTCGTCCTGATTTTGCATTTGTAAAGCATTTAAGCCTTGCGAATGATAAATTACTGCGATATTATTTAACGCTTGGGGTAAATTTGAATTTAGTTCCAGACCCTGATGGTAATATTCTAAAGCTTGTGAATAGTTTCCATTATTACCATAAATTAATCCTATATTATACAAGGTATAACTTCTATCGTAAGGATCTTCTTCTAACTGAAGAGCTTCATAATAATTTTCTAATGCTTCAGCATATTTACCATCAGACTGCGCTGACATTCCAGCTCTATAGTATGAAAATGCTTGTTTTTCTTGCTTACTTGCAGGTAGAACTTTTAGCAATATATCTGCAATCACAGTAAACGTTTTATCGATAAAATTACTCATTTAGTTCTCCCTTCAATAAAATTTTGAGTCATACCAAAATTTTTAGAGTTAAAATAATTACAATTAGAATCTTTTAACTCTAAAGTCATTTAAATTGAATTTGAAGTAACGAAAGGTAATAAAGATAAAACTCGGGCTCTCTTAATGGCTTTTGCAATTTGACGTTGTTGCTGAACAGTAACTCCAGTAGCACGTCTAGGAAGAATTTTCCCTTGTTCGGTTACAAATAACTTTAATAAATCAATATCTTTATAATCAATTTTTTGGTTTATACTAATTGGAGATAATTTCTGTTTTTGTGCTAGCATCTTTTATTTAATTTCCTTATGCATTGTAGGTTTATTACAGTGTCGACAGTATTTTTTAAGTTCTATTCTTTCTGGATTATTACGCCTGTTCTTTTGTGTTGTATAACGTGAAACACCATTTGAACGTTTATTTGTATTTGAGCGACATTCGGTACACTCTAAAGTAATTAAAATTCGAACACCTTTAGTTTTTGCCATATAAATTTCTCTGAAATAATGATTTTCTAATAATAGTTTTAGTATACTATATTGCACAAAAATTTTTATCTTATCAAGGTTTTAATAAAAAACTCTTAAAACCATGTCTTTAATAGAAATTTTTATCAAAACCTTTTAATTTTAAAGAAAATATATTATATTTCTAAAACCCAAATATTCCACTAATAAATTAAAGGATTAATAAATAATTTTATGGCTAACAATGCGTCTGCAGAAAAACGTATTTTAATAAATAAACGTAATCGTTTACAAAACCGTTTTTATAAAAGTTCTGTTCGAACTCTAACTAAAATGTTTTTAAAAGATTTACAAGTTTATAAGACTTCCCGTGATTTAGAGGATAAAAAAAAGCTCAAAATCGTTTAAATTTAGTCTACAGCTTAATTGATAAGGGTTCAAAAAGAAATGTCTTTCCGAAGAATACTGCTGCTCGTAAAAAATCAAAATTAGCCCGACAATTAAAAATAGCATAAATTTTTATGCAAAAAATAGGAGCAGTTGAAAAATTGTAGTTAAGGAAATTTTGACAAATAATTTTAAATTTTCTTAACATTTATTATGAATGGATAAAAATAAAAGATAATTTTTTGTTTTCTATAAGATTTATTATTAATAAAGAGTATGAAACAAGATATGAATTATATTACAGCTCTACCAGATTTTGTTGAAATGCAACGAGTAAGTTTTTGTTGGTTTATAGCACAAGGCTTGAATGAAGAGTTAAGTATGTTTTCTCGAATTCATGATTTTAGTTACAACACCGAATATAGATTATTTGGACAAGAATACAGTTTGGTAAAACCTATTTATACTATAGTAAGAGCAAAAAAATTAGCTGCAAATTATTCGGTACAATTAGTTATCCCATTGGAAGTTCGAAATAAAAAGTTAAATAGTGTTCGTTATTTCGGTCAATTTACCATTATAAATTTACCACTAATGACTACAACTGCTACATTTGTAATTAATGGGTGCGAGCGGGTTATTGTTAGTCAAATTATTCGAAGTCCAGGAATTTATTTTGAGAAAAATAAAAATCAACGGAAACGAAAGCACTTTAAATCTAAGGTATCAGGTCATGTTTCAAAATTAGGGTCCTTTTTACCAAGCGGACTACCATGGGTAATTCCTTCTGATCAACCTTGGAAACCTTGGATTATTGGAAATAAACAAAGCCTTTCAACAAAATATCCAGATAAGATTAACAGAATTGACGTTTCTTTTTCTCTAAAAGCATTTAAAGTTTATCGAATTATTTCGAGAACTTCAAATCAACAAGTTAAGCAAGAAAGAATCAAAATATTTTTACAATGGTTAAAACTAAATCAAAAAGAATTAACTTTACAAAATAATCAAAAACTTTCAGAAATTTCTTTTTTATTAAATTATTGGAATTTCTTATTAAAGTTTTTAATTAAATATGAATTAGTACAAGAAAAATTTTCTTCTGAGTTACTGCCTATTAAAAAAATCTGGTTACAAAAAATCATTAATATTTGGAATAGTCAGAATCGATTAAATAACACCATAGAATTAAAGCAAACAAGTCATCTAATTCAAGATTATAAAAAAAAGATTCAATTTTATCAAAATGTTGTTCAAACTAAATTCTTTGATAATCTAATTTTAATTTCTTTTTTAACCAAAGACAAAAAACTTTTAAACTTGGAAAGTCTCGCAATTAGTGATCAAGGGAAAAAAATTACCGTTTCTAATTTAAAAAATGATAATGTAAAATTCTCTTTTTACTTCTCAACAAGTTTAAAAGAAGTTTTTAAGTATCGCGCACCAAAAAAAACAAAAACTCAACGAATTTAAAATTAGACGCCCAAATTTATATCTTCGAAGTCCTAGCAAAATTGTACAATTTAAAGAAGACCATCAAATTTCCGATTTTTATAAAGAAAAATATAACGCAAAAGATTTATATACAGCAACGTTGATACCTGAATCAGGTTCTTGGATTCGATTTGGTTTTCAAAAAAACACTAATATAAATAAGTACCAATATCCAATTCGTAATCAAGAAGATGAAGTTATTATCCAAATTGATAAAATAACTCAAAAGCCTATACTTCATTTATTAAAAGAGATGGGTTTAACTGATTGGGAAATCTATTCAAATTTAAAACATTCAGATTTTTTCTATTTTACTAAACCGTTTTTAACAGGTTCTATTGATTCAAATCAGCCATTCTTAAGGTTTGAGCTTCAATCTGATTATTATAAAAATATTTCAGAATTTTCTCGTATTTTCGATGCTCGTTATTACCGTTTAGGTAAAATTGGTCGTTTTCGTATAAATAATCGTTTGAATTTAAAGCTTAGTAATAGAACTTATACAATAACATACGAAGATATTTTTGCCATTCTTGATTGCTTAATAACGTTATCAATTTCTAAAACCACAAGTGATGATATTGATCATTTAAAAAACAGGCGAGTTCGATCAGTAGGTGAATTATTACAAAATTTATTCCGTGTTGGTTTTCAAAGGTTAGTAAGAAAATTAGGAAGTCAAATAAATAAAAGAGAATCAGGCCAAATTTCTAGTTTTAATATTATTGGTGCTACAGTAAGAGAGTTTTTTGGATCCAGTCAACTTTCTCAATATATGGACCAAACGAACCCGTTATCATCTTTAACTCACCGACGTCGTATTAGTAGTTTAGGGCCGGGTGGATTAGATCGTGATCGAATTAGTTTTGCTGTTCGTGATATTCATCCAAGTCATTATGGAAGAATTTGCCCAATCGAGACACCTGAAGGACAAAATGTTGGTTTAATAGCATCATTAACAACTTGTGCTCGTATTAATAAATTAGGATTTCTTGAAACACCATTTTGGCGGGTAATTAATGGAAAAGTTATTAAGACTGGAAACCCAATTTATTTAACAGCTGATATTGAAGATTTCTATAAAATAGCTCCAGCTGATATATCTATAAATGAAAAAAATTATTTAACACAAAATTTAATACCTGTTCGCTATAAGCAAGATTTTATTACAGTTGCCCCATTTCAAGTTGATTTTATTACTATTTCACCAATCCAAGTGGTTTCAGTGGCTACTTCATTAATTCCATTTTTTGAGCATGATGATGCGAATAGGGCATTAATGGGTTCGAATATGCAACGGCAATCCGTTCCATTAATGTTGCCTCAGAAACCGATTGTAGGAACTGGATTAGAAAATCAAATCGCTATTGATTCTGGATTAACAATAAATGCTCAAGGTTCAGGTATCGTCAATTCTGTAACAGCTGATTATATTATTGTTAAAGAGTATTCAGGTAGAAAATTAAAATATATCTTACAAAAATATCAACGTTCAAATCAAGAAACTTGTATAAATCATAGACCTATTGTATGGAAAGGAGAATCAGTTAAGTCAGGCCAAATGTTAACCGATGGCCCTGGTATAACAAGTAATGAACTTTCATTAGGTCAAAATGTCTTAGTAGCGTATATGCCTTGGCAAGGATATAATTTTGAAGATGCTATATTAATTAATGAAAGATTAGTATATGAAGATGTTTTCACTTCAATTCATATTGAAAGATATGATATTGAAATTGAACAAGATGATGATGTTTCTGAGCAAATAACAAGAAATATACCCAATTTAAGTTTTTCAGAAATTCAAAATTTGAATGATGATGGAATTGTATCTCTTGGAACCTTTGTAAAACCTGGGGATATATTAGTTGGAAAAATAATTGCTAAAAACGATTCAGAGCAATTGCCTGAAGCAAAATTACTTCGTGCTATCTTCGGAGCAAAAGCTAAAGGAGTCCGTGACACATCTTTTCGAATGCCTAAGGGAAAATATGGTCGTGTCATTGATCGAGTTACCTTCAATCGAAAAACAAAATTAGCTTATAAATTTGAAAAAATTCAAGTTTTTATAGCTCAAATTCGAAAAATTAAAGTTGGCGATAAAATAGCAGGTCGTCATGGTAATAAAGGAATTATATCTCGTATTTTACCAAGACAAGATATGCCGTTCTTACCTGATGGTACACCTATTGATATCATTTTAAATCCTTTAGGCGTTCCCTCAAGAATGAATGTGGGACAATTATATGAATGTCTTTTAGGGTTCGCGGGGCATAAATTAAATCGTCGTTTTAAAATCTTACCATTTGATGAAATGTATGGACCAGAAGTTTCACGGATTTTAATTAATAAAAAATTAAGACAAGCTTCGATTGAAAATGATGAAGCGTGGGTCTTTAATCCTTATTCTGCAGGTAAAATGGTACTTATTGATGGACGGACTGGAAAAGAGTTTGAAAATCCAATTACTGTTGGAAATGCTTATATGTTAAAACTTATTCATTTAGTTGATGATAAAATGCATGCTAGAGCAACAGGACCGTATTCATTAATAACGCAACAACCCTTAGGTGGTAAAGCACAACAAGGTGGACAACGTTTTGGAGAAATGGAAGTTTGGGCTTTAGAAGGTTTTGGTGCAGCATTTACTTTAAAAGAGCTTTTAACAATTAAATCAGATGATATGCAGGGTCGAAATGAAACTTTAAATGCAATTGTTAAAGGTCAATTAATTCCAAAGTCAGGTGTTCCTGAATCATTCAAAGTTTTATTACAAGAATTACGTTCTATTGGTTTAGATATGAGTACATATCGAATTGAAAATTATAATTTAGATCAACAATATGAAGTTGAAGTTGATTTAATTGAAACTTATGATTCATTAGAAAAGACATTTCCTCCAACATCAAATATAAATGATATATCTTTTTAATTTAAAGACAAGTGATGATACAATCTGAAAAAGAATTTGACTATATCAAAATAAAATTAGCTTCTCCTCTTCGAATTCTTCAATGGTCCTATCGTCGATTACCTAATGGTCAATTTATTGGTGAAGTTCAAAAATCAGAAACCATTAATTATCGAACGTTTAAACCGGAGATGGATGGGTTGTTTTGTGAACGAATTTTTGGGCCAAGTAGAAGTTTCGAATGTGCTTGTGGAAAATATAAATTGATTAGATATGAAGGCCTTATTTGTGAACGGTGTGGTGTTGAATTAACAGAATCACGTGTTCGTCGACATCGTATGGGTCATATTAATTTAATTTATCCTGTTGCGCATGTTTGGTATACTAATAGTCGTCCGAATTATATGGCTTTATTATTAGAAATTGAACAATGTGAAAAAAATTTAAATACAAGTTGGCAAATCTTACGGTTTTCCTTACCAGGTATATATGATCAAGTTTTACGACCAGTTCTTCTTTCAGATCAGTGGCCAAATAATTCAATTGATGAATATTTAAAAACTATCTGTAAAGATTTTTCTACAATGTCATTAGAATACTCTAAGATTTGGGCCAAAAAGTCCAAAGCTTGGTATCAAAAACTATTCGAAATTTACCAAGAATTACTTTATTCTAAAGTTGAAACTATTTTTCAATTCATCGATTTCATTGAAAATATTCAGTTAACTAGTCAAATTGATTCTGTACACTTTATATTTGATTATCTTGAGAATGAAAAAATCTTAGATTTAATGGATCCTGTAAATACAACGACTCAAATTACTCAGTCACAAGATCCTACTCAAATCAATTTATTAGACCCTTCACGCGATATCTTTTTGTTTTTAAATACATTTCCAAAAAAACAAAATAAAGAGTTGTTTAGAAAATTAGTACGAAAATCTAATACGGTAAAATCATTGGATGATCGTATTAAAAGAATAAAATTAGCCTCATTAGCTTACTTTATCGCAGAAGATGAAATTTCGTATTATGGTCTTCATTGGGACTTACAACAATATCGACGTTCTCGCGAATTAGGGTTTACGGCTTATCCTTTAAAACCTGAGCCAAAACCTAAATTACAAAACCGACGTTACAATACACCAAAGTATTTATTACGGATGACACCGACTTATTTAATTGGTTCTGTTTTAATTAAGAAAGAGTTAGAGAATTTAGATATTATTAAAGAAATACAAAAAACACGGAAATTTATTGTTATTTGTAGCAAAATATTACATAAAGAAAAACCTATTTATCACTTTTTACGATTGTTCCGTAAATGGGAATTACAACGTGCTTATAAATTACGAGATCAAGCAATCAAACGGATTCGTATTTTAGAAAATTTATTAGCTACCGGGTCAAATCCTGCTTGGATGATTCTTACAATCTTACCCGTTATTCCCCCTGCTTTACGACCGATGATTCAATTAGAAGGTGGACGTTTTGCAACTTCTGATTTAAATGAGTTATATCGTCGTATTATTACACGAAATAACCGATTATTGCGTTTATTGGAAATTGATGCACCTCAATTAATTATTCGAAATGAAAAACGAATGTTACAAGAAGCGGTTGATACTTTAATTGACAATGGAAAACGGGGTAAAATTGCTTTAAGTGCTAATAATCGTCCCTTAAAATCACTCTCTGATATTATTAAAGGTAAACATGGACGTTTTCGACAAAATCTTTTAGGAAAACGAGTTGATTATTCAGGTCGTTCTGTTATTGTCGTAGGCCCAAGTTTAAAATTAAATCAATGTGGTTTACCATATGAAATGGCTTTAGAATTATTTCAACCTTTTTTAATTCGTGAAATGATAAATCAAGGTCTAGCAAGTAATATGAAAATTGCACGAAATTTGATAGAACAAAATGAACCGACAATAGATCCAGTTTTAGAAAAAGTTTTATCAAACCACCCAATTTTTTTAAACCGTGCCCCTACATTGCATCGATTAGGTATTCAAGCATTTGAACCCATTTTAGTTCAAGGACGGGCCGTGAAACTACATCCGTTAGTTTGTTCTGCCTTTAATGCTGATTTTGATGGTGATCAAATGGCTGTTCATATACCTCTTTCATTAGAATCGCAATCAGAATGTTATATGTTAATGTTAGCACCTTATAATTTCTTATCACCTGCGAATGGCGAGCCTATTATTTTACCAAGTCAAGATATGGTATTAGGATGCTATTATTTAACTGTTTCAAATATTAAAGGCTTACTAGGTTCAAATCATTATTTTGCTAATTTAGAAGATGTTATATTGGCATACAATCAAGATCAAATTGAATTACATACTTGCGTTTGGATTCGATATGAAGATGAATTCGTCGAACCTGTAAATTTTATAAAAAAAGTTCAATTGAAGGATGAAAGTTACATTCAAGTTTATGAAAATATGCAAATCCGAAGAGATAAAACTGATAAGGTGATTGTTCAATATTTACAAACAACAACTGGTAGAGTTATTTTTAATTACACTGTTCAAAAGACATTAAACCTTTTGTCATGACAAAACTATCTCAATTATTGTAAAAAATAAAACTTTTATGAAAAACTACACATATCAAAATACCTTAATAAGCAAAAAACAGTTAAAACAATTATTGTCTTGGAGTTTTACAAAATATGATTCAATGCAAGCTTGTTCATTAGCAGATGAATTAAAATATTTAGGTTTTAAATATGCTAGTAAAGCCGGAATATCAATTAGTATAGAAGATTTAAAAGTTCCATCTAATAAAAATCTTTTGTTAAAAATCGCTCATCAAGAAATTAATAGTGCTGAAAAAATCTATTTAAAGGGAAAATTGACCGATGTGGAGAGATTTCAAAAAATTATTGATACTTGGAATTTAACAAGTGAATCTCTAAAAGATGAACTTGTTTCATATTTTAAAAGTTATGATCCTTTAAATTCTGTTTATATTATGGCGTTCTCTGGCGCGCGAGGAAATTTATCACAAGTAAGACAACTTGTTGGTATGAGAGGTTTAATGTCGGATCCTAGTGGAGAAATTCTTAAGTTACCGATTAAAAAAAATTTTCGCGAAGGATTAACTATTACTGATTATTTAATGTCAGGATATGGCGCGCGAAAAGGAATTATAGATACTGCTTTAAAAACGGCAAATTCAGGGTATTTAACACGCCGATTGATAGATGTAGCGCAAGACATTATCATACGCGAAAAGGATTGTTTAACAAAACATTCTTGTTTAATTTTTAATTTTGATAATAAAGTTCGTAGTAAAAAATCGGCCTATGATAAAATTTTAGGACGATTATTAAACAAATCAATTTATGATTTGAAAACGAATGAATTAATTGCAAAACAAAACACTCAAGTTACTCCAACTTTAATTCGAACATTAAAACAGAAAAATATTAAACATTTTTACGTTAGATCACCTTTAACATGTAGTTTATATAGATCCATTTGTCAAAAGTGTTATGGGTGGGACTTAGCAAGTGAAAATTTAATTGATATAGGTGAAGCTATTGGTATTATTGCGGGTCAATCAATTGGCGAACCTGGAACACAATTAACAATGCGTACTTTCCATACAGGTGGTATTTTTACATCTGAAATACGTGGAACAATCCGAAGTCCTATTAGCGGAATTGTTAAGTTCTCGAAACGTTTAAAAAGAATTCCTGTTCGTACTAACAGAGGTGAAGATGTATTACTGACAAAAAATGCAGGTTCTTTATTAATAATTCCTGAAGATAAAGATGCTAAACCCATTAAGCTTGAATTATTTCGTAATACAATAGTTTTTCATAAAAACAATCAATATATTCAAAAAAATGCAATTATTGCAGAATTAGTTGATGATGAAAAACAAACAAGAACCGAAATAAAATCTGTAGTAAGTACTACTTCTGGAGAAGTTTTTATTCCACGTGTAATAAATAAAGTCAATACGAGTAATAAAACTAAGCTTTTATGGATTTTATCGGGACAAGTTTATCAAGCTCCAAGACATTCTTTTTTAAATTTCTATAATGATTATAAAATTAATAAAAATAGTTATATTTTTCGGACTAAATTAATCAACGATTTTTCAGGATTGACTAGTTTTGTGAATTCGAAGTCTAATTTATCTCAACGAATTATTCAAATTCTTTCTAATACTCGTGGGGCATTAATTAACTCTAAGTTTCAAAAGTTAACATCCCCTTTAAAGAAAAAAAATTATCTATTAACTATCGATAAGTTTCAATATCTTATAAATTTAAAATTGTTAAATTCAAAGTATTTTATTGAAAATTTTTCAAACAGACACTTTGGAACTTTGATCAGCACTAACTTCCAAACTTTAACTGGTGGTATTGCCTATTATGATTTTCGATCGAAAGATAAACGGATTTCAGAAGATAAAACTATTTCTTATTTTCTTCCGTGGGAACCTGTTGGGCGACAGACTAAGTCTCAAGTTTTACCATTATTAGAGCATAAATTTTTAAAATCTTTTAATTTTTCTTCAATAGTAATAAAAAATAACCCGAATTTAAAAGATTGTCGATTTGCATTTTTAATAGATAATATCGATTTATCTCAAAATTTACAAAATTTGGAATTATTAAGATCAATACAAGATCCAACAATTTCTACTGTTAAACAATTTCCACATCGATCTATTGTTTGGCTATCTGAAGAAACTTACGAATTAAATTGTGATAAAAATCTGTTATTAGTTGAACACGGTAATTTTATTTCAAAAGATTTTGAAATTGTTCCTGGCATAGTTTCAAAAACGGCAGGAATAGTCCTGATTTCTGATAGAAATAAAATAACTCAAGAAATTATAATAAAATCAGGTTCCGTTTATGAAGGAAAACAATTTAATCGTTTTAAAAATAAAGTTTTTTATCCCGGAGAAGTTATTTTAGATAGTTTAAAAATAACTCAACCATCATTATGTGAATATTTAATTGGAAAAAATAATGATCAGTTATTAATTCGGCCTTTTGATATTTACGAAATTCCACATTCAACTGCAATACGAGAAATATCTAGAAAAAGTTTGGAGACAGACTTACCATTTAATTTAACAAATCATCTCGCTTACCGATTTAAATCTAATAAAATTATTAAAGAGTCAAGAAGTTTCAATTTAATAGACAATCTTTTAGATTTAAATTTAAATCCTTTGACAAATAATTCTATTGAAATTCAATTGTTTTCAAATGAAAAACGAAATCTTTTAAACTTTTTAATTTCGGAAAAGCTTTCTTTAAATCAGTATATTCTTCCACAATTAAGATATACAGATATACAATCATGTTTACTTGTACAAACTAATCAGTTTATAGATTCATACACAATATTAGGTTATTTAGAAGCGATTATTTCGAACTCGTTAGAAATTGTCGAGTTTAAATCAAAATATAAAGATCATAAACAAATTTGTCTAATCTCTAACGAAGATTGTTTAACAATTGCAAAAAAAGAAATTAAAAATAAAACTATTGATGATTTATTGATTAATAATGTAAATGTAAACTATACAGGCAAAATTTTAATGGATAATAACAAATTTGTTACAATCCAAAAGGGGCGTCCATATTTCTTCCCAAATTGCCGTAATGAAGATTCTATCATTAATACTGATCTTATATATAAACCACTTTCTTGTGATTCTTTTAGATCTAATTCAGAATTAAAAACTAAACGTTTAATTTATTTAAATTATTACGATGTTACAACAGGTTTAATTAACCAAAGAGTCCAGTATCAAGATGTACTTTACAAATTTTCAAAAATGTTTATCAAAAAGAATGGAAAATTATATAGTTCATTACTTGCTGGAATTATAAATCGTGTTGTCTTAACAAAGAAACAATCTGACTATCATTTACTTCCACCATGTCCTTCTGCTATTAGAAATTATAGAATTGAGAAATCTTCCAAAAAAATTCGGAAACGAATGAAACGGAAGTACAAAAAAATAACAGGCATAAAAACTTTACTGTTTACAAAGAGTTCTGAGTTAAATTTAAATCCATTGAAAATTAATATTAATAAAAAAGATAACTTAACTCTAGCAACGTTTATGATGTCTAAATTTTATAAATTTAGTGGTGGAATTCATTCTATAACTGAAGATTATTTTGAAGAAGAAGTTAATAGTGTTTTCTGTAAACAAGGAGAATTTGTCGAGAATGGTCAGACAATTGGATTACTAAATTTTGAAAAAGAAATTACAGGTGATATTGTTCAGGGTTTACCTCGAGTAGAACAATTATTAGAAGCTCGTAAAAAGAAACAACTTAGTAAAAATCTTCCAATGAATCAAAAAAAAAGTTTATTGACGCAAACAACAAGTATTGATTCATACTTTGAATTTCGAAAATTAGGAACAACAATTAAAGAAAATGAAAAAATTAATCCACATAATTTATTGAAAGTTTATTTCAATTATTATGGGTTGATAAAATCATTATTCTGTGAAAATCTTTATGTAAAAGATTCTTATCGTCTATTTAGTAATTACGAAGCGAGTTATCGCAGCTTTAAAAAAGTTCAATCATTAATCTTAAATTCTGTTCAATCTTTTTATAAATCTCAAGGTGTATCTATATCGGATAAACACTTAGAAGTTATTATTAAACAAATGACGACAAAAGTTTTAATAACGCATCAAGGAAATACATCTCTTTTACCGCGTGAGGTTATAGATCTTTATCATATTCAGTATATTAATGAAATTGCTAAAACTCATCGAAAAAATCCAGCCTTATATGTTCCACTATTATTGGGTATTACTAAAGCAGCATTAAATAATCCAAGTTTTATTTCGGCAGCTAGTTTCCAAGAAACAACCCGAGTTTTAACAAAAGCAGCAATTGAAGGAAGAGTTGATTGGTTAAGAGGTTTAAAAGAAAATATAATTATTGGTCATTTAATGCCTGCGGGTACAGGATCACCAGTTTATACTAATTGTTTTAAAAAAATTTTAAGAAATAATTTGCGACTTAGTTTAGACTAGTTAAAATAAAAAAACTAGACGCTTTTCTTAGATGTCTGTTAGTCTTAAAATATAAATGTTCATATTACTTAAGGAGTTAGAAATTTTTATGGCTGATATTACTTTAGCCCAATTTTTAGAAGCTGGAGTCCATTTTGGACATAAAGCTTATCGTTGGAATCCAAAAATGTTCCCGTATATTTATACAGAACGAAATAATATCCATATTTTAGATTTAGTACAATCTGCACAATTATTAAAAGAGGCTAATTCATATTTAGAGTCAGCGGCTGAAAAAGGTCAAACTTTTTTTATTTATTGGTACAAAACGTCAAGCAAGTGCATTAATTGCTCAAGAAGCTAAGCGTTGTAATTCGTATTATGTAAATCACCGTTGGTTAGGCGGGATGTTAACTAATTGGGTTACATTAAATAGTCGTATTGATCGTTTAAAAGCATTAGAACAAGAAGAAGCCGATGAAGTTTTTAACTTATTACCAAAAAAAGAAGCTTCGTTACGTCGCAAAGAATTAGAAAAGCTACGTAAGAATTTAAATGGCGTAAAAGAGATGAAGAGACTACCTGATGTAGCTATTATTATTGATCAAAAACGCGAAATGACAGCAATTCGTGAGTGTCAAAAATTAGGAATTTCAATTATTTCAATTTTAGATACAAATTGTGATCCAGATTTAGTTGATATTCCAATTCCGGGTAATGATGATGCTGTAGGGTCTATCAAACTTATTTTACAATCTTTAACAGATAGTATTAATATAGGAAAATCACGGCTAAGTTAAAATTTATTTTTTCAGAGTATTTTCAATTAAAATTAAAAATACTTTGAAAAAATAAATAATAAATATTTTATTTGTAAATTATACTATTTTAATTAGAAGTTTATATTTTTTTAATTATAAAAAAATATAAACGTCCAATTAATTTCATTTTAAAAATGTTAAGCAAATTTACCTGATGTTGAAGCAATTAGGAATGCTGCATATGTTAAAATATAACCAACAGCAAAGTGAACTAAACCAACTAAACGTGCTTGTACAATTGATAAAGCAACTGGTTTATCTCTCCATCTAATTAA
>Ga0138263_1024067_pt1 | contig 13996 bp, 14 predicted proteins | sample RNAICE20151115_2_FD_105274 | JGI IMG/M metagenome (GOLD analysis project Ga0138263, IMG submission 105274) | Metatranscriptomics of polar marine prokaryotic and eukaryotic communities from Arthur Harbor ice station, Antarctica -... | ecosystem: Environmental > Aquatic > Marine > Unclassified...
CTAAATATATCATGGCAATGACACCAAGGGCCAAATGGATGGCCGCATAAATTGCAGATGCATTTAGACTCGGAGAGTACGACGCAATGGAAGTCTTCAAAGGCTCCTCGCAAGCGCTCTTCGAAACATTCTTCTAGGGATAAGGTCCCGCGAGAATTTTCGTTTACTATCAGACTCCTTACAAGATTACTGAGTCTGGAGAAATCGTCGACGTTGGAGGCCACAAGGAGTTCCAGGTCACCGACGGTGAGAAAGTCAAGCTCTAGGGCAAAGGTGTTTACTTCATCAGAAACACCGTTAATGACAGACCCGTCAACCAGCAGGGAACCAACGACAATGATATCCTGTTCGGTGAGATCTCTGAACACACCGTCACTTCTCTCAACACCATTATCAACCAGGTCTACAAACCATTCGTTGATAGACATGATGAGTGGGGTCTCTGTGACGATGAGCACCAGAAGGAGTTCACGACCGTCTTTGACAAGTTCGCCAACGAACTTAGAGAGGCCTTGAAGTCCCTTCAAAACAACATCAATCTTGAGCAGTACGATCGCAAATGGGAGAGTGAGGCCAAGAACGTCCACAGCAACAACAGATCACTCAACGGTGATATGATCAATGATTTCGAGAAGATCTTCAATGAGTGGTCTGAGAAGATCTCTGAAGCTCTTGAGGGCGCTGATGCTGAGAAGAAGGACAGAAAGGAAGATGGTCCAAAGGACGAGCTCGATTACTGGAAGCAAAGAATGAGAAAGCTTACCGGTATTTCTGAGCAACTCAGAAGTAAGAACTGCAGAACTGTCTACGATGTTCTTACCCAAGCTTCCCAAAACCCAGGCGAGAACGCCGGAAAGCCAAGAGACAAGATTTATCTTGCCACCTCCAAGTGGAGATCAATTGAGCTCAGAGTCACTGAAGCTCTCAACGAGGCCAAAGATAACGTCAAGTATCTCCAGACTCTTGAGAAATTCATCGAGCCACTCTATAACGGAAACCCCGAGACTATCAAGGACACCCTTCCAGCTCTCATGAACAGTATCAAGATGATCCACACTATCGCTAGATACTACAACACCAACGAGAGAATGACCGGTCTCTTTGTGAAGATCACCAACCAGATGATCATCCAATGCAAATTCAACATTCTCAACTTCAGAAGAATCAGAAGAGGTGAAGGAGCAAAGAAAGGTCCAATGACTGATGATGTTCTTTGGGATCACGAGCAATATCCTCCAGATGAGCTCATTCCAATGCTCCAAAGCTGCATTGAGCTTAAGGTTGCTTATGTTAAGCAATACGAGTTCACCAAGGAGCGTCTTATGAACATGCCAAAGGGTAAGCAATTCGAGTTCTCTCCAAACCAGATCTTTGGAAGATTCGAACTCTTCTGCAGAAGAATTACCAAACTCATCGAGCTCTTCTCCACCATTAACCAGTTCAAGACCTTAGAGAAGCACAATCTTGAGGGTATCCAGCCAATTCTTGATACCTTCGACAGATATGTCGCCTCCTTCAAGAAGAAGAACCACAAATTGCTCGAGTTCAGCATCAACACCTTCGATAGAGATTTCGTCGAGTTCAACGTCGGAGTCTCCTCAGTCGAGACTGATCTCCAGCACTACATTGACAGAAACTTTGAAGTTATCTCTAGCATCGAGGACTCCTTGAAGCTCTTGAGAAAGTTCAAATCTATCCTCCACAGAGAGAACCTCAGAAATGGCCTTAACTCTAAGTACACCATCTTGTTCCACAACTATGGAAAAGAGATCAGTGATATCGAGGAGCAGTATCAAAAGTACAAAAACAACCCTTTGATCGTCAGAAACTTGCCAACTGTCTCTGGTAGTATCACATGGTCCAGACATCTCTTCCACAGAATCTCAGGTCCAATGGAGCAATTCCCACAGGACTTGATCAAGCAGAAGGAGTCCAAGAGATTCGTCAAGATGTACAACAAGATCGGTTACACTCTCTTCTCCTTCGAGTATCTCTGGAGATAAAAGTGGTCCCATGAGGTCGAGAAGGCTAAGGCTGGTCTTCAAGCTACACTCATTATCCGTCACCCAGAGAACAACAAGCTTTACGTTAACTTCGACTCTGAGATCCTCACTCTTATCAGAGAAGCCAAGTGCCTCTCAAGAATCGGAATTGATATCCCAGAGAGTGCCAAGATTGTTCTTTTGCAGGAAGACAAGTTCAAGATGTACAACAACGAGCTCCAGTTCGTCCTCAGAGAGTACGACCGTATCGTCAACAAGATCAGACCAAACACCAAGAGTCTTCTTGTACCACATCTTGAGGATCTTGAGTACAAGCTCAGACCAGGTATGGTCACCTTGACCTGGACTTCAATGAATATTGATGGCTATCTCCATCATGTTCATCAAGGTCTTGCCAAGCTCGAGCAACTCATTATCAACATCAACGATATCATGGAGAACAGAATTGAGAACAATCTTAAGAGTCTTTCCAAGACCGTTCTTGTCAACCTCCCTCAAGATGCCCAGACCTTCACTCTTGACGAATTCGTCGAGATGCAAGAAGAGTGGATCAGAGAGGAGTCCGAGAAACTCAAGTCTAAGAACTACGAGGTCGAAGGTGCTGTCGAGGATCTTATCCAGACAATTTGCTCCTATCAACTTGACCAGCATGTTGAGCCAATCTCCGCTGAAGAGATTCAAAAGCTCTCCAAATATTACAACTGGTCCATGTATCAAGCTCTTCTCCACGCCACCAAATATTCCCTCAACTAAATGAAAGAGAGAATCTGCGGTAGAAGAAACATGCCAAAGCAAATCTTGAAGCCATTCTTCGAGGTCGATGTCCACCTTGAGGGTGACACCTGCACTCTTAAGCCAACTCTTGACGAGGTCCAGAGCGCTATTAACAGAGCTGCTAGTCACGTCCTTAAGTCAACCAAAAATGTCCAAAACTGGAACCAGAAGGATCAACCAGAGGAGGATAGAGAGCCATTCTATGACTGGATTGCTAAGGATAAGGAAATCGTTAAGGTTATCCTTCTCCTTACCGGTTCTATCTAGGGAACCAAGAACAACGTTGTCAAGTTCCTTGAGAGCTTCGAGAAGTACAACTGGCTCTGGAAGAGAAAGATCGATGAGACTCTTAAGAAATTCAACAACTCCAACCCTCAACTTGAGGACTTCGAGGAGAAGCTCAGAGAATTCACTGGCTTCGAGAGAGAAATCGCTCAAATCCCAGGCTTCCACCAAATCGGTGCTCTCAGCCTCAAAACTGAGAATGTCAAGACCGGTCTCAAAAAGTGGATCGAGCAATGGAAAGATGCTTACGCCAAGGATCTCCACAAGAGAGCCAGTACCATGCTCGAGCATCTCACCGATGAAATCAATCAGATCAAACTCAAGATTGAGAAACCAGCTAAAGATATCGACTCCCTTGGTAACGTTATGCACGCTCTTGAGGAAATCAGAAAGAAGGAATCCGAAATCGAAATCCAATTCAGACCAGTCATGGAGATGTAAAACCTTCTCGAGACTTACCTCCCAGAGGTCATGGAGAAAGAAGAAATGGATGCTTCCACCATCCTTGAGAAAGATTGGGGACAATTAGTCCAGCAGGCTGTCGGAGTTAGAAATGATCTCCAAGGTCAGCAAGCCAACTTCAAGAAAGACCTCATCGAGGGTATCAGCGTATTGGTCGATGATGTCCAAGATTTCAGAAAGAATTTCGAGAAGAACGGTCCTATGGTTCCAGGCATTGAGCCAAAGGAAGCCTTGAACAGACTCAGAATGTTCTCCGATGAGTACGGAATCAGAAAGAGAAAGTTTGATTCATACAATGCTGGTGAAGGACTTTTCGGTCTTCCACATTAGAGCTATCCTGAACTCGTCAAGACCCAAAATCAAATCGAGCTCCTCGATAAACTCTACAACTTGTACTCCAAGGTCAAGGATACCATCGGAAAATGGAAGGATATCACTTGGACCGAGATCAAGGAAGAGATCAAGAATATGACGGACCAGATCGAAGTTTTCGGAAGAGATTGCGCTAGACTTCCAGGTGTCCTCAAGGGTTGGGATGCCTACAAGGAACTCAAGCAAGAGATTGATGATATGACTGAGATTATTCCATTGGTTGACAATCTTGCCAACCCATCCATCAGACCAAGACATTGGGAAGAAGTCATCGAGATGACTAAGGAGCAAATTCCATATGACAGTGAAACTTTCACTCTCTCCCAGCTCCTCGCCGCCCCACTTTTGAACTTCAAAGATGATATCGAGGATATCACTGACTCCGCTGGTAAGCAATTGAAGCTCGAGAAGGAACTCAATGAGGTTATTGCTGCTCATTGGGAGGTAGCTGAGCTCGAGCTCAAGACCTGGAAGGGTGTTGATGCTCCTTGCACACTTGGTGGTAACATCCAAGATGTTCAAGAGAAGCTTGAAGAGCACATCATGGCTCTCAATTAGATGAATGCCATGAGATACGTCACTCCATTCAAGTCCGTCGTCACTGAGAAGATTGCCCTTCTTTCTGATGTCGCTGATATTGTCGAGAAGTGGCTTAAGGTCCAAACCCTCTGGACTAACCTTGTTTCTGTCTTCACCTCCGGTGATATCGCCAAACAGATGCCAACTGAGTCCAAAAAGTTCAAGGGTATCGATAAGCAATGGCTTAAGATCATGGAGAGAGCTGCTGAGCAAAAGAACGTCATTCAGTGCTGTACCAACGATATCTTGAAGAACTCCCTCGGAGGTCTCCAAGAAGGACTTGAGGTCTGCCAAAAGAAGCTTGAGAACTATCTCGAAACCAAGAGAAACGTCTTCCCAAGATTCTACTTCTGCTCCAACTCTGACTTGCTTAAGATCCTGTCCGTTGGTTCCGATCCACAAGCTGTCCAAGATGACTTCGAGAAGCTTTTCGATGCCATCAACAGAGTCTCCTTCGATGAGACTGACAGAAAGCTTATTATTGAGATCACTCAGCTCATGAGAGGTCAAGAGGAGAGTGTTATGCTCCAAGAAGGTGTCAGAGCCGAAGGTAACATTGAGGAGTGGCTCGTCAAACTCCAAAATGAAATGTAGAGATCCGTCAGACAAATTTGCGCCAGAGCTGCCCAAGACTGCATGTCTATGCCACATAGAGAGTTCATCGATTCATATCAATCCCAAGTTTCACTTCTCGGTATCCAAATGCTTTGGACTGAGAAGGTCGATGACTGCCTCTCCAGAAGTCAAAAAGAGAGACTTGTTGAACTCGACAAAAAGAAGAAGGACATCAACAACCTCATGGCCCAACTCACCCAAATGTGTCTTGAGGACATGAACGCCATCAAGAGAATGGCCGTCGAGACAATCGTCACCATTCATGTGCATCAAAAAGAAATCTTCGATGAAATTCATGCTGATTGCAAACAACATAGAATTAAGGACGGTAACGATTTCTCCTGGACTAAAAACACAAGAGTCTCATGGAGAACTGAAGATGGTGAAATTTCCCTCAAGGTCACTGATATTGAGTTCACTTACTCTTATGAGTTCCTCGGAGCCAAAGAGAGACTTTGTATCACTCCTCTTACAGATAGATGCTACATTACCCTTTCCCAGGCTCTCGGTATGCTTTATGGTGGTGCTCCCGCAGGACCAGCTGGTACCGGTAAAACAGAGACTGTCAAGGATCTCGGAAGAACTCTTGGTATTTTCGTCGTTGTCACTAACTGCTCTGATGAGCATAAATTTAGAGATATGGCCAAGATCTTCAAGGGTGTATGCCAATCTGGTCTCTGGGGTTGCTTCGATGAGTTCAACCGTATCTCACTAGCTACCCTCTCTGTCGTCGCTGCTCAGGTCGAGTCAATCACTCAGGCCAAGAAGCAAGATGCCAAGAGATTCATGTTCCCAAATGAGGAGAAGCCAATTGTCCTCATCAAGGCATGCGCTTACTTCATTACAATGAACCCAGGTTATGCTGGTCGTCAAGAGCTTCCAGAGAACCTTAAGGTTTTGTTCAGAAGTGTAAGTATGATGGTTCCTGACAGAAGAGTCATTATCATGGTCAAGCTCGCCTCTGTAGGTTACACTACTTTCGTCCCATTGGCCAAAAAATTCAATGTACTCTACAAGCTTTGTGAAGAACAATTGTCTAAGCAACGTCATTATGATTTCGGTCTTAGAAATATTCTTTCCGTACTCAGAACTGCTGGTAACTCCAAGAGAGAGGAGCCACCAGGTGCAGATGAAGAAATGATCATGGCTCGTACCTTGAGAGATATGAACTTGTCCAAGTTCGTCGCTCAAGATATTCCACTCTTCCTTTCTCTCCTCAGAGATATCTTCCCAGCTCAAACCGATATTAAAAAGAAGATCTATAAAGATGTTGAGGGAGCCATTAGAAGAATCTTGAGAGAAAACAACTTGCTTGATAGACCACAATGGTTCATCAAGATTATCCAGCTCTATGAGACTTCAGTCGTACGTCACGGTTTCATGGTTGTCGGTACCGTTGGTTGCGGTAAGACTACCATTATGAACACTTTGACTGACGCCCTCACTGAATGTGGTACAACACATAAGCAAGTCAGAATGAACCCAAAATCCTTCACTGGACAGCAGATGTATGGTGTCATGAACACCGTTACTGGTGAGTGGGTTCCAGGTGTATACTCCCAAATCTGGAAGCAGTGCAACGATAAGAAGAAGAAACACGTTTCTTGGATCGTTTGTGATGGTCCAGTCGATGCCATTTGGATTGAAAACCTCAATACCGTACTCGATGATAACAGGATCCTTACTCTTGCCAATGCCGAGCGTATTCCAATGACTGATAACTGCAAGATGACATTCGAGGTCGAGAACTTAAACAACGCTTCTCCAGCCACTGTGTCAAGATGTGGTATTATCTACGTCTCTACAACCGATCTCAGTTGGTAACCACTTATCCATACCTATGGTAGTGACAGAGCTCAAGATAGACTTAACTGTGCCCCAGAGGAAGCTCAATGGCTCAATGATTTGACTTCCAAATATATTGAGAAGGAAGGAAGTCTCGACTTGTTCATGACCTTGGACAGAGATTATACCTATGTGATGCCATCACCACCAGTAGTTAGAATCAATCAATTCCTTAACCTCTTGTGGGCCCTTCTATCCAAATATGTTAATGCCGGAGAAGTCATTGATAAGGCTGCATTCGAGAAACTATTCGTCTACTCTCTCTCTTGGTCCCTTGCCGGTCTTTTCGAGAATGAGGATAGAGAGAAGTTCCACAAATTCCTAGAGTCTAGAAACGCCCCACTTCCACCAATCCAAGCTAATAGAACAGCTATTGACAAAGAAACTATCTTCGACTACTATGTTGATGAGACCACTAAGCAATGGAAACTTTGGGAGGCTGAATCATGGACACCACCAAAGAGAATTAAGTTCTCTCAGCTCCTTATCCCAACTGGTGACTCTACAAGAGTTGAGTACATCGTCAACAAGGTCGCTAATCTCCCAGATATGAGACACGAGAGAAGAAAGGAGCCAGGACATAGAAATGCCCTTCTTGTCGGTGGCCCAGGTACCGCCAAGACCTCTAACCTCGTCATTTACAGTAACAAATTCGATCCAGAAGAAATGCTCTTCAAGAGAATCAATTTCTCCAGTGCTACCACTCCATACAATTTCCAAGAGTCTATCGAAGCTGAAGTTGAAAAGAAACAAGTCAGAACTTTCACCCCACCAGGTGGAAAGAGAATGACCGTCTTCTTGGATGATGTCTCCATGCCTTTCGTCAACCTTTGGGGTGATCAAATCACTCTTGAGATTACCAGACAGCTCATTGAGCAAAAAGGTTTCTATTTCCTCTCTAAGGATGAGCGTGGATATTTCAGAGGTATTGAGAAAATGCAATTCCTCGCTGCCATGAACCATCCAGGTGGTGGACGTAATGATATTCCACATAGATTGAAGAGACATTTCTTCTCCATCAACATGACTCCACCATCCCAAAAGTCTATTGAGAACATCTATGGTAGAATTCTCGAAGTACTTTTCAACCCCAAAAAGTATACTCCAGAAGTCATCAACATGAGACCATATCTCATTGATGCCACCATCGCTATTTGGGATGCCGTCAAGAGAAGACTTTTGCCAACTCCAACCAAGTTCCATTATACTTTCAATATTCGTGAGCTTGCTCGTGTATTCCAGGGTATCTGCAATGTTGCTGAAAAGCCAGAATACAAAGTTATCGAAAGTTGCTTGAATATTAAGGAAAAGATGAGACCTGAACTCTTCCTTATCGCTTTATGGAGACATGAGTGCGATAGAACATTCATCGATAAACTTATCAGTAACAATGATAAGAAAACTTTCACTGATATGCTCGATAGAGTCACCAAAGAGAAATTCAGAGAATCTCTCGGCTTTGATGATGAGCAACTCATGACTAACATGCTCTTCGCTGATTTCTAAAGGGAAGATGTATATGATGAGTATGGTGAACTCGAGTCTGAGGCTCCATTCGTTTACGAGGCTACCCCAGATATCGAAAGTATTAGAAAGAGAGCCATGGTTAGGATGGCCGACTACAATGAGAAGTATCCATCCAAACCAATGAATCTCGTCATCTTCGATGATGCTCTTAAGCACTTGCTTAGAATTACGAGAATCATCAATTCTCCAAGTGGAAATATTCTTCTTGTAGGTGTCGGTGGTTCCGGTAAATAGTCCTTGACTAAACTTGCTGCCTTCATCTGTAAGCATCTTTTCTTCTAGATTTCTCTTACAAAGAGTTACAACGACGCAAACCTTAAGGATGATGTCAAGAATCTTTACAGAGAAGCTGGTCCAATGGGTAAACAAGTTGCATTCATTATGACTGATTCTGAAATTAAATCCGAGAGTTTCCTTGAAGCCATCAACAGTATGCTCGCCACTGGTGAGATTCCCGGTCTTATTCCAAAGGATGAGAAGGATATCTTCTGCCTTGAATCTAAGAATGTCTACATGAAGGAAATGGGTAAGGGATACGAGCCTAATCTTCTTGAGCTCTGGATCTACTTCATCAACAGAGTCAAGGATTGCCTTCACATGATCCTCGCCTTCTCCCCAGTAGGTACCAAATTCAGAGATAGATCCCAAAAGTTCCCATCTCTGTTCTCCCAGTGCTCAATCGACTGGTTCCTCCCGTGGCCCGAGGATGCATTGGTTGCTGTATCTCATAAATTCTTGAATGATTTCAAGATGGACGCCAGCAAATCTGTCAGAGAAGAGCTTGAGAAGCACATGGGTAAATGCCATGACTTAGTTACTGAAGTCTGCGAAATTTACTTCCAGAGAATGAGAAGACATGTCTATGTCACTCCAAAGAGTTATCTATCCTTCATTGATCTTTACAAGGATGTATACACAAAGAAATATTCCGGAATCGATATTGAAGAAACTAACATCGTTAACGGTCTCTCCAAACTTAAGGAAGCCGCCCAGGGTGTAGAGGAACTCAAGGTTGACTTAAAGAAAGAGGAAATTAAACTTAAGGAGGCATCTGATGTCACCGATAAACTTCTTAAAGAGCTTGAAGTTGAAAACAGGAAAGCCAAAGAAAAGGCCGATGAGTGCGGTATTGTCGCCGAGAACTGTAAAAATCAGAAAACTGAAATCATGGCAGAAAAAGATTAAGCAGATAAAGATCTAGCGGTGGCTCTGCCGTTCTTGAGAAGAGCAGAATAAGCTGTAGATTCCATCAAACCAGGTGATATCAATGAGCTTAAGGGTATGAGACAAGCTGTAGATACCACAAGACTGATTATGGATACAATCCATATTCTGTTCCAGCGTCCAATGGATCCAGTCAAACCAAAGGCAATGAACATTTTGAAACAAGAATGCCCATTCGTCGCCGACTCCTTTGACAACTGCACAAAGATCACTCTATCTAGTGCTCTCTTCTTGAAGGATCTCTTCGATTTCTCCAACAATGAGAAAGATAACATCAATGAGGAGACCATCGAGCTCTTAGAGCCATACCTCCTGTTCACTGCTCCAGATGGTAGAGAAATCTTCACAGGTGCTGTCGCTAAGAAATCATCGTCTGCACTTGAAGGTATGTGCGTTTGGGCTGCTGCAATGAGTGATTATCACAAGCAATCCAAAATCGTTAAACCTAAGCTTAGACTTCTTGAAGTCAAGATGGCCCAGCTTAAGGATGCCGAGGAAAATCTCGCTGGTGCCGAATCTGAGCTTGCCGAAGTAACAGCTCTTAAAGAACGTCTTAGACAAAAGTTCGACGCCCAAATGGCAGAGAAAACTGCTCTTTTGGAAAAAGCCACTAAGACAAGAAGGAAGATGGACTAAGCCAATAGACTTATTAACTCCCTTCAGGATAACAAGGATAGATGGATTCAGAGTGCAAACGAGTTCAAATCTTTGAAATAGAGATTGGTGGGAGATGTAGCCAAGGCTTGCGCTTTCGTCTCTTACTGTGGTCCATTCAATGCCGATTTCCGTGCAAAGCTCCTCGATGAGTACTTCCACGGTGATCTCATTGCCAAATCCATTCCAGTATCTGAAGATCTCCAATTGACTGATTTCTTAGTCGATGCTGCCACAGTAGGAGGATGGAACTCAGAAGGTCTTCCACCAGATGAACTTTCCATCCAAAACGGTATCATGGTTACCAGATCCTCCAGATATCCACTCATGATTGATCCACAAGGTTAAGCTATTAAGTGGATCAGGACAAGAGAGCCACTTCTCCTCACTCAGAACACCATCATTACTCTCAGTCATCCAAATCTTAAGGATGCCCTTAAGTATCCACTCCAAGAAGGTTTCCCAGTCCTCATTGAGTCCATCGAAAATGAGGTCGATCCAATGCTTGATCCAATTCTTGAAAGACAAATTATCGTTAAAGGTAGAAACAAGCTTATTAGAATTGCTGATCAGGAAATGGACTACGATGACAAGTTCAGACTCTACATGACTTCTCGTCTTGCCAACCCTCATTTCTCTCCAGAGCTTGCCGCTAAGGCCACCATTATCGATTTCACTGTCACTCAGGGCGGTCTTGAGCAACAGCTTCTTGGTCGTTTGATCGGTAAAGAGCAAAAGTCACTCGAGGAACAGCAATAAGCACTCAATGAAGAGGTAACGAGCAATACCTAGGTTCTCAAGACACTTGAGGAACAACTCCTCTAAAAGCTCGCAAACGTTCAAGGTTCCCTTCTAGATGATCCTGAGATTATCGATGTATTGGCTACCATTAAGACCAAATCTAAGGAAGTCAATGAAAAGCTTGTTGAGGCCAGAGATAAGAAAATCGAAATTAACGAGAAGAGAGAACAATTCAGACCAGTCGCAGCAAGAGGTGCCGTTCTTTACTTCTGTATCGTAGAGATGACCCTCGTCAACTGGATGTACAACACTTCCCTTACCCAATTCCTCGGTCTTTTCGATTACGCTATTGATTTCTCACCAAAGGCTCAATTAGTTAAGGACAGAGTTCAAATTATTATCAACTGGCTTACTAGAAGAACCTATAGATACATTAACAGAGGTCTCTTCGAGAGAGATAAGGTCACCTTTAAACTCATGATGGCCACTAAGATCCTCATTAAGGATGGTAGACTTACACCAGCAGATGTAGGTCTTCTTCTTAAAGCAGGTGGTGGTATCGATGACAGAAGCAAGCCATTCCAATGGATGGAGTAGAAGACTTGGCTCAACCTTAAAGCCTTGTCTAAGCACAAGTTCGCTTTTGACCACACCTTCTTCTTCAAGGAGCTCCCAGACAGAATCACTAGAAACGATCAAATCTGGAGAAAGTGGATCGATGAGAACGAGCCAGAGAAGACTCCAGTCCCAGATTACGAGGAGAAGATCAGCGCCGACCAAAACATCGGACCATTCATCCATCTCTGTCTTGTAAGATCTATGAGAGAAGATAGAACTGTACTTGCCAGTAACATGTTCATCAAAGATGTCCTCGGTGAAGAATTCACCCAACCAGTCACTGATCAAATCTTCGAGATCTTCGAAGAGACTAGAACCAACATCCCAGTCTTGTATTTGCTCTCCAAGGGAGCAGATCCAACTAGTGCTATTGATGAGTATGCCAAGAAGAAGAAGCAATTCCCAACTGGTAAGGTCTCCATGGGAGAAGAAATGGAAATCCCAGCTGCTCATCTTATCGAAACAGGTATGGCTGCTGGTAAATGGGTTGTCCTCAACAACTGTCACTTGAGTCTTGAATTCATGGCTGAGATGGAGGATATTCTCAATCCAAAAGATAAGGAAGTCCACGAAGATTTCAGACTTTGGATCACTTGTGAGCCACATACTGAATTCCCACTTGGTCTCCTCCAAATGGCTATTAAGGTCACAACCGAGCCACCAAAGGGTCTTTAAGCCGGTCTTTCAAGAACCTTCAACACCATGGTCAACCAAGACTTCCTAGAAAAGGTCGAGCCATATGACAAGTGGAGATCCCTCGTCTTCTCTATTTGCTTCATGCATTCCGTTGTCCAAGAGAGAAGAAAGTTCGGTCCACTTGGTTTCTGTATTGCTTATGAGTTCAACAACGCCGATTTAGAAGCATCCCTTCTTTATATCGACAAGCATCTCACCATGTCTGCTGCCCTCAATATTCCATACTCATGGAAAGCTATGCAATACATGGTCTGCCAAGTACAATATGGTGGTAGAATCACTGATGATCTCGACAGAGAGACCTTTATTACCTACGGTAACCTTTGGGTCCAAGAGACAATCTTCCAGCCAAACTACTGCTTCAACAACCTTGTCACTGAATTCACCTATCAGATTCCAGACACTATTGAGCACGTCAGATTCCTCGAGTTCATTGCCACCATGCCAGGAAAAGATAGTCCATCTATCTTTGGTCTTCATCCAAATGCCGATCTTACTTTCAGACTTAAAGAGTCCCTCGAAATGATCACTGTATTAATTGATACTCAACCCAAAGATTCCGGTGGTGGATCAGGAAAATCCCGTGAAGAGGAGGTCAAGGAAAAGATTGAGAAAGAATTACTCGTTCAACTTCCTCCAGACTTCATCATTCTCGATGTCAGAGAAAGATTGAAGCATATTAAGGGCCCAAGAGGTATCGGCGATCCAGAGACTGTTCCATTGAACATCTTCCTCAGACAGGAGATCGATAGATTCCAGATGATCTTGAGTATTGTCAGAACTTCTATGCAAAACATGATTGATGCCATTGAAGGTACCATTATCATGACCCCAGACATTGTCGACTCCATCGGTGCTGTCCATGATTTCAGAGTCCCAATGAAGTTCCAATTCGACCCAACAGGTGCAGAAATCTCCTGGATGACTCCATCCCTCGCTGGTTGGATTAATGGTCTCTTGGATAGACACTATCAGCTCAACAACTGGATTACCAAGGAACGCCCACCATCCTACTGGCTCACCGGTTTCTTCAACCCACAAGGTTTCCTTACTGCCATGAAGCAGGAAGTTACCAGAATTAAGAAGACCTGGGCTCTTGATGCCGTCGAGTATACCACCGATGTCATTAAGGAAGTCATTCAAGGCGATGACGGTAGAATCGAGGGTAAGGCCATTACTCCACCACAGGAGGGTGTTTACATCCATGGTCTCTATCTTGAAGGTGCAGGCTGGAATAGAACCGAGAGAAGACTCGAGGACTCCAACCCTAAGGAGCTCTTCTATCAGTTCCCAATCATTCATGTCGGCGCCGTTTGCACTACTCCAAACCCCAACGAAAGAGGAGGTGGTGCAGCAGCCATGCTTGCCAATCTCGAAAAGACTTGCTTCTCATGCCCAGTCTATAAATATCCAAAGAGAAACGACAAGTATCTCATCTTCAGATGCTATCTCAAGGCTGAAGCCACTGGAGCTCCAAGCTCTGCCAACAAGGGACTTTCAGCTCCAATGAAATGGAGACTTTGCGGTGCATGCCTCCTTTGTACGAAGGATTGATCAATCATATAGGTATATCGTTCTTATACTTACTTAAACTATAGTTA
>Ga0138263_1227101_pt1 | contig 13903 bp, 9 predicted proteins | sample RNAICE20151115_2_FD_105274 | JGI IMG/M metagenome (GOLD analysis project Ga0138263, IMG submission 105274) | Metatranscriptomics of polar marine prokaryotic and eukaryotic communities from Arthur Harbor ice station, Antarctica -... | ecosystem: Environmental > Aquatic > Marine > Unclassified...
ATTAATATTAAGATCAATTTTATGCCTACTGATTTACCTTCCAATATTGAAAATCCTCGCCGTATTCGCAGTTTTGTAAAACGTGCAGGTCGCATGACCCCCTCCCAAGAGCATGCTTTGGAAAACTATTGGGGGTTTTATGGATTAGAAGTCAGTCAGGGGCTGTTAAATTTTACTGAACTGTTTGGCAATGACCACCCCGTGATTATGGAAATCGGTTTTGGTATGGGAGATTCCCTATCCACCATGGCTGCCACCATGCCAGAGAACAATTACATTGGCATTGAAGTCCATCGACCAGGCGTGGGCCGCTTACTCAACAACCTAGCCACCCAAGAGCTCAGTAACGTCCGGGTTTTTTGTGATGACGCTATTGATGTCATGGCCCAGTGTATTGCAGATGAAAGTTTAACTGGTGTGCAACTATTTTTTCCAGACCCGTGGCATAAGAAAAAGCATAACAAGCGCCGTATTGTGCAACCCAAGTTTGCCCAAGACATTCGTCAAAAACTATCTATTGACGGTGTATTTCATATGGCTACTGATTGGCAGCCTTATGCAGAGCACATGATGGAAGTGATGGAACCTGCTGAAGGCTATAGCAATAGAGCAGGCCATGAACAATATTCACCACAACCAGATTTTCGACCTAGCACCAAATTCCAGCGCCGTGGCGAAGGAAAGGGGCATGGGGTTTGGGATTTGATGTATAGCAAAAAAAGCTAGTCCCAAAAACTGATACATCAAAGCTTGAGCTTAGCTATTTTCGAAGCGCTCCTTGTTAGGGGCTCATTATCGGCCAGTCAGCCGCATCTACAGAGTCCAGCGGTGGTGCATTTTTATCAGCGCCCCAGTGTTTAATAAAGAGCTGTTTCGGATCATAAGTTTGAGTTTGTTTAGCCAAGTCAAAACGCCTATGACCCCGAGGGTCTGCACCCACGCCCGCAAGGTACTGCCAGTTACCCCAATTAGAAGCGACGTCATAGTCAACTAATTGCTGCTCCATGTAAGCTGCCCCATAGCGCCAGTCCAAGCCCAATTCATGCACGAAGCAACTGGCCACCAACTGGCGACCACGATTACTCATATAACCTGTAGCCTTGAGCTGCCTCATACAGGCATTCACGATAGGGTAAGGGGTGTTGCCATGACACCACTTTTGGAAACGCTCAGGGTAGAAGCTAGTATTGGGTTTGCTACTTTTTATACCCTTGGCACTAAAAAGGTGAACACCATAATGGTGTGCATACCACTGATAATACTCCCGCCACAGTAGCTCAAAGTAAATCCAATAAGTTGAGTCATTAGCCTCTATATCACGCTCATATTGGCGCAAGCAGTCAATCACTCGCCGCACTGATAGACTTCCATTTGCCAGCCATGGGGAAAATTTGGTGGAATAATCCTTGCCATCAAGGCCATTGCGAGTCTGTTTATAATGGCTGGCTAGGCTCGAGTCAAAATAACCCTGTAGATGCAAACGCCCCTGTTGCTCGCCACCCTCAAACAATGGAACTTGAGTCACAGCCATTGACTTTGGCAGTGGGGGTATTGGAGTTACTGGGCTAGGGGGCATGCTTTTAAGTGGGGGCAAGGGAGATTGAATCGATAGAGGCTCAACAAGTTTACGGAACTTAGAGAAGGAGGTTGGCAACTCTGTGAGTTCAAAAGGCAGGTCTGATTGGGTAAACAATGTATGACTGGCAAGGCGCTTAAATTCGATAAAAGGGTAACGCTTAGCTAGACGCTGCCAAAGCTGCTTTTCGTAATAACCTGCATTTTCACTCGCATAAATGTGGCCGATATTATGCTGAGTAATGAGCTGAGGAATAATATCAAGGGCAGACTCAGTCGTGACCATGAGCCCCTGATCAAGTTGTTTAAGACTATTATGCAAGTCGTTGATCGATGTAGACAAAAACTGCTGGCGATGAGCTGATAAATTACTTGGAGCACGCAAGCTTGAAGGTGGCTGCTTGGGATCTAGGCAGTAAAGACAAATTAATTGATCAACCTCAGAAGCAGCCAGTGCTAAAGCTGGGTTGTCATCAAGACGTAAATCATTACTAAACAGAAATAAGCCAATCTGTTGGTTCATCGATACTCACCTATATATAAATGCTTCAATACAGCACGGGTTAGCTCAAGTTAATACTGCTCAGGGGCTAGAACATAAACCTTCTTTGAACCACCTGAGCAAAAAAATTGGTCAATCTGACTAAACTACTTTTGCCTCGACTGGGCGCACACTTAGGGTTAGCATACTTAATCACTATCATCATTTGCGGCGAATCGATCAATCATGACTCCTGCTATAAACCAACTCATTCGCTTAGGTGTGCACCATAAGTTACATGAATATATCCACGATCCAAAGGCTGCATCTTATGGCACCGAAGCTGCAGAAAAATTAGCGGTTAATGCACACCGAGTATTTAAGACATTAGTCGTAGACACCGGTCAAAATATTTTGGCTGTGGCGATACTGCCAGTCAATCAACAGCTCAATTTAAAACTCGTTGCCAAGGCCCTTAACGTTAAAAAGGTGACCATGGCAGATCCAGTTATGGTCAACCGCTGCACTGGATATGTACTCGGTGGTATTAGTCCTGTGGGACAAAAGCGAGCACTAACAACAATCATTGATGCCAGCGCAAATGCGCAGAAAAGTGTTTATGTAAGTGGCGGTCGTAGGGGCTTGGAGATTGAGCTTACGGCTTATGATTTAAGCAGGGTAACCAATGGCTCATTTGCAGTAATCACTTAACCCAAGACGATCCCTTGAGTGGCTTTGGTAGTAGGAATTTAAGTTTTATTCCTATAAACCCTCAACCCTCGGCCCTCGAAGCTAGTCAGTAAAGGTAACATAACTTGGCGCTAAATCGACCACCTGCGCGCTCATAGATGCGGAGGTAATACCCAGATCAATTAGACCCTGTACAATCATGTTACTTAATTGTTGCTTTTGCTCAGCAGTGCGGCCAGCTTTAATATGTGACGTGGCATGGATAAATCGGTCTGAACCTGTTCCTGAAATATGATGGTCATAACCTGTACAACGGACCTTAATGTGATCTGTATCAAACAACCCAGACTTCACATGGGCATCAAAAACACAACGTAACAACTGATCTGGGGTGACACTGCTGCTCAACTGGTTTGCAATTTCTATAACGCAATGTGGCATGTTAGAGTCCTAATGAATATTTAATTAGTGGTACTGGGCACTTTGATCATGCACCGCATCCACAAATGTTTTAGCACTTTCTGGGTCTACAAATTGATGAATGCCGTGACCCAAATTAAAGACATGACCATCATTGCTACCAAAATCTGCCAAAATACGGCCTACTTCGGCTTGGATAGTGGGTGCATCTGCATATAAAACACTCGGGTCCATATTGCCTTGCAGAGCTACTTTACTGCCAACACGACTGTGGGCTTGGCCCACTTCTATCGTCCAATCTAAACCCAGAGCGTCAGCTCCTGTAGCGGCCATTTTTTCTAGCCACTGGCCACCGTTTTTAGTAAACAAAATAATGGGCACAGGGCGACCCTCAGATTCACGGGTGAGGCCATTAACGATGCGTTGCATATAATCCAATGAGAAAGTTTGGTAGCAAGGACCACTCAATACACCACCCCAAGTATCAAAGATCTGCACTGCTTGAGCGCCCGCTGCAATTTGGGCATTCAAGTAGGCAATCACTGAATCAGCCAATACGCTAAGCACTTGATGCAGTAATTCTGGGGTTGAATACATCATCGCTTTGATATGGCGAAAGTCTTTACTAGAGCCGCCTTCAATCATATAAGTCGCCAAAGTCCAAGGGCTACCAGAAAATCCAATTAACGGCACGTCACCAGACAAAGCACTGCGAATGGTGCTTACCGCGTTCATGACATAACCCAAGTCCGTATCCATATCTGGCACTGTTAGGGCTGCAACGTCTGCTTCTGTGCGCACTGGCTTTTCAAACTTAGGGCCTTCACCTGTCTCAAAATAAAGCCCAAGACCCATTGCATCTGGAATTGTGAGGATGTCTGAGAATAAGATGGCCGCATCTAAGTCATAGCGGCGTAAGGGTTGAAGGGTAACCTCGCACGCAAAATCTGCGTTTTTACAAAGGCTTAAAAAGTCGCCTGCTTCAGCTCTTAAGGCACGGTATTCTGGTAAGTAACGACCTGCTTGTCGCATCATCCATACCGGGGTTGCGTCCACAGGTTGGCCCATAAGAGCACGAAGAAATCGATCGTTTTTTAATTCAGGTTTGGCGGCGTTCATGGGGCAATAGGGCCTTGAGGCGAGATAATAAACATTGGAGCTTATGATATAGATGACCTGCCTAATTGTCACGGATTGTGGCAATTAAGCAGGCCTTAAAGCGCCTTTAATCAGGTTTTACTTTAGCGTTCGTTGGCGACCCTACACTTGGAGAAAATCTAAAATTCCATCTGCTGCTCTTCGACCTTCATCAATCGCCGTGACGACTAGATCCGAACCCCGAACCATGTCACCCCCAGCAAATATTTTTGCATTGGTGGTTTGAAAAGCGTAAGTTTTAGCCGCTAAGTCAGCACTACGTTGGACTTGTATACGGTCTAACTTATCCAGCTCAACTCCTGCATCAGTCATCCAAGGCATTGGATTTGGGCTAAAACCAAAGGCTACAATCACTGCATCTGCAGCAATAATTTCTTCACTTCCTGCCACTGCCACAGGCCGACTGCGACCATTTTCATCAGCTTCACCAAGCTCGGTTGTGATTAGCTTAACGCCTGTGACTTTGCCATTTTCACCCATGACTTCGACAGGTGAGCGGTTAAACAAAAACTCCACACCTTCTTCTTTGGAGTTTGCTACTTCCTTAAACGAGCCGGGCATATTGGCTTCGTCACGACGGTAAGCGCAATAAACGTTAGCCGCAGCTTGGCGAATGGCCGTGCGGTTGCAGTCCATAGCCGTATCACCACCTCCTAAAACCACTACTTTCTTACCTTTCAAATCAATAAAATCATCTGGTGATTTTTCAAAGCCCATACGTCGATTGATGTTGGAAACCAAATAAGGCAAAGCTTCATGCACCCCTTCTAAATCCTCACCTGGAAAATCGCCCCGCATGGATTTGTAGGTACCCATGCCCATAAATACGGCATCGTACTCTTCCATCAGCTCATCTAGGGTGATGTCTGTACCTATTTCTACATTGAGCTTAAACTCAATACCCATGCCTTCAAAGATTTCACGACGTTTGGCCATTACAGGCTTTTCTAGTTTGAACTCTGGAATACCAAAGGTGAGTAATCCTCCAATTTCTGGATATCGATCAAATACTACAGATGAAACACCATTCCGTGTTAATACGTCTGCACAAGCTAGGCCTGCAGGACCCGCACCAATGACAGCCACTTTTTTTGCCAGTCTCAACGACATGGCTAAGATCTGGTGTCCAGCCCATAGCAAAGGCGGTGTCAGTAATGTATTTTTCTACCGAACCAATAGTTACTGCGCCAAAACCATCATTGAGTGTACAAGCACCCTCACATAGTCGATCTTGTGGGCACACCCGGCCACACACTTCTGGCAAGGAGTTAGTTTGGTGACATAACTCCACAGCTTCGAGAATGTTGCCTTCAGAAACCAGCTTAAGCCAGTTAGGAATGTAGTTGTGCACTGGGCACTTCCATTCACAGTAGGGGTTACCACACTCTAAACATCGGTGAGCTTGGGGCTTAGCTTCGACCTCAGTGAATGGTTGGTAGATTTCAGCAAACTGGCGTTTCCGTACATTATGATGCACTTTTACAGGATCTTGTCGTCCGACGTCGATGAATTGAAAGTGATTGTCTAATCGTTGAGCCATAGTGACCTCGTATGCTTGGTAATATGTTTCTAAAAACCGTCGTTTATTCTGTCTTGGTTCGAGTGTTAGTCATGAGTTGCTGCAAGTTTGCAGCTTTGGGTTTCACTAACCAAAACTTACTCACATAGTCTTCAAAATGATTGCTTAGCTCTTTACCCCAGCGACTACCCGTGGCTGCAGAAAAATCTTGCAGTACCCTACGCAAGTAACTGCGATACTCTTCCATATGCTCACCACGAATACGGTGAATCTCGACCAACTCGCTGTTGTACTTGTCTACAAAAGTACGATCTACGTCTAGTACAAAGGCAAAACCACCCGTCATGCCCGCACCAAAGTTATACCCTGTAGCACCAAGCACAGTAACCACACCGCCAGTCATGTACTCACAACAATGGTCGCCAGCACCCTCGATTACCGCGTGGGCTCCCGAATTACGCACGGCAAAGCGTTCACCTGCGCAACCGGCAGCCATAATATTGCCGCCCGTTGCACCATATAAGCAAGTATTGCCCATAATAGAAGTAATGTTTGATTTAAAACTAGAGCCTTTAGGCGGATAAATGACAAGTTTACCACCGGCCATTCCCTTACCCACATAATCGTTGGCATCACCTTCTAAGTACATGTTCAAACCACCAGCATTCCACACGCCGAAACTTAAACCTGCAATGCCCTTGAGATGCACTTCTAGTGGGTGCGCCGACATGCCATGGTTACCGTGGATTTTAGCAATAGCACCGGAAACTCGAGCCCCAACCGAGCGATCACAGTTAGTGAGGTCGAACTTAAACTCACCACCTTTTGAGTGGATAATTGCATCTTCCATTTGCGCCAACATCAGTTGGTTCATAGTGCCTGGGTCATAGGGTTGGTTATTATCCACCTGAACCGTATGAGGTTGGCTAGGGTCAATGCCAGCCTGACTCAAGAGAGGCGATAAGTCTAAGTTACGTTGTTTGGCAGTGACGCCGCCACCCACTTCTAAAAGCTCTGTGCGGCCCACTAATTCCTCAATACTACGCACACCAAGTTCGGCCATCACCTCTCTAGTTTCTTCAGCAATAAAGGTGAATAAATGTTTCACCATGTCGACAGTTCCACGAAAATGGTGGTCGCGCAGTTGTTGATTTTGAGTGGCAACACCAGTGGCGCAGTTATTAAGGTGACAAATACGTAAATATTTACACCCTAACGCAACCATAGGTAAGGTTCCAAAGCCAAAGCTTTCAGCACCTAACATGGCAGCTTTCACGACATCGACACCCGTCTTGAGACCACCATCTGTTTGCACTCTGACTCTGCCACGCACCCCGTTGCCCCGCAAAGACTGGTGAGCATCGGCAAGGCCTAACTCCCAAGGTGATCCAGCATAGCGAATAGAGGTGAGCGGGCTAGCCGCCGTGCCCCCATCATGACCAGAAATAGTGATCAGGTCTGCATAAGCTTTGGCAACACCTGAAGCAATAGTTCCCACGCCAGGGCGGGACACCAACTTCACTGAAACCAGTGCGTCTGGATTAACCTGTTTCAAGTCGAAGATAAGTTGCGCCAAATCTTCAATCGAATAAATGTCGTGATGGGGTGGAGGTGATATCAAGGTCACGCCCGGCACAGAGTATCGCAAGGTAGCAATGAGGTCATTGACCTTACCCCCAGGAAGTTGCCCACCTTCTCCGGGTTTAGCTCCTTGAGCCACTTTTATTTGCAATACTTCAGCACTCACCAAATAAGCGGGAGTTACGCCAAAGCGGCCCGAAGCTATTTGTTTAATTTTGGAACGTTTATTAGTTCCATAACGCGCTGGATCTTCGCCACCCTCACCTGAGTTGGAGCGACCACCTAATTCATTCATGGCCATCGCTAAAGCTTCGTGGGCTTCAGGTGATAAAGCGCCAAGAGACATCCCTGCACTATCAAAACGCTTGATTACCTCGCTTATAGGCTCTACCTCACTGATGTCTATAGACTGAACCGACTTAAGTTTGAGCAGGTCACGTAAAGAGGCTACCCCCCTTTCATTGACCAGCCTGGCATACTTTTTATACACCGCATAATCACCTGTTTGCACAGCCATTTGCACCGTAGTCACGATATCTGGGTTATATGCATGATATTCGCCACCATGCACGTATTTGAGTAAACCACCTTGTTGAATTGGCTTGCGACTAATCCACGCTTCTGCGGCTAAAGCCCCTTGGTCCAACTCAAAATCAGAGAACTGGGCCCCTTCAATACGACTAGCAACGCCGTGGAAACATAAATCCACAATTTTGCTACTCACCCCAATGGCTTCAAACAACTGGGCACCACGATAAGAAGCTATAGTGGAGATACCCATTTTGGACATAATCTTGAGTAGGCCCTTATTGATGCCTTTACGATACGATTTATGGCATTCCGTTGGATCACCAATAATTTCGCCCGAGGCGATCATGTCGTTTATGACCCGGTAACTCAGATAAGGGTAAACTGCTGTCGCTCCAAACCCAATCAATACGGCAAAGTGATGGGAATCCCTTGCACTGCCGGTATCGATCACAATGTTCGCATCACAGCGTAAACCGGTGTTGGTGAGGTGGTGATGAACAGCACCCGTAGCCATTGCTGCCGGAATTGGGAGCTTGCCTTTTTCAATCTCACGGTCACTTAAAACCACAACACCGATACGCTTACGCACAGCTTCTTCGGCTTGCTTACAAACCGACTTAATCGCAGCCTCTAAGCCCACACTTGGCTCATAATTTAGATTGATAATCTGCACCTTAAAACCCGGTACATTCATGTGCAACAAGCTCGTATATTTGCTGGCTGACAATATGGGTGAGCCAAGGACAATGCGTTTGGCAAGTTCTGGCCCTTCTTGGAAGATATTACGCTCTTTGCCTAAGCAAGTTTCCAAAGACATGACCACAGCTTCGCGCAGGGGATCTATCGGTGGGTTAGTTACTTGGGCAAACTGCTGACGAAAATACTCATACACACTGCGAACACGGCTAGATAATACGGCCATAGGCGTATCATCACCCATAGACCCCACTGCTTCTTGGGCACTTTCTGCTAAGGGACGAATGACTTGATCACGCTCTTCAAAAGTCACCTGATACATTTTCATGTGCTGCTTAAGTTCAGCTTCAGTAAAGTCCTCAAAGCATTGCTCTTCATCCAAGGTGCCCTCTAAACGAATAGCTGACTTTCGCAACCACTTTTTGTAGGGTTGAGAGGCTTTTAGACGATCATCAATATCTTTAGTATGCATGATTTCGCCAGTATGAGTATCCACCGCCAAAATTTGTCCAGGGCCCACACGGCCTTTAGCCACTACATCTAGGGGATCATAATCAAAGGTGCCAATTTCTGAAGCAGTGACTAAATAATCATCTTTCGTCATGACCCACCGAGAAGGGCGCAACCCGTTGCGATCAAGCAAACATACGGCATACCGACCCGTGTTTAATACCATACCAGCTGGGCCGTCCCAAGCTTCCATATGCATAGAATTGTATTCATAAAAGGCACGTAATTCTGGATCCATTAACTCATCGTTTTGCCAAGCTGGGGGCATGATTAAGCGCAGGGCACGGAAAACATCCATGCCACCCAACACCATTAATTCAAGCATATTATCCATACTAGATGAGTCAGAACCCGTGGTATTTACCACACCTTCAAGTTCTTGAAGTTCTGGAATCAATGGAGTAGCTAATATGTTTTGGCGTGCTTTCGCCCAGTTTCGGTTACCTTCAATAGTATTGATTTCACCATTGTGGGCTAGGAAACGAAAGGGTTGAGCTAAAGGCCATCGGGGCAGCGTATTAGTAGAGAAACGTTGGTGAAAGGTACAAATGGCAGTGGTCAAAGACGGATCACCTAAATCTTTATAAAATACCGGCAAATCTACCGGCATCATCAGCCCTTTATAAGAAACCACGCGATGAGACAGACTGCAGACGTAAAAGTCTTCATCTGCTGTTAAGGCATACATGGTCGTTTTACGCGCCACGAGTAACCGCGCTTCTAATACTTCCCCACGCAGGCCAGGGCTATTAACAAACACTTGTTCAATTCGAGGCTGGCACTGCGCACCAATAGGCCCAAGACAGGCGGCGTCTACAGGGACTTCACGCCATCCGACAAGTTCTAAACCATTATCTTCAATGGCTTGATTTAACACATTGCGAGAATGAGCGGCCTTATCTTCATCTTGCGACAAAAATATCATGCCCACACCATAGGACTCTGCAAGTTCTTCTGAGAAGTTATCCAGTGCTACCTGCCGCATAAAATGATCTGGCATCTGCAGCAACAAACCACACCCGTCGCCCGTCTTGCCATCAGCCGCTATACCACCGCGGTGAGTCATGCAAGTCAGAGACTCGATGGCCTTTTGTAATAAATCATGACTAGGATCACCATGCATATGGGCGATAAGACCAAAGCCACAGTTATCTTTAAATTCTTTGGGATTAAAAAAGCCAGCGTTCATCAGTGTCTCTCTCGCTAATCTGGATGACAATAAAGCCACCACGGGTGTTAACAAGTGCCAAAGAAACTGCCGCAAAATGAAACAAGAGTCAGTAGGACACTTGCTGTAATCAAAAACTCTTATTAGAGCTTATAGATATATCTAATCAACAAATGGAAGAACATCCTACATGAGAAAACCACAGCTAACAAATTATTTTGGCTATAAATGACATAAATACCTACACAATTGGCGACGATCGCCGAATTTGTAAAAGTTATTCACCACTTGTGTTGAATTTATTACGAATCTGCTGTTGAATTTTTGATACAGGTCGAGCCCAAGGCTTTTGATTCTGCAAGGCTGCGGGTAATGATGAGATGGCACTTCTGGCATCCTTAGAGCTAGCATAGTTTCCTACAAGCAACATAAACCATGGCTTACCACCCCTTTCTAATTGAAGAATGTAGTGCGGTTGCGTGAATTTTCTGCCCTTCACAAATGCTTCTATGGTCGTTTCCAAGCGTGCTCCAAGAATCTGCAAACTGTAACGATCGCTGGGTAACTTTAGTAAGGCTGCAAAGCTATAGGGCTGCTTCGTTGTGGAGGTTACTAAAGGCCACACTTCTAACTCTGGTATTGATACCACGGCCTCAGTTTTTGCTGGTGGGGCTGGTGGATCCAGTTTAGGCTTGTTGTCTGGGGTAATTGTCACCTGAACATCTGGCTCTAGCAAAGGTTTTTGCAAGCTTTCTATTTTAGGCTCAAGGGTTACATTTTGTGGTGCTAATGACAGCTCAATGGGTTCCAAAGGTGGCAGCGCCTGCGCGATGGGGTCCTCTTCTAATGACTCCTCTAATGACTCTTCTTGTGACTCTTCCAACACCTCTATCACTGGCTGAACATCTACTTCATTTTGTAACGCCAGCTGTGAAGGTTCATCGTTCATTAGCCAAATACCTGCCAATACCACCACTACAATAATAGTGGTGGCTATGTGCAGCCATGGCAAGCCTGATTGCTGCCCAAAACTACCCTTATTGAGGGCTTTGTTGACTAACATATTAAGGTAACCTGGATTACCTTTTGCCAGCTGGTGTAATTGTAATAATTGGATAGGGGCTAGGCTATGACTAATACCGATCAACTGCAAACGTTGACGCAAATAGTCTGCACTTTCTTCTTGGCTAAAAGGTGCAAGCACAAGATGATAAAAGCGTTCTTGTCTAAGCTCTGCGAACTGAGGCGCTTCAATGCGCTCTACTACACTATGATCAGCGCATAGGATCACATGTGGACGAGAGTCTATTTTAGCGCTACGAGGCAATAAATTAGCCAGCAGCTCTAAAGCATCTTCGTCTAGACACTGAGCATTATCCACTACCACCAACAGCACTTCTTTTTGCAAAGTTAACTCTTGTGCCAATTCTTGTATGGCCAGAATGCTCTCTTCTAGGCTGGCATGATTAGGGATCTGCAAGGGTAACTGTTGGGCTAATTGACGGACCACCCAAGGTGCAGTAACCCACTCATCTAAAACTAAATGCACAATACAGGCGTCAGCAGGTTGCACACGTAAAAATTGTTCAATAAAAGTTGTTTTTCCAGCACCTGAAGGCGCACTGATCAGGACTAAATAATCAGAAAAGTGACTTAAATGCAGCAATGTGTCTAATTGCCGGCTACGGGCTTTGGCTTGATATTCAAAGGTCTCTAAATTGGTGCTTTGGGACGTTTCTTCCTGTTGATTCAATTGATCAAGATACGCGCTGTAGGCGAGGTCAAGGTTACCAGCAGTGGGGAGTTTATGGACGGACGGACTCACAGTCTTAACCTCCTATACTGTCATGGGCTGATCAAAGGTTTGCAGGAGCATATCGCTTCCAAAGTCTGATGTGACTATCGCTTCACCCAGTTGTCTTAGCAGTATTAAGCGAATAGTACCATCGGTCACTTTTTTATCCACCTGCATATGCCTGAGGTAGGTGTCTGCTTGCATTTTTTCTGGGCCCCAAAAAGGCAACCCAGACGCTTGCAACAGGCGCTGGATGCGTTGCAGTTGTGCCTCTGAAATCCATCCCAAGCGACAAGATAAATCTGCTGCCATCGCCATCCCAGCGCCCACGGCTTCGCCGTGCAACCAATTACCATAACCCATTTCTGTTTCTATGGCATGGCCAAATGTATGACCAAAGTTGAGCAACGCACGTTGACCCTGTTCACGCTCATCAGCAGCCACAATATGAGCCTTGCATGCGCATGACTGGTAGATGGCTTTGCTGATTAAATGAGGCGTTAGTTCGAGTAGGCCAGTAATATTATGTTCTAGCCAAGCAAAAAATTCTGGTTCAGCAATAAGCCCATACTTAATGACCTCAGCTAGGCCTGCAGATAATTCACGAGCAGGTAAAGTTTGTAGGGTTTGGGTATCGATAATCACACATTGTGGCTGATGAAAGGCGCCAATCATATTCTTACCAAGAAGGTGATTAACACCAGTTTTTCCACCCACAGAGGAATCTACCTGTGATAATAACGTCGTCGGAATCTGTATAAAATTGACCCCACGCTGATAGGCTGCCGCCGCGTAGCCCGCCATGTCACCAATAACTCCACCCCCTAGGGCGATTATGGTCGTCGTGCGATTATGGCGCTGCTGCAGCAAATGATCCCAAATCAAACTCACCGTCTCAAGATACTTGTGTTGTTCACCATCCGAAAGCACCACAGTGTCGGTTTGTAGGCCATCAATGTGGAGGCTGTCTAGTGTTTTTAATATGCTTGGTAAGTAGAGTGACGCAATGGTGTCATTGGTCACAATCAAGACTTGTTTACCAGTAATATGCTGACGCAGCAACTGCGCCTGCTGCAATAACCCACTACCTATGTAAATCGGATAGCTTCGATCACCTAGTTCAACAGATAATATGTGTTGGGCAGCGGCCATTGGGGGTTATCGTCCATAACAGCCTTAAATTAGACTGGAAAATTTATAGGGAGCGGATCGCTTCAATTTGTTTAATAATTTCTGCCACTAATAAGCGCGGATTTTGAGCACCTGTAGCCACTTGTATATCAGCTGTTTCTTCGTATAAGGCATGTCGATGAGCAAACAAATCTCGTAGCACTTGTTCAGGATCTTCGCTTTGTAGCAAGGGCCGATTTTTATCTTTTGAAGTGCGCTCAAGCTGCTGCTCGACCGTAGCAAATAAATACACCACCGTGCCACGAGCAGACAAGTGTTGACGGTTTTCAGATAACTCCACCGCCCCACCACCTGTAGCCATGACTAAATCTCTATGTTCAGTCAACTCAGAAATCATGTTAGCTTCGCGCTTACGGAACCCTGCCTCACCTTCAACATCAAAAATCCAAGGAATATCCGCGCCTGATCTTTCTTCAATTTCTCGGTCAGTATCTAAAAACTCTAGCTTTAGCTCGCGTGCGAGTTGACGACCAATGGTGCTTTTACCAGCACCCATGGGGCCAATTAAAAATATATTCACAATGAAATTCCTTTTAGGAACAGCAGCAACAAAACCCGGTCGTCTAGCACTCAATGCCCACTGCCGGG
>Ga0138263_1057977_pt1 | contig 13822 bp, 8 predicted proteins | sample RNAICE20151115_2_FD_105274 | JGI IMG/M metagenome (GOLD analysis project Ga0138263, IMG submission 105274) | Metatranscriptomics of polar marine prokaryotic and eukaryotic communities from Arthur Harbor ice station, Antarctica -... | ecosystem: Environmental > Aquatic > Marine > Unclassified...
GAAAGAAAAAGATAAAAGAAGAAGTCAGTCACAAACAAAAATATTTAAAAATAAAACTAAATATTTAAAGACGAAATCTAAAATTATTCAATATAAAGATGATCATTTAATAAAGGATATTTATAAAAGAAAATATGAAGAAAAAGAATTGTATACTGCAACATTAATTCCTGAATACGGCTCATGGATTAGATTTGGCTTTCAAAAAAATACAAAGATTAATATTTCGAAATATCCTATTAAAAATCAAGAAGATGAAATTATTATCCAACTTGATAAAGTAACACAAAAACCAATTATTCATTTGTTGAAAGAAATGGGAGTTACTGATTTAGAAATTTGTCAAAACTTACAAAATTCTGAATTTTTTTATTTTAATAAACCAGCCCTAACTCATTCAATTTATCAACCAAATAAACTATTACGTTTTAATTTAAATAAAAATTATTATAAAAACATTTCAGAGTTTTCTAGAATTTTTGACCCATCTTATTATCGTTTAGGAAAAATTGGTCGTACCAAATTAAATAATCGATTAAGTATAAAACTGTCAAAACGAATTACTACAATCACGTATGAAGATATTTTCGCAATTATTGATAAATTAATAACTTTATCTACTTCTAAACAAATTAGTGATGATATTGACCACTTAAAAAATCGACGAGTTCGTTCAGTAGGAGAATTATTACAAAATTTATTCCGTATTGGGTTCCAAAGGTTACTTAGAAAACTCAGAAGTCAAACAAATAAAACATATTCTAGCCAATTATCAAGTTTTAATATTGTTGGCGCAACTATTAGAGAATTTTTTGGAGCAAGTCAATTATCTCAATATATGGATCAAACAAATCCATTATCATCATTAACACATAGAAGACGTATTAGTGGGTTAGGACCTGGAGGGTTTGATAGAGATCGCATTAGTTTTGCTGTACGAGATATTCACCCAAGTCATTATGGGAGAATTTGCCCAATTGAAACACCTGAAGGTCAAAACGTCGGGTTAATTGCTTCATTAACAACATGTGCTCGGGTTAATGAGTCCGGTTTTTTAGAAACGCCTTTCTGGAGAGTTATAAATGGAAAAGTTATCAAAACATGTAATCCTATTTATTTAACAGCTGATATCGAAGATTTTTATAAAATCGCCCCGGCTGATATTTCTACAAATGAAGAGAATTATTTAACAAAAAATTTAATTCCTATACGTTATAAACAAGATTTCTTAACTGTTACTCCTTCTGAAGTTGATTTTATTGCTGTTTCTCCTATTCAAGTTGTGTCAGTTGCTGCATCTTTAATCCCATTTTTTGAACATGATGATGCTAACCGAGCTTTAATGGGGTCAAACATGCAACGACAATCCGTTCCATTATTATTACCACAAAAGCCTATTGTTGGTACAGGTCTAGAAAATCAAATTGCATTAGATTCTGGTATGGTCATTAATGCCCAACGAGGTGGGATTGTTGAATCAGTAACAGCAAATAAAATAATTATCCGAGAAAATTCTGGTCGACACTATAAGTACGATTTACAAAAATATCAACGGTCAAACCAAGAAACTTGTATTAATCACCGACCAATAGTATGGGAAGGTGAAAAAATTAAATCTGGTCAGATGCTAACAGATGGACCAGGAATAATAAGTAGTGAACTTTCTTTAGGACAAAATGTGTTAGTCGCTTATATGCCATGGCAAGGCTATAATTTTTAAGATGCTATTTTAATTAATGAACGTTTAGTATACGAAGATATTTTCACGTCAATTCATATTGAAAGGTATGAAATTGAAATTGATCGAACAGCAGAAATGTCTGAACAAACAACAAATAATATCCCAAATTTAAGTATTTCGGATGTTCAAAATTTAAATGAAGATGGAATAGTTACCATTGGAACATTTGTAAAACCAGGGGACATCTTAGTGGGAAAAATTATTCCTAAGGATGATTCTGAACAATTACCCGAATCAAAATTACTTAGAGCAATTTTTGGTGCAAAAGCAAAAGGAGTTCGTGATACCTCATTCCGAATGCCCGAGGGAGAATATGGGAGAGTTATTGAAACTTTAACTTTTAATCGACGAACAAAATTAGCATATAAATTTGAAAAAATTCAAATTTTCATTGCACAAATAAGAAAAATTCAAGTAGGGGATAAAATTGCAGGTCGTCATGGAAATAAAGGAATAATTTCACGTATTTTACCTCGTCAAGATATGCCTTTCCTTCCAGATGGAACACCTATTGATATTATTTTAAATCCTTTAGGAGTGCCATCCCGAATGAATGTAGGACAATTATATGAATGTTTACTGGGATTAGCAGGTCATAAACTAAACCGTCGTTTTAAAATCTTACCATTTGATGAGATGTATGGATCAGAAGTTTCACGAATTTTAATCAATAAAAAATTACGACAAGCTTCAATTGAAAATGATGAAGCCTGGCTTTTCAATCCATATTCGCCGGGAAAAATGGTACTTCTTGATGGAAGAACAGGTAAAGAATTTGATAACCCAATCACAGTTGGTAATGCATATATGTTAAAGTTAATACATTTAGTTGATGATAAAATGCATTCTAGAGCAACTGGTCCTTATTCATTAGTAACCCAACAACCGTTAGGTGGAAAAGCTCAACATGGTGGTCAACGGTTTGGAGAAATGGAAGTTTGGGCACTAGAGGGGTTTGGTGCATCTTTTACATTAAAAGAACTTTTAACAATTAAATCTGATGATATGCAAGGAAGAAATGAAACTCTTAATTCAATTATTAAAGGTCAACCAATACCAACTTCAGGTGTACCAGAATCATTTAAAGTTTTAGTTCAAGAATTACGTTCAATTGGGTTAGATTTAAGTACATATAGAATTGATGAGTTTAGCTCGGATCAATCATATGAAATTGAATTAAATTTAATTGAAAAATATAATCCATTGCTAAAAACATTCTCTCATACCTCAAATATAAATAATATTTCATTTTAAAAATTTAATATGATACGCTCTGAAAAAGAATTTGATTATATAAAAATAAAATTAGCCTCTCCTATGAGGATCCTACAATGGTCCCATAGAAAATTACCTAATGGACAATTTGTTGGGGAAGTTCAAAAATCTGAAACCATTAATTACAGAACATTTAAACCGGAAATGGATGGTTTATTTTGTGAAAGAATTTTTGGTCCAAGCAAAAGTTTAGAATGTGCATGTGGTAAATATAAACGAGTCCGATATGAAGGGTTAATATGTGAACGTTGTGGTGTTGAATTAACAGAATCACGGGTGCGACGCCATAGAATGGGTCATATTAATTTGATTTACCCAGTTACACATGTCTGGTATACAAATAGTAGACCAAATTATATAGCTTTACTACTTGAAGTTGAACAATGTGAAAAAAGATTAGATACCGGATGGACAGAATTTGCGGATCCTCGTGACAATAAAGAAAAAGAAAATAAAGATATACCTGAATATTTATCTTCCGATCTTGAATGCCATAATTATCTTAAAAGTCCAAAAGCGCTTTTAAATTGCAAAAAATTTCTTAAAGAAAAATCAAAAGCAAAAAAATCTAATATTGTAAATTTTTATGATGAAAGAATAAAAAGAATAAAATTAGCATCACTAGCATATTTTATTGCTGAAGATGAGATTGCTTTTTATGGGCTACATTGGGATTTACAGCAATATAGACGTTGTCGAGAGTTAGGATTCACAGGCTATCCCTTAAAACCACACTCAAAATTATATAATAGACGTCGAAATACACCAAAATATTTATTAAGATCAACACCAAACTATTTAATTGGCGCTGTTTTAATTAAGCGTGAGTTAGAAAAATTAAACCTTGATCAAGAAATTATCAAAACACGAAATTTTATTACACTTTGCAGTAAAGTACTGCATAAAGAACAACCATTTTATAATTTTTCACATTGGTCTAAAAAATGGGAATACCAACGTATATATAAATTACGCGACCAATCAATTAAACGGATTCGGATTTTAGAAAATTTATTAACTACTGGTGCAAACCCTGCATGGATGATTATAACCATATTACCAGTTATTCCACCTGCATTAAGACCAATGATCCAATTAGAAGGTGGACGTTTTGCGACTTCGGATTTAAATGAATTATATCGACGAATAATTACACGTAATAACCGTTTACTTCGATTATTAGAAATTGATGCTCCTCAACTAATAATTAGAAATGAAAAACGTATGTTACAAGAGGCAGTAGATACTTTAATTGATAATGGGAAACGAGGGAAAATTGCTTTAAGTGCAAGTAACCGACCATTAAAATCATTGTCCGATATTATAAAAGGAAAACATGGTCGTTTTCGTCAAAATCTACTTGGAAAACGGGTAGATTATTCAGGACGATCCGTTATTGTTGTAGGGCCAAGTTTAAAATTAAACCAATGTGGGTTACCTTACGAAATGGCGATTGAATTATTTCAACCGTTTATAATTCGTGAGTTAATTAATCAGGGCTTAGCAAGTAATATGAAAGTTGCAAAAAATTTGCTCCAACAAAATGAGCCAATTATAGATCCAGTACTTGAAAAAGTATTATCAAACCACCCAATTTTCTTAAACCGAGCACCAACATTACATAGATTGGGAATACAAGCTTTTGAACCTATTATTATCCAAGGTCGTGCGATTAAACTTCACCCTTTAGTTTGTTCTGCCTTTAACGCAGATTTTGATGGGGATCAAATGGCGGTTCATGTACCCCTTTCATTAGAAGCGCAAGCAGAATGCTATATGTTAATGTTAGCACCATATAATTTTTTATCTCCTGCAAATGGAGACCCAATTATTATGCCAAGCCAAGATATGGTATTAGGATGCTATTATTTAACTGTAAATAACATTCCTGGATTATTAGGCTCAAATCATTATTTTTCTGATTTAAATGATGTTATATTAGCCTATAATCAAGATCAAATTGAAATTCATACCTCAATTTGGGTTAGGTATAAACATACGATTTCTAAACCTTCAAATTTTATAAAAAAAATTGAATTACAAGATGGAAGTTATATTGAATATTATGAAAATATTCAAATTCGTAAAGATAAAAATAATAAAACTATTGTTCAATATTTACAAACTACAACTGGACGTGTTCTTTTAAATTATACAATTCAAACAACTTTAAATCTTAAATTATAAGGGTTTAAAATATATTTGAATTTTTAAAAAACAATTAACTAAAAGAATTATGAAAGATTATATTTATCAAAATACACTTGTCAATAAAAAACAATTAAAGGAATTATTAGCATGGAGTTTTTCAAAATATGATTCTATGCAAGCTTCTTTATTAGCAGATGAATTAAAATATCTTGGGTTTAAGTATGCAACACAAGCTGGTATATCTATTAGTATTGAAGATTTAAAAGTACCAGCTACAAAAAATGAGATGCTAGAAAAAGCAAATCAAGATATTTTAAACGCAGAAAAAATTTGTTTAAAAGGAAAAATTACAGATGTAGAGCGTTTTCAAAAAATTATTGATACTTGGAGTATCGCAAGTGAATCATTAAAAGATAACGTAGTAGCTTATTTTAAAACATATGACCCCTTGAATTCAGTTTATATAATGGCATTCTCGGGTGCCCGAGGTAATCTATCACAAGTTCGCCAATTAGTAGGTATGAGGGGGCTTATGGCCGACCCCAGTGGTGAAATTATGAGAGTACCGATTAAAAAGAATTTTCGTGAAGGCTTAACAATTACAGATTATCTAATGTCTGGTTATGGCGCACGTAAAGGTATTGTTGATACAGCATTAAAGACAGCAAACTCAGGGTATTTAACTCGACGTTTAATTGATATTGCACAAGATATTATTATTAGAGAGAAAGATTGTTCAACCTCTGCTTCATTTATCATTGATACTAAAGATAAATTTGATAATGAACAAATTATTGGTAGAGTCTTATCAAAACCAGTGTACGAGCCAAAAACTGAGAAATTAATTGCTTCTCCAAATACACATATTACTTTAAGTTTATTAAACTTATTTGAACAAAAACAAGTATCAAAATTTCATATCCGTTCACCTTTAACTTGTAGTTTATATCACTCTATTTGCCAAATATGTTATGGGTGGGATTTATCCCACCAAAATTTAGTTGATTTAGGGGAAGCTGTTGGGATTTTAGCTGGGCAATCCATTGGTGAACCTGGAACCCAATTAACAATGCGAACTTTTCACACAGGAGGTATTTTTACTTCAGAAGCACGTCAACAAGTTATTAGCCCAACAAATGGTGTTATTAAATTTTCTAAAATTTTAAAGACAATAATATTACGTACAAACCGAGGTGAGGATGTTCTAGTTACTAAAAATTCAGGATCATTAATCTTAATTCCAGAAAATCATGGGGAAAAAATTATCCAAATGGAATTATTACGAAATACAATGTTATTCGTAAAAAGTAACCAATATGTAAAAAAAGCATCAATAATCGGCGAATTAATTAGTACAGAAAAACAAACTTTAACAGAGAGAAAACCCATATTAAGTGATACAGCGGGGGAAATTTTTATTCCTAGATTAAAAACTAGGACAAATTTAATAACACAAAACCGACTGTTGTGGATTTTATCAGGGCAAGTTTACCAAGCTCCAAGTAATTCTTTTTTAAATTTTTATACAGACCATAAAATTAATAAAAATAGTTATATTTTCAGAACCAAATTAATAAACCAATATTCTGGGTATACTCGCCTTTTTGATAGTAAAAAGAATGTGTTAGAACAAAAAATCCAAATTACAAATGATACATATTTCTTAAATAATAGCTATTCTCAAAAAATTATTAAACCAAGAAATAATAAGAATTTTTTAATTAATTGTGACAACTTAAAATACCTAACTACATTAAAGGATTCAAATGTTAAGGGTTGGAAACGGTGTTATAACTATAAACCATTTGCACTTTCATTTAATAATGATTTCAAAACTTTAACTGGGGGAATAATGTATTATGACCAACGAGTTAAAAAAAAACAAAATACTAGGGATAACCTAATTTCTTATAATATTCCATACGAAATAAGTAAAGAAGATTATGAAAAAATTAGTAAAAGTCATTATGACGTTTATTTAAAAAGGTTACAAACTAGAATTGATAAAAATGGTCTCATTTTCTATCGAAATTTTTTGAACTATCAAGAAATGGAAAATATCTTTTTAAAGTTAAAATTAAAAAAGAAACTTCTCCATAATTCTTTAATTTGGCTTTCTGAAGAAACTTATAAATTAAACTGTGATAAAAACATTTTACTCGTTGAAAATGGGAATTTTATATCAAAGAATTTTGAAATTATTCCAAACATTATTTCAAAAACTGCTGGAATAATAAGCGTTACGCAAAAAAATAATATTATTGAAGAAATTGCAATTAAAGCCGGGTTTGTTTACCAAGGGAAACAATTCGAACACTTAGATAAAAATGTTTATTATCCAGGTGAAATTATTTTTGATAATATTGAAATAACACAACCTTCACTATGTGAACATATTACAACAAAGGGAAGTAACCAATTATTAATTCGACCTTTTGATATTTATGAAATTCCAAAAGAAAAAAACATAAATAATATTTTTAACAATACTAGTAGCACAGAATCAATTTTTAAGGTAACTAACAAAACGAATTATTTATATAAAACAAATCAAAAAATTAAAACATCTAACAGTATAAATTTAATTTCTCAGAGCATAAATTTAAATTCACAAAATTCATTACAAGATAATATAACGATTGATTTAAATAATTCATTTAGAATGAAACGTCTAAATTTAAAAATTTTAGAAAAATTAGTTTTAAATCAATATATTCCTGCGCATTTAAAATATACTGATTTACAATCTTGTTTACTTGTTGAGCCAACTCAATTTATTGATTCTTATACAACTATAGGGTATCTAGAATCACTTACTAGTCATTGTTTAGAAATCGTAAAATTTAAGTCAAAACGATCAAATAAAAAACAAGTCTTTTTAATATCAAATGATGATTGTGTCACAGTTAAAAAAGAACAAGGAAAAAATAAAACAGTTAATGAATTAATAATTGATAATGTTAATGTAAATCAAACAGGGAAAGTTTTAATTGATAATGGAAAATTCTTAACTCTTCAAAAAGGACGACCTTATTTTTTCCCAAACTGTAAAACGGATGATTCTAAAGAAAAAGTAAATTTACAATATAAATTAATAACTTTAAATAAAAATATTTCTAATTGTAATAAAAATACATTCTTAAATTATTGCGATATTAGTAAACGATCAATCGTAGAAAAATTGGACCCTAATAAAAAACCATATGGGTTTAAAATTAAATTTTCAAAAATGTTTATGAAAAAAAATGGGAAATTTTATAGTTCTCCAATTCCATTATTTTTAAATAATTTTTCATTAGCAAAAGAAAAACAAAAACCAAATAAAATAAATAACCTTAAAATTCAAAATACGCAATTAAAAATTAAACAATGTTTACCATTATTATTAAAAAGTTCTGAATTAATACCTAATAAAATTAAAGATACTGGTCCTTTTAATACCAACTTAACTGGTTTAAAATTTTTAAAGTATCCGTTTAATAAATCAATTGGTATCCATTCAATTACAGAAGATTATTTTGAACAAGAAGTGAATAGTGTTTATTGTAAAAATGGTGAATTTATAGAAAAAGGTGAAGTAATTGGCTTACTAAATTTTGAAAAAGAAATTACTGGGGATATCGTTCAAGGTTTACCTCGAATAGAAGAACTATTAGAAGCACGAAAGAAAAAACCTGCAAATAAACATTTAGCAACAAATCAAAAGAAGAGTTTATTAATTCAAAAAACTAGTATTGACTCTAATTTTGAGTTTCAAAAACTAGGAACAACAATAAAAGAAAATGATAAGATCAATCCTCACAATTTATTAAAAATTTATTTTAATTATTACGGAATAAAAAAACAGTTCTTTTCGAGTGAAAAAGAATTTGCAACTGCATATCGTTTAGCGAATAATTATGAAGCAAGTTATAGAACATTTAAAAAAATCCAATTACTAATCTTAAATGCAGTTCAATCGGTGTATCAATCACAAGGTGTATCCATTGCAAACAAACATTTAGAAGTAATTATTAAACAAATGACTACAAAAGTGTTAATAACACATGAAGGCCATACACCCTTATTACCTCGTGAAGTAGTTGATTTATATCATATTCAATATATTAATCAAATTATTGAAGCTCATAATAAACGTCCAGCATATTATGTTCCATTATTATTAGGGATTACAAAAGCAGCGTTAAATAACCCAAGTTTTATTTCAGCGGCAAGTTTCCAAGAAACAACTCGTGTTTTAACAAAAGCTGCTATTGAAGGCCGGGTAGATTGGTTACGTGGTTTAAAAGAAAATATTATTATTGGACATTTAATTCCATCTGGAACAGGATACCAAAGTTATACAAATTGTTTTAACCTAATTTCACAAAATAAAACTACGATTAATTTAGATAAAATAAAAACAAAAATATAGGCTTATTTCTTTTCAATCTCTTGATGTTATTTTATACTAAAGAAAACTACAATTATTTTATTAAGGAGTTATAAACATTTATGGCTGATATTAACTTAGCCCAATTATTAGAAGCTGGTGTTCATTTTGGACACAAAGCTTATCGATGGAATCCAAAAATGTTTCCATATATTTATACAGAAAGAAATAATATTCATATTTTAGATTTAGTTCAAACAGCTCAATTATTAAAACGGGCAAATTCTTATGTAGCAAAAGCAGCATCAGAAGAAAAAACATTTTTATTTATTGGTACTAAACGTCAAGCAAGTGCCGTAATTGCGCAACAGGCAAATAGTTGTAATTCATATTACGTGAATCACCGATGGTTAGGTGGTATGTTAACAAATTGGGTAACATTGAAAACTCGAATTGAACGATTAAAAGCCTTAGAACAACAAGAAGTGGATGGGGTTTTTAATTTATTACCAAAAAAAGAAGCGTCATTACGTTTAAAAGAATTAGAAAAATTACGAAAACATCTAAACGGTATTAAAAATATGGGTAGGGTACCCGATGTAGCAATTATTATCGACCAAAAACGTGAAATGACTGCTGTTCAAGAATGCCGAAAATTAGGTATTCCTATTATTTCTATTTTGGATACGAATTGTGACCCAGATTTAGTCGATATTCCAATTCCAGGGAATGATGATGCGGTACGATCAATTAAATTAATCTTAAGCTCATTAACTGACACAATTAATCAAAATAGATCTAATTAAAAATTTGTTAATTTAAAAATAAAATAATTTTTATAATAATCTTTAAGAAAGAGTGTTTATGTTTATTTAAACTCTCTTTCTTAAAAAATTGAATGATTACGTTAATGAAACTTTTCCACCAGCGTCTTCAATTTGTTTTTTTGCATCTTCGGCAGCGTCTTTACCTAATGCTTCTTGAACCATTTTAGGTGCTGATTCTACAAGTTCTTTTGCTTCTTTTAAACCTAACCCAGTTAATGTTCGAACAACTTTTAATACTGCAATTTTTTTGTCAGCTGGTACTTCATCTAACATTACGTTAAATTCTGTTTTTTCTTCTACTTCTTCAGCAGGACCTGCAGCTGCAGCCATTACAACACCACCACCAACACTTGCTGATGCATCAACACCAAAAGTTTCTTCAATTGCTGTTACTAATTCTGACGCTTCTAATAAAGTTAATGTTTTTAATTCTTCAACGATTTGGTTAATTTTGTCTGACATAATATTTTTTATTTAAAATTTATATATATATAATTATTCATTTAGCTATGGATTGATTACTATTAATCAAATCCATTTAAATCTAATTGAATAGAAGGTCCCATACTAGTGCAAATAAATAAACTTTTAAAGTATTTACCTTTTACACCTGACGGACGGTTTTGTTCAATAGACTGGTATAATGATGTTAAATTATCAATTAATTGGTCTTTTGAAAAATTTGCTTTCCCAAAATTTACATGAACTACACCTGCTTTATCTGCTTTATATTCAAATTTTCCTTTTTTGAATTCAGATAAAGTGTCTGTTAAATTTGTACTTACAGTTCCTGCCTTCGGCGAAGGCATTAAACCTTTTGGACCTAAAACACGACCAAGTTTGGCTAATTTTGGCATCATATCAGGTGTTGCAACTAATAAGTCAAAACCAAGATTACCTTGACTAATATCATCAATTAATTCTTGACTACCAACAATATCAGCACCGCTTTCTTTTGCTTCATTAAAATTTGCTTCGTTTGTTAAAACAGCGATGCGTGTTGATTTACCTACCCCATGAGGTAACGTTACAGTTGTACGTAATTGTTGATCTGCATATTTTGGATCAATATTCAGATTAGCATGTAATTCAACGGATTCAATAAATTTAGCTGTTGCAGTTTCTTGAAGTAAATTGATTGCTTCTTCTAAACTTGAATGAACAACATTTTCAGTTTTTTTAAGGTTTTCGTTTTGACGTCTGGATAATTTTCGCATATAATTTTTTTCTTAAAAACTTACAAACTTAAAGATTAATCGGTAATTGTAATACCCATATTCCGGGCAGTTCCTTCAACAATTCTCATTGCACTACTTAATTTAGTAGTATTCAAATCTGGTAATTTAATATTAGCGATTTCTTCTAATTGTGCTTTTGTTACTGATCCAACATTTACTCGATTTGGAGTTGATGAACCTTTTTTAACTTTTGCAGCATTAGCTAATAAAACAGATGCCGGCGGTGTTTTAAGAATAAAAGTATAACTTCGATCTTCATACACTGAGATTTCTACTGGAATAATAAGCCCAGCTTTTTCAGTTGTTTTTGCATTATATTCTTTACAAAAGGCTGCAATGTTTACACCATGTTGACCTAAAGCTGGACCTACAGGAGGAGCAGGTGTAGCTTTTCCAGCAGGTAATGCTAATTTAATCAATGCAGTTATTTTTTTTGGCATATAATTTTATTTTTATTTTCTTGATAAAATAGAGATATATCATTTTAACTTTAATTAATCAGAAAAAGATTTAACATCTTTATAAAATCAATTAGTTACGGAAATTTTAAAGAATTAAAATTCTATTTTCTAATACACACCTCTTCTTTTCTAAGAGAAACGCGTCCTGAAGGACTTGAACCCTCGACATCTAATTTTGGAAACTAGCGTTCTACCAACTGAACTAAGGACGCACAATATTATTCTAATAGATATATGTTTAAAAGACAAGGTTTCTTATTTTATTCCAAAGTAACATCTAAATTTTAATGAATATGAAACAATTTAATAATAAGGTACAGTTTTCAATCTCAGAAACTCCTTTACCCCATAATTTTGTAGCAGAGAAAATTATCTTAAGTTGTTTATTAGTCAATTATGAGGCAATTGAAGTAACACTAAAAACTGTTCGAGTTGAAACTTTTTACTTTATAAATCACCAAGAAATTTATAAAGCTATTGTTGAAATGTACCGTAAAAAACTCCCTATCAACATATTCTCAGTCAATGATTTTTTAAAAGAAACAGGTCGCTTAGATAAAATTGGAGGTACAAAAGTTTTATTAGAACTTATTAACCAAATTCCTAATTTAGTTTATTTAGAAGAATATATTCAATTAATTCAAGATAAATTTTTACGACGTTCACTAATCAATTTAGGTTATGAAGCAATTAATTCAGCATATATTACGAATATCCCACTAGAAAAAATTTTAAATGATTTTGAAAAAAAATCATTCAAATTAACAAACGAATTAATAGAAGAAAAAAAATTAACTACTGCAGAGTTGTTTTCAACTGTCTTTTTAGAACTAAAGGAAAAAGCTTTAAAATCAGATCTACCAGGATTAGGGTCTGGCTTTTACGATCTAGATTCCTTAACTCAAGGTTTCCAAAAATCTGATTTAATTATCCTTGCTGGCCGTCCCTCTATGGGAAAAACAGCTTTTGTTTTAAATATAACCGAAAATATAATTAAGAATTATAAAGTACCAATTTTATTTTTTAGCCTGGAAATGTCAAAAGAACAATTAATATATCGTTTATTATCGAGCGAAACAGGGATAAGTCAAACCCGTTTAAAAATTGGAAATTTATATAAAGAGGACTGGCATGAATTAAAAGAAAGTATTCAAACTTATTCTCGTTTACCCCTATTTATTGATGATCAGTCAAATTTAACAACTCAAGATATTAGGTCTAAAATAAAAAAGATATTATTTGAACAGAATAAAATTGGGTTAATTGTTATTGATTATCTCCAATTACTTGTAAATTCAAAATTAAAATCTGAAAATCGTGTTCAAGAGCTATCACAAATTACAAGAGCACTTAAAAATCTTGCCAAAGAATTCCAAATACCAATTATTGCATTATCGCAATTAAGTAGAAATGTTGAAACCCGAATTAATAAACGACCTGTTTTATCAGACTTACGTGAAAGTGGCTCTATTGAACAAGATGCAGATTTAGTCTTAATGTTATATCGAGAAAATTATTATAACCCAACGGTTGAAAAAAATGAAAAAATTACTCCTGCTGAATTAATAATTGCAAAACATCGTAATGGTCCATTAGGAATCGCAGAACTTTCATTTCAGAATGACCCTACAAAGTTTTTTAATACATTTCGTAATACAGAATAAATGCCCAGACCCAGATTCGAACTGGGGACACGAGGATCTTCAATCCACTGCTCTACCAACTGAGCTATCCGGGCTTACTTAATATTATACTAC
>Ga0138263_1106135_pt1 | contig 13599 bp, 1 predicted proteins | sample RNAICE20151115_2_FD_105274 | JGI IMG/M metagenome (GOLD analysis project Ga0138263, IMG submission 105274) | Metatranscriptomics of polar marine prokaryotic and eukaryotic communities from Arthur Harbor ice station, Antarctica -... | ecosystem: Environmental > Aquatic > Marine > Unclassified...
CTTAAATTACTACTTTTTCTATTCACTTATTCACTAAATAGCTCATACACATTCTTCATTTTTGGGTGGATTGAAAACGACCATTCCTCATAGGCATAGCCTGGTTGGAAAGTAAGAACATTATCGCACAGGATTGCAAACAGGAATTGAACTTTTATCACTTCAAAAAAAAAAAACAATAATAAAAATTGAAGATGGCGCCAGTCTTTGCGGCGATTGGAATTACGCCACAGATTATCGACGATGAAAGACTCAAAACAATAAGAAGCTCTCTGGAGGCAATATTTCTTAAAGGACCATTGGATTATGCGAATTGTGCTTCAATAGAGGAAATTACCATGCCGCTCGATATCGAACGCATTGTGACGCTGTTAGAACCCTGCCAATCGTGGACGTTTGAGGAACAGGTCGATCTTCAAGAATGGGTTGAGGTTTTGAACAGAATTGACGCTTCTTTGTCGTATTACATTCAGAAATATCCTTCTCTATTACTGATTGGTCCCGTTGAACGGAGAAAGTCAAAGGATGCATCAAAGGCTCTGGAACAACCTGTATCCAAACCAGCAAGATCACTCGAGGACGTCAACAGTGTACCTGATACTGTTCGAAAGAATATTGTTATTATATTGAAATTCTTGTCGGGTTTACTTGCAAACTCATCCAATAAAACAATCTTTAATTCTGTTGAAGAGCTGGTCGATCTTTTAGCGGCTGCAGATGACAATATTTCATCCGCATCTTTAGAAACATTATGTGCCTTAGCTACTCCTCCATCTTTGCACAAACAACAGGTTCCGGAGATTCAGCAGCATTGTTCTGCCTTGCACCAATCAAAATCTGCCTCACATAAACGACTTACAGCGCTGGCTAGGGGATGGGGTACTCGTGGATCGGGTTTAGGGTTATATACGTGTGCCGTGGCCGACGACTCTTCATTCGGCCAAGGTACACTTCCACAGCAGGCAGGAGAACTAAATTTTAACTTTTTCAAAACTCAAACAACATCCGAAGAAAATAAGACCGGGGACGACGAGGAAATGGAAATTGACGATTCTTCTTTATTGGTTCGTATAAACCTATCAGCTAACAATTTTGTAGAAGATTCCTCCGAGGTGGCGGTCGACGCGATGACGGCGATGAAGAGCAGTGACGAAAGTGATGATTCTACAGGGAGTAAACAGAAACGGAGAAAAGTTGCTTTGACTGGAAAAGGGGAGAAAAGAGTTCGATCTACTGCTGACCTATTCTTCGATTGTCTTCAACAGGTTGGTGGATCGGACAAGATCCCTGCAGATCGACTATTTCCACTGCTAGCGGATATTCGTCTCACAAGATCATTCTACTGTCAGGCAACAAGAGTTGGTGCAATTGAACGAAGACTTCAAGCTCTCATTACTATTCTTCACGCACATCCGTCTCAAGAGATTATGGCTGGATACTTTCAAGCACAACCAGAACTTTGTGTCGAGTTGGTAGATCTACTTCGTCCAACTGTTTCATCTGGAGCGGTATCAGCAGCTTCGTCATCACCGACATCTGTTAACCACCCTGCACTCAATCAAGATAGTATTGCAGCTCTTGCAAATTCTCCGATTGTTCCGTACCAAGTTCGGGAATTAGCTCTTCAATCATTGACAGCATTGGCTGCTCGTCGAGATGGTAGTAACGGGGCCCTAGCAGGATTCGCACGACATTCAAATATTCTATCAGAACTCGGAGTCGGTAAGGGACAGTATCTAGGTCTTCTTCCAACTTTAATTAGGTACTCGCTTGCTTCTTTAGGATCTCTGGTTTCCACCTCTCCTAGCCCTGATGAAAATAAATCAAACGAGATCTTTGGTGGTTCCATACCATCAGACAAAGGAACAGTAGAAGATGATATATGTACCGATATCGGTTTGGCATTCATAGAGGCAACTTCAGCCCCAGCTCTACCAAGGTTTCAACAACTGGAAAAGGCACTTCTTTTTATTGACTCTGTACTTACACTAACATCAGCGATTGTGTCAACGCCTTCGGGGACATCATCTCTCACTGAATGTGGCTTAGTACCTGCATTGTTGAATACTGTATCCATTCACTCCGATGAATCTATGGGGAATATCATGCCAGAGTCGTCTTCTACATTTGAAGTCTTGCGAATACAATCGCTTCTTAGATTTATAATAGCTCAGGCGGTACAAATACTAGAGGGCGCCATTGTCACTCACAACAATGCATTATCTGCATTTCACAATCTGCAGGGAGTGGAGGTTCTTACCACTCGTCTCTCGAAGGAGATATTGAGTGTACGTGACAAGAGAATTAACGCTGAATCAAATCACGAGTGTTCACCTATGGATATAGACAATACAGATACAAATAGAATGGAGTTGGATTCTTCTTCGTCTATTTCTTCTGATGTTGGACCACGGGCATCGCAAAGAGTGCTGCTGTTTGGTATTGTGACATGTTTGACAGTGGTTTTCCATCAAGAATCCACATCTTCGTCTGTCTCAGTACCATCTGGTACGGCAGAAATACAGAAACCCGAGTTAACGGAGGCATTGATTGAGATCCTAGATAATGTCGACTTGTATGGTGGGCACCTCGCCTCACTCATTTCGACACTTTTGTCAGATGTAATGAATAGCGACCCTCATGTGGTACGTTACGTCCACGAGAGTGGCCTAGCGCGTTCGTTCTTGAAGATGCTCGATTTTGGACCTTCAGTTGAACCCATTCCTCCACCAGTACCCGAATTGATTATGTCCATTCCTACCGTCCTGGCTGCACTAGCTTTGACGGAAGATGGCGCAAAGAAAATTAAAGGAAACAATCCCTTCCCTGGACTGCTCAAAATCTTTTATCATCCGAAATATGCTATGCCTAGGAGTCGGTGCTTACTGAATGAAATGACCTCAATAGTTGGAACTGGTCTTGATGAAATTATGCGTCATGTTCCAGCTTTGAGTAAACTTATCTGTAAGGCAATTTCGGAGGCTATGATGGAAGTTGTGTCTTTTGGAGAAGTAGTATCAAAAAAGGAATTAGACCTCCCACCTGCAGTCGAAGGTGCTACACCATTGGATGTAGACAATGATCGATCGTGTCTCATACAGTACACCCTCAACTTTGGACAAATTCTTGAGCAGATTCTTCATAATGAAGAACATTGTGAACCTTTCGTCGAATCTGGAGGTCTAGATGCAATACTGAAGATGTATCCCCATCTGATGCCAACAGGTGATAGGTTTCTCGCGCATGTCAGTTGTCTTAGCTGTCCATCTTTGAGTACAATCAGCCATTCTACAACAGAAGAAGCTTTGACTTTGGCGTTCAAATGCATCTCTCTGAGATACGATCCATTGAAACTCATTCGGAAAACAGTTGATGCAATGAAGCAAAACATCGATCTTCTCAAAGTAGCGCAGCTTGAAATGAGATCGGCTTTTCCATCGGATGATTATAACACCGAAGACGATTTCGACGCCATTTACGTCCTCGATGGTTTACCTCGTCTATCTATATGTGACATTAAAGATCCCTCATTTATTTCGAATAAAGTTCTACTGGCGAAGTATCTTAGAGCAACTGTTACTATCCAATGGCTAGCTGGGCTTCTTTCGGCGGTGATTCAGGCATCTTGTCAACGTAGCTCAGAGAGCGGTGCTGCCTGGAGTCGAACAGAACGCGAATGGAAGAAAGAACTATCTTCTCCCGAATTTCAAGATGTATTCGCTTGCTTGTCGAGTTTTTTTCAGTCTGCAACATTTGAGGCATGTCGCATTCGTACCGAGGAAGGGTTTGAGGAAAGAGAGATGAAGAGACAACGAGGGAATGATTTAGATCATGTGCGATATAAACTGCGAATCGTTTGTCCAGAAGGTGCAGTTGTACGTGATGGGATCGAAATTGATAGTTGCGAGAGTGTCGGAAGCATGGAGATGGGTGAGATTGTTGAATCGTTTGATCGTTGTGTAAATTCTTCAGGTGTTTTACGGTATCGGACGCAGAGAGGCTGGCTCTCAGAGCAAACTCGGGGTCATGGGAGAGAACCAATTGCTGAAGTTTTGGCTGTTTGGAAGTCTAAGACCAATGATAAAAGTGAGCAATCAGAGCGGGACACCAAGGGACGCATTGAAGATGGTATACCTGATCTTCGTAGTTCTAGTGCCAATGTCCTAGCCAGGATGCAAACAATCTATGTTGAATTATATTCATCTTTAATTCGATTAGCGCTTCAGAGCTTGCCTTCTCTGTCCGTCCGTCATATCTCGTTCCAGCCAGGGGCTGTCGGTTGGCATATATCTACTCTAATGAGAATGTTGAGCTCAGGAATTACCAAAGGCTTTGCAAGACCAGAAATTTTCAATACAATTCGAACAACATCGGAATGTAAAATCAATAAATTGGGTGTTTCTCTCTATCTAGGATCTTTGCTCAGCCATCTCCAAGCATGCCTCTTCGAAGATAAAAGAGATAAACAGACTGTACATTTGCCTTTGCTTATTTCCCTTGCAAGTACGCATATTGACATGGTCGACGAAGTTTCTGACAATGCAGAGACAACTAAGATAAGTTTTTTCGATGGAATTCAATTTATTTTTGAGCTATGTCTCGCCGATTTTGAATCGAGAGCTGCAAAATTGATTATTCAAGATACCGACAAAAATATCCCTAGACAGAGGTTGAACAGAACAACAGCATCTTGTCTGCCTCCCGCAACTACTTTACTTCGTCGTCTGTTATCAGTTCCTTCAATTGTATCCTCTCAAACGGTCGCGCTTCTTGGAAAGATGAAAGAACAGGACATCTCTCTTCTTTTTGGCATGACGACGCAAGCTGAACAATCTACTCCGAACGGCGACGATGAACCGAAAAACTTTGTAATTGAACAATTTTCGCGAAAGTTGTTATGCAAAGTGTCCGATATTATAATAAAACCTTGGACTGACCCTAGAATAGTTAATGCACCACCGCATGTCATACATCCACTATCGACTCTGGTATCGGAAACAATGATCGCTCTCGAAGACTCAAAAAAATCTTCATTGCCATCAGCAGCCCCTACACCACCAAGTACTAATAGTGCAAGGGAGAATCCTGCTTCCAATATTCCATTTCGTAGTATGTTGGAAGGATTTAGAGCAGCAACAAATGGTGTAAATCCAAGTGATGACTTTGAGCCATCAGAAGAAGCAATATCGCGTTTAATGGAAATGGGCTTCAGTCGAGATCATTCTTGGGATGCTATAGACAGAACAAGATCCAATACACTAGAAATTGCAATGGAATATGCATTATCCAATGCACCTTCGAGTACTGAAAGCATAGGAGAAAGAAGAAGTCTACGACAAATGAATCGACTTCAACGTCTACGTCGAGAACAAGTAATGTTAGAAGAAACGGCTGCTAATGCTGTAACAGGAGAAAGGAGTCAACCTGATTCTGGATCCAATGCCAATCCGTCTGATGCGAATGCGAGCGCTGGAGCCATGGATGTAGATCAAGCCACTTCGAATGAAGTTGCAGTTACAAAAACTGAAGCAGACCGTTCACGTGATGCGTTGATTGAAATGGTCTCATCACGTATCACTTCTTGGAAGCTGGAAAGCTCCAGAGTTGCTTGTACCATCTTATCATATGAAAAAAAGACTGGTCCCGTTGAAACTGCTAACTACGAGAGCAAGGGTGGTGGTGAAAGCGAAGCTCTGACAACTGTCATATCATCTTTTCTACTCAACCTATGTCAACGGCATCCTGACGACAGAGATGTAATTGCCGGGGATATTTTTAATCGTCTCAAGGATCAGATGTTAGAAAAGAAAGACGGCGAGACCAAATTCTGGAGTGTAATCCCTGGCAACGAATCAAGCTTTGCTTCACTTTGTCACTGTGCAGTGCTCTTTATCCGTGCGATACCAAAGATGCGGACGTTATTGCTAAAGGAAGGGCTTGTGGGCTCCATTATTTCTATTATTACTAATTACTTGAAAGATTCAAACTTTAATAATGCCTCAAACCCGAAAGGAAAGAGATGGCCTATATGGTTTCCCTCTACTCTTCTGTTGCTGGATATTATGGCTCAACCTATTGTTGCTTTCTCAGCCAAAGATAACATAGACGATTCCGATAAGATCGACGGTAAAAATTCTTATCAAGAGTTCTACCAGGTAAAAGAAGAACATAAAAAACAGACATTGGAACTTTCTGCTTTGGCACATAAGCTATTCTCTGCGTTGAATAAAGTGGATAATAAAACTATCTCGAAATCCAAGAAAAGTGTTGAAGGGGACGATTTGCCGTCGAGTACAAGTACAGATAGCAAGAACGAAGAATCCGAGTCAAGTTCGACGAAGATCGAAATGATATTCCAGTCTGTCCCTGCCTACTTCCCGCTGATTCCTTCTCAGACTGTTGAGACCTGTGCAGATATTTGTCTCGCGATCCTTGGAGACGAATCACCCTCAACTCAACCGGGAGTTACCCATGGAGCACTCCTATTGCTAATGAGACTATTGCGAAATCCGAAGATGTCTACATACTGTATGAAAGCGTGTGCAGGGCAAAAAATCTTGAGTCTTCAGCGATCATGTCGTTTCAACGGACACTCGGGTTTAGTTGCACTTATCTTCCGACGTCTATTAGAAGATGAAACCACGCTTCAATCTTCTATGGAAACTGAAATTAGAAATGCCATCGTTAAGTTAGACGGAAAAAAAGTGAGCGCTGTCCCAGGTGAGAAAGAAACAATCAGTGTTCCTCGTAAATCGTTTCTGAAGGCAATCACACCCATTCTATGTCGTGATCCAGCTTGTTTCTTGAAGGCATTGGCGGGGACAACAGTTTTTGAAAAATCTAGTTCCGATTCTGATGGGCGTGTAACTCTTCTTACAACTGCTCAGCGGTCAAAACAAATGGAAATCATTTCAGAAACACTGAATCTAAAACAAGCACATTCGCAAACCGGAAAGGTATCAACCGACCGTAGGCGATCAAGTGCAAGTAAACAAAAGAGACTTTCAAATGGGGGTAGAGGAAGAAGTAAGACTCCCACTCGTTCAAACAAGCGGCGATCGATTAGTAAAAAAGATAAGGGAGAAACAAAAGAAAATAACGAGGAAGATCATTCCAAACATCATGGTCATCACACACCTTCAATATCACAACAAATCACTTGGCTTTTATTGAATCAAATTATCCAAACAGGTGTGCCGAAAGCACGTGGTGATAATACTGAATCATCCAAAGATGACTTTGATTTGTTTGGATACGAAACGTCATTTCTCTGGACGGCTAATATGTTGGAGATTCTTGCCGACTTGGTTCTATCAATACCTGCGTGTGCCACTGCCATCCACAAGTTCAAACCTCGGAAGAATCGAGAATCATCTTTTTCTACTATTAATAATGCTCTTCAGGACAGTCCAAGCCCCCCTCGAACATTTGTTAGTTTTTTGCTTCATGTACTTCTTTCACAGGATCGCTGGAATGTAAAAGCGAACAAGAGAGTTGATAATGAATCAAATTCTGATGGCAATGATTTATCAGCATCGGAAAAAAGAACGAAAAAGTATGCATCTCTTCGAACGAAAGTTGTTCGGTCAACAGCGCGACTTCTTGTGGCGTTAGTAGCACGACCTGGGGAGGGGAGACGAAGAGTAATTGTCGAGCTAATATTTGCTCTAAGTGGAGGTCAAGTGCAGAAACAATCTGCTTCATCAATTCTTCCAACTAAGACACCACTCCATCCACGTTCAAGTGAGCTTCATGCCCTTCAAAGTTGGGGTGAGCTTTGCATCGGGTTTGCTGCTCCGAAAAGCAACGGGAGTAATTACGATTCAAATAGTTCATTGAGTTTTGAGGTCATCAAGATTATGCTTGAAAACGGTATGGCTCATGCTCTCTTGGTAGCCATGCATCGGGTTCCATTGTATCATCCTATGGCGTCAGGTACGGTAGGTGCTTTGATCCTGCCATTTGAAATAATAACTCGATCGAGTGTAGCTGACTCTGTTAAGACGATTGTCGAAAAAGAGGCCAGGGCGCGGGAGGGTAAAGAAGGAAAAGCAACGAAGTCGGCCAGGCTAAGTATTTCAAAAGAGAAGAATTCAGATGTTGCCCAACGTCTTGACTCTTTTGTGGCCGATGATCATATGCTGGAGGATGCCTTCGCGGAAGAGATTTCACCACGTGGACGAAGGTCTGAGGATGATGATGATGATGATGATGACATAATAATTGATGATGATGAGCACGATTTGGTTGACGTGGAGGATGCTACCGGTATGGATATTGAAGATGACATCGACGGGGAAGCAAGTGATGATGACGACGATGATGATGAAATGTCCAGCGAAAGCGATTCGTCAAATAGTGATGACGATGATTCCGACATCGATGATGACGATGATGGAGATGATGATGACGAAGATAGCGAAGATAGCGACGACGATGATGACGACGACGACGATGATGGTGAAGACGACGAGTCCATGCTGGACGATGGTGAAGAATCAGATGGTGTTCATAGTATGGCAGAATTTGAGGAAGACGCCTTCAACCTCGACTCACGATCAAATGGACTAGTTGCTGAAAATAATAGAAATGAATTCGAAGAAGCCCTCGAAAGAGAGCGTGCAGAAAATCACATTGAAGAAGGGTGGACTCGCGTCGAGCAAGGTGGTGGTCTTGGTGGAATGGTTCTTGGACGAAGGGGGGTCGGTCAACACTTGGCTGGTTTAGCTGGACCATCCGCGGGTAGATCTCCAAATAGAAATTTTCTTGATGCAGCAGAAGCTATGATTGGTACGCTCCTTCGGACCGGAGAAATTCGAAGTGATGCTCTTTCAGAGATTGAAAATACTCTTGGTATCCGGATTGTTGGTGGAAGGAATACCGGTGCTCCAGGAGGGGGAAACCCTCCGAACAATAGTGGTACTTTTGGAAGTTTGTTCTCGAGACAACAGGGTAGGACGGGAAGCAACACTAGATCGTCAAGAGGAATAGTTGGGGCACTTCCACAAATTATCCAAATGAGTCAACCTGATCTAGGATATTCAACAATGGGAGGAAGGGGAAATCGATGGAATGAAACAAATCCGGCGGAGTACTTGTTTGGTGGACCGTGTATCACGGCTGGAAGCAGGCATTATGATTTGATCTCTCCCGTTGTTGAATCAGAGGATGATGATGAAAATAACACATCGTTACCAACTGGGTCAGGACCAGGTGATAGTACACAACTTTTCCCCGGAGGTGTAGCTGCTGCAACTCACGCACGAACGCAACATTCTGCGCATCCTCTTCTTGGCGATATCAATCTACCACCAATCAATGCTCTTGTTTCAGATATACAGCCACATGGTATCAGAGCGAGTAGAAGTAGACAGTCTAATGCCCGGAGATTTGGTGAATGGACGAGCCCTCACGGGGGATTTTTCGTTTCAAATTCAAATGGGACTGTTGTTCGATCGAATCGGATGATGAACAATACCTCTCAAGGTGGATCAGCACCTGGTAGTTCTGGTCCGTTTGGATGGACCGATCATGATGGTCCTCCTTTTGACGCTGAGCAGTTCAGCTCAGCCTTTGAAAATGCACTTGGAGAGACTGAGACTCTGCTTGCTACTTCTTCAACGAACCAAGCAGAATTAGAACCGACTATTCCCGAAAACCCTGGGCTTAACGACGTCGATAGAAACGAAGAGCAACCATCAGCACTCACACAAATTACTCTAACTCAAGAAGAAGAAGTTGTTGACCCGAATAATGAAACATCGAACGACAATGAAAATCTGGATAGTAATGGGGAAGAACAAGATGGGGATGGTGTGGCCTCTTCGCTGGCTGTTGGATTACGCCTTTCACCACCAGCAAATGAACCGAATGGAAACAACGATCAAAATCCAGGTTCCAATGACGATCTAATAGCAAGTAATGATTTTGTTGCCAATCCACATCCAGGAGTTCAAGAGGATGCGAACACTACATCTCCTACCGAAACAGAGGGCCAGCAAGTGGAACCCGATGCACAAGATACGACAATGGACATTGGAGCTGATGCTGGTTCTGGTGCTGGTGGTGGAGTGCCAAATGGGAACGGACTTGTTTGTCCTTCAGGAATGGATCCTGAAGTATTCAACGTCCTTCCGCTTGAAATGCAGGAGGAAGTAGTTAGCCAAGCGAGAGAAGCATCAGAGTTGGCGGAACAACTTGATGCTACTTCGTCCCTAGACCCCGAAGCTCTTGCAGCTTTACCAGAGGATATGAGGCGTGAAGTTATCCTACAGGAACAGCAAGAACGTCGTAATAGAGAACAAGCACCCGCAGATCCATCAAATGCTGAAGAGATGGACAATGCATCCTTCGTCGCTTCTTTAGCTCCCGATCTCCGAAATGAAATCCTCCTGACGGCGGATGATGCGTTTATTCAAAGTCTTCCTCCAAATATTGTTGCCGAAGCTCAGATTCTTAGGGAAAGAGCAAGAACTCGAATTACTCAACGTATGTATGCAGAGCAAGCTGCTACCGAAAATAGCCAACGTGAAGCAGCAGGTACGAATAGAAATGCAGCAGGAGCAGGAGTGGCAAGGGTTCGTCAACCACCCCAAGGTGGGAGTGGGCGAGAGCATGCTTCTTCTTCGCGACGAAAACAACGCAATGGTAAACTCCGTGTTGAGTTGGACAGGAAGGAAATTGCTTTTATACCTAGTAAAGGACCGTTGTCTTTGACAACTCCCATCTCCAAGTCTGATTTGAAATCCTTGATTCGCTTCATGTATCTACTTTACCCAGTTCGACCTCATCGAATTCTGCAGAAGGTATTCCAAAATATTTCAATGAACGGCTCTCTACGACTGATCTTATCATCAACTTTTTTGAATCTACTTAACGACGAAAAAGATGGAGCTTTATATGCGTTAGATACAACTGATAATCTTTACAGCGGTCCTGACGACTGGAGGAAAAAAATTGATGTACTTTTCGAAGGTTCTCTCCAGGATTTTCCTCCCAATTTATTGATTGGAGCCGCACCAGACGTTCTAGAAACTGATGGGTTGAATCCAAATATCCTAATGATTCGTCGAAGACAAACCTCGGACATGGCTGCATCAACTGCAGCAAATTTACCTATCACCTCTCGAGGCTCACAACATGAACAGTTCCTATCACCTGTCGTATCTACACGTATGATAGAAAATCTTTTACAGATGTGCAAGAACTCCCAGCGTTTTTGTCTTGATATGCTTGTGAAAAATCTTATCACCAATTCTAACTTAAGGGCTCCTACGGGATTTGAGAGTTTGCTCGATCTCCTAAAAAATTCGAGGTATTCGAAAAGTTCTGCGAATCTTGAGCAACTTTTGAACCTCCTGGAAGTTGTCGTATCTCCTTTATCTCATATTCCAAAGCTTGGAGAAGACAACGTTATTCTTTCTCAGAATGAAATTGACGAAGCTGCTTCTCAACGAAAAGAATGGGTAGATGTTCCTCGTGTAACAGTTTCACAAGAAAGACTTCAACTTCTTTGCTCTATTCTTCGAATGGAAACATGCAAGGATACCGCTTTTGCTAAGGTCAACACTATTGCACGTAGATTATGTCGTGTCGACGCAAATCGTGGGTATGTGCTGGCTGAACTTGCTTCGGTTGCTAGATCATTAGGCGTTGATGCAACCCGTGACCTCACAGCCCTTAATATACGGATTAGCGCTACTATTGATAAGAATCAAGATCAGAAGGTAAAAAGTGGTCCAGGTGACTTATCGAAAAATGACGGAAATTCAGTAGTGGTCGTTGATGGTAAAAGGAGTACCTCAACCTCTGTTGCTGTGTCGACAAGCACAAGTGAATTGAAGCTACTTAGGGTCCTTCAAACTCTCCAGTCATTATGTGCAGAAACGCCTGAAGATGGATCGTCAAAAAGAAATGAAGGGCTTGTTTTTGTAACGGGCGAATTTGTGTCATTGTTGGATGCAATGAATTTCGATAATTTGTGGACCGAATTGACGTCATGTTTGAAAGTGGTTCAAGTTCTAGAAGGTGTTAGCATTGAAAAAGATGCAGACAAGGACTCTGATGACAACAATACGGACGACGGTGCGGACGAGACTGAAACTGGTGAAAAGAAGAAGCTAGAGAATAGTATTGCAGGACTATTGACTCGGTTTTTGCCTTCAATCGAGTCTTTCTTCGTAGCTAATGGGAGCTTGACTAGGAGCTTGAAAAATATCGATCAAAAAGAAAGTGATGAAGCTGAAGTTCAAGAGGACTCATTGGTCGGTGGAAAGAAACTGATTGATTTTGTTGACGCAAATAAGATACTGCTCAATGCACTTGTTAGGAATAATTCGGGTCTACTTGAGAAGGGCTTGAGGGCTCTGATTCAGCTTCCTCGTTGTCGGATGCTACTTGATTTTGACGTAAAAAGACACTGGTTCAAGGTCCAAGTTAGACGACTTCGTCAACACGCAAATCGTCGGTACGGTAGCATTCGTCTGCATATTCGACGCGATCAGGTCTTTTTCGATGCTTATCATCAACTTTCTCTTAGAAGTGCAGAAGAAATGCGAGGAAGACTTCACATAACGTTTCGGAACGAGCAAGGTGTGGATGCTGGTGGACTTTCACGTGAATTTTTTGGTATTTTGGCAAAAGAGATTTTCAATCCGAACTATGCTCTTTTCACAAGCACAGAAGATGGGTGTACCTTCCAACCAAATCCTAGCAGCAGCGTCAACCCTGATCATTTGAGTTACTTTCGATTTGTTGGACGCATTGTTGGGAAAGCTGTCGCCGATGGTTATTTACTTGATTCACACTTTACAAGGAGCCTGTACAAACACATGCTCGGAATAGAGCCGACACATCACGATATGGAGGCGATCGATCCAGATTATTACAAGAATCTGAAAAGTATTTTAGAGTACGATGTTGCTGATCTTGGTTTAGACTTGACCTTCTCAATTGAAGACCACTCCTTCGGAAGGTGTCAAGTTGTTGATCTAATTCCTAATGGTCGGAATATTCCCGTTACAGAAGAGAATAAATCCAAATATGTCAGCCTTGTTTGTCAGAATCGAATGACCACAGCTATCTCATCTCAGATTAAAGCCTACTTGGATGGATTCTACGAACTTGTGAGCAAAGATCTCATTCAAATATTCACTCCAAGAGAACTTGAATTGCTGATATCGGGTCTTCCTGATATAGATGTGACGGATTTGAAGAAAAACACCGACTACAACGGTTGGAAATCAACGGATAAGCAGATCGAATGGTTCTGGAATATTCTCTTCTCATTGACCAGGAATGAAAAAGCCGCATTTATGCAGTTTGTTACCGGTAGCTCAAAGGTCCCACTAGCTGGATTTTCCTCTCTACCCGGTATGCGCGGTGTCCAAAAGTTTTCAATTCATAAGACAGGAGGGGGAGTGGGAGGTAAGGCCCTTCCATCGGCTCACACCTGCTTCAATTCCCTTGATCTACCTCCATACGCCTCAGAAACTGAATTGAAAGAGAAGCTCATGTATGCTATCAACGAGGGCGCTGTTGGTTTCCTCATGGCATAAAAAGCAAGAAAAATCATCTAAACAATTGAACAAAATAGAGAAC
>Ga0138263_1370177_pt1 | contig 13289 bp, 18 predicted proteins | sample RNAICE20151115_2_FD_105274 | JGI IMG/M metagenome (GOLD analysis project Ga0138263, IMG submission 105274) | Metatranscriptomics of polar marine prokaryotic and eukaryotic communities from Arthur Harbor ice station, Antarctica -... | ecosystem: Environmental > Aquatic > Marine > Unclassified...
TCTACTTCGTTGTTTTCAAATTATGACAGAAGTGATTAAGAAGACCACGGAGTCCGAGTGGAGACTCAAGGGACTTCGCAATATGATTAAGGAAGTGTACATGGGTGCACTCGAACAGAAAGCGACTGGCGACGAAAAGAGCGAGCGCAACGAGATTGTCCACTTTATGAACAGATTCTGTGGCAACATTTAGACCTCTCTGCAGCAGGCCTACGGTAACGTGACCCTCGAAATTCCCGATATCCCCCAGGATATCGATGAGAAGGACGTAGTCAACAACCATGCCCTGATGAAAGAGCTGGACTCAGCAGTGGAAAACTGGGCCGATACAATCAAAGACACCATCGAGAAGGCATCAAAGATCGAGAAAAACCGCGTTCATGATGCCGCATCTGGTGAAACTGACCATTGGCGCAACAGATCTGCCATGTTCAACACTCTCCATCAATAGCTTGGCGGGCAGCAAGTCAAGTTGATCCTCAGAATCCTCGAAACACGCGAAAGCAACGAAAACAACATCCTAGACGACTTTAAACAGGCCTTTTAGGAATTCACCAAGAAGCACGCCGAAGCTAAGGACTTTGTCAAATTCCTGTAAACTTTGGACCGTCAGTTCCGTAACCTCGGCAACACCCTCCACGTCATTGAGGAGACCCTGCCTTCTCTCCTGAACGGACTTAAGCTCATCTGGACTATCTCCAGACACATCAACCAGAACGACGACAAATTTGAATTCATCCTCGAGGCCATCTCCAACGAAATTTGCCAGAAAGTTCGCTACGAGATCGACATCAAGAAAATCTTCTTTGAAGCCAACGCGGCCAAGAAGATCAACCAGGCCATCGTGGTCCTCCGCAGCTGGAAAGAGCAGTACGAGAAGACTAAGGCTGACATCGAGCATTCGAACACGATGAACCGATGGGAGTTCCCCAACACCAAGAACATCTTCTCCAAGCCCCAGCACATGATCACTATCCTCGGAGACATCCTCAAGGCCTGCAAGGTGCTCAAGGAGTTCCAGGAGATCTTGGGACCTGACCTCAAGCAGGTTACGGGAAGTGCCGAGACCATCGACGGTGTCCTCAACCGTGTGAAGGACCAGGTCAGAAAGTTGGTTAATTTCCCCAACGACGTCTTCCACATCGAGCAGCTGCAGGATTGGCAAGTCACATACAATGGCTTCGACACCGCCATCACCACCGTTGAGCAAGAGACCGCCAACCTCATTGACACCACTTTCGCAGAGAAGCTCAGCTCCTCCGAGAACGCTTTCGACCTCCTGACCAAATTCAAGGACGTCGACACTCGTGAGGCCATCAAGAAGACTCTTGACGGAAAGTACAAGAACGTCTTGGATCGCTACAACGAGGAGGTTAAGGAAATGGAGGGATTATACACTAAGTTTAATTCTAACACTCCAATTCCCAAAAACATGCCTCCCCGCTCCGGTAGCATCGCCTGGGCTCGCTCTATTGTGACCCGCATTAAAACTCCTATTGACAAGTTCACCACCAAGCCTGAGATTCTCACTGAGATCCCAGCCGGTCGCGAAGCCGCCAAAAACTATGTTCGCATCGCCAAGGAGTTGACGGAGAACTACGAGGCTGTCAAATTCAACGACTGGAAGTCCAAGAACACCGTTGAGGCTATTGAGATGCTCCACAAGAACATCCTCAGAACTGACGTCAACGCCGAAGGAATGACCATTTTCAAAGTAAACTTCAACCCCAAGCTGAAGGTCATCATCCGCGAAGCCAAGTTCCTTGATCGCATTGGCAAGGACATCCCCGCTACTATCATCAACATTGCCCTGCAGGAGAAGGACTACATGAAGTACATTGACAAGCTCAACCAGCTCCTTGCTCACTACGACGATTCCCTTGTCGGCCTCAAGCAGGTCGAGAAGAGACTCCTCCTTACTGAGCTTGGCCAACTCGACCTCCAGATGAAAAAGGGAGCTAGAGACTACAACTGGTTCTCTCTTTCCATCACTGAGTACCTCTCTGCCTGCCGCGTCTAAATCGACAGATTCAGAGAAATGAAGGGCAGAGTCCTCCAGCAGGCAGCTAACATCGAGAAGAATGTGATCAGAATCCAAGACGCTGAGATCATCCGTGGTATCGACTTCAAAACTCACACCATCAGAGAAGTCCAGGAGCTCATGGACTGGTTCGATGCGTACAAATTCCAGAAATTGAGTGAGCTAGAGAAGGACTACGAGAAGGTCGGTGGAACTTTCCTTAGGTAAATTGAAGAAAACACCTTCAAATCACGCACTCAAATGCTTCCTGAGATGCTCCCCTACTACCAGTACTGGGAACGCCGCATCTTCAACGCCATCACCAAGATGACCATCCGTGCACTGGCTGTGAACAAAGCCATCCTCTTGAACCGCGACATCAAGCCCCTCATCCGCATGGAAGCTACTAACAACGGCCTTGAGATCATCTACCAGCCCCAGGCTGAAGAGATGCAGACGCAGCTAGAGAAATTCCACAAAGGAATCATCGAGTCTACCAAAAACTTTGGTCGCTGGAAGAACCAGACCTGCAAAGTGTTTGTGGAACAGATCGACAACGAGACCAGTGAGAAGATGATCAAGTACACCTTCTACGACGATGTGATTAAAAACCCCGTCATCACTGCCCTCAGTAAAGACATTATTGACTAGGTCCAGAAGCTCGTAAACAAATTCGACTTCTATAACTCAGCTCTAACTTCTTCTCCTCTGTTGAGACAACTCTACGATGTGAACAAGTTCAACCACGAGCAGAGAAAGATGGAGAAGCACATGGTCGACACTTCCCAGGTAGAACTTAACATTATTAAGTTCCGCATGTTCAAAAACGCCTGCTAACAGCTCATCGGCAAGACGCAGCAGAACGGCCCTATCCTGATTGATTTTGGATCAGTGTATTCCAACGCCGTCAAGGAGGCTGACAAATGGCTTGAGATGATGGGTAAAGCTCTCAGTGAGAATGCCCGCAACAAGCTCAACAAGACTCTCAAGACCATCAAGGACTGGGAGGAAAGCTTCAAGGTCGAGCCAGACTATAACTCCATCAAGGACCTCCTCACCAGCATTAAGCGCATCAAGGGACAGTCTATGGAGATGGAGCTCCACATTGACGAGTCTCTTGAGCAATTCCGTGTGCTCAAGATGTACGAGCACCCCATCGACCCTGAGGATGAAGAGAAGGTCGCCTAACTCCCCAAGATCTGGGAAAACCTCCTCGAAATTGCTGACAGAAAAGACCACCTCGTGGCTGGCTACAAGGATCGCTTCGCCCGCTCCACTCAGCAGATCATCGAGACCTTCAAGCAAGAAGTGACTAAGGAATTCGAGCACTACCAGCAGAACGGTCCTGGTGCCGACCACGTCACCCTCGACCAGGGACTGGACCTCTTGAACCAGAGCAAGGATCAGTGCATCGCTCTTAACCACAGAAAGGATGACTATGTCATGAGTGAGCAGCTATTCAACCTGCCTATCTCCAGGTACCCCGCCATGATCTAAATGGAGGAGCTCAACCAACTCTACACCAAGATCTATGACATCTACGAGACTCACCACGACAAGGTCAAAGAGTGGTCTATGATTTCCTGGAATAAGCTCGAAGCTACCGTCCTTAAGGAAGAAGCTGACATTCAGGAATCTACTGTCCGCAAGCTCAAGAAGAACATTCCTTCTATCACCAGGTACTCTCCTTTCCAGAAATTGGAGTCTACTATCAGTGGCTTTAAGACTTCTCTGCCCCTCATTGAGTAACTCCGTAACCCTGCCGTTCAAGAAAGGCATTGGAACAGAATTATTGAGGAGACTGGCAAGTTCGAGCAGGTTGGTGAGATCAACCTCAAGACCATCACCCTCCAGAAGGTGTTCGAGCTTGAGCTCCACAATTTCCAGGAGAAGGTAACTGAAGTCTGTGTTGAAGCTGTCCAAGAGCTCAACAACGAAGAGCAGGTCCGCCTAGTTGAAGAAGCGTGGAAAAACACTAACTTTAAGATTACTCTTTACCCCATGAAGGGAAGTGCCGCTGAGATCTACGCTCTAGCCTCCATCGAGGACATCACTCTCCAACTTGATGACCACATCATGACCCTTCAAGGTGTGGGTGCCAGTAAGTACTCTCGCTCTGTCAAGGGCGCAGTTTAAAAGTGGGAAAAGGATCTCATGAAAATCGCTGATACCATGCAGCTCTGGATCCTAACTCAGCGCAAGTGGATGTACCTCGAATCTATCTTCTCTGGTGAGGATATCAAGCAGCAGCTTCCCGACCAAGCCCGTAAGTTCGTTAACATTGATAAAAAGTGGGCTGACGTGATGGACTCTTGCAAAAAGAACAAAAACGTGCGTCACCAGTGTGTCATTGCTGATAACGGTGGTCGCTGGGACCAACTTGAGGGCATCTCGCAGCAGTTGGATCAACTCCAGAAGAGTTTGACCGCTTATCTCGAGAGCAAGAAGATGGCCTTCTCCAGATTCTACGCCCTCTCTGAGGATGATTTGCTCCTGATTCTTGGTTCCTCCAAGCCTGAGACTATCCAAGTCTTCCTCCTTAAGCTTTTCGATTGCTGCAAAATGCTCACTTTCGAGCAGGGTGGCAAGCTCATCACTGCTATGACCTCCGATGAAGGAGAAGTCTACAAATTTGTGATGCCTGTCAAGCCTGAGGGAAGTGTAGAAGACTGGATGGGCAGAGTGGACGATGAGATGAAACGCACCCTCCACTTCATGTCCAAGGAAGCTATCTTCTTCTACGCTCGTACTGATAGAATGGACTGGATCAAGAAACAGATCGGTATGGTCGCCATTATCGGTACTCAAATTTGGTGGACCTTCGCTGTGGAAGATGTGTTCAGATCCATAAAGAACGACAAGCACGCCATGAAGAGAGAGCTGGCCAAGGAGTCTGCTGATATTGTGGACCTCGTTGCCATCATCAGAACTGATATCCCTATGGCTCTCCGCAAGAGCATTAACTGTCTCATCATCCTTGATGTGCATGCTCGTGACATTGTGGAATAATTCGTGCGTGACTCCAAGCTCAGCTCTAAGGAATTCGCTTGGGAGTCTCAACTCCGTTTCTACTGGAGTAAAGTGACAGACGACATCGAGGTGCAGCAATGCACTGGTGTCCTGAGTTACGAGTACGAATACATGGGACTCAACTCTCGTCTGGTCATCACGCCTCTCACTGATAGATGCATTATGACCCTCACCACAGCCCTTACCTTCTACCTCGGTGGTGCCCCTGCTGGACCCGCCGGAACTGGTAAAACTGAGACTGTCAGAGACTTGGCTAAGGCCCTTGCTCTCAGATGCTTGGTTACCTGCTGTGGAGAGACCCTCGATTCCTTCGCTGTTGGTATGTGCTTCATGGGACTGATCCAGACTGGTTTCTGGGGATGCTTCGATGAGTTCAACCGTATTAACAGAGATGTCCTGTCTGTCGTCTCCGCTCAGATTAAGACCATCCAGAATGGTCTCGTCCGCAAGAGTAAGTAAATCACCTTCATGGACGCTGACGTGCCCCTGATGCCTTCCATTGGTATTTTCATTACCATGAACCCTGGTTACGCTGGAAGATCTGAATTGCCCGATAACCTGAAGGCACTCTTCAGACCTGTCACCATGACGGCCCCTGGACTCACCATGATCTGTGAAAACATGCTCATGTCCGAGGGATTCAACACTGCCAAGGTGCTGGCCCTTAAGATGGTGACGCTGTATAAGCTGACCAGTGAGCAGCTTTCCAAGCAGTACCATTACGAGTTTGGTCTCCGCCCTATCAAGTCTGTGCTCGTGCAGGCCGGATCTCTCAAGCGTATGTACCCTGACATGCCCGAAGACGCCGTCCTCATGCGTGCTCTTAGAGATATGAACATGCCTAAATTCGTGTTCGAAGATGAGCCTCTGTTCAAGGGTCTCCTACAGGATCTCTTCCCCGGCCTGCGTGCTGACCGTGTCGGTAACGAAGAGCTGAAGACCAACTCTACTGACTTCCTTGAAGACAATGGCTACGGTAGCCGCGAAGACAAATACTTTGACGACCAAATCGGCAAGGTTGTTCAGCTATTCGAGACCTCTTCCACCAGGCATACCACCATGGTGGTCGGACCTACTAGTGGAGGCAAGTCCGTCATTATCAAGACTCTTGCTGAGGCTCTCTAACAAGAGACAGATATTCGGACGAATATAGACGTGATTAACGCCAAGAGTATAACCCTGATGGAGCTGTATGGTGTCATGGACCCTGACACTAGAGACTGGACTGATGGACTCCTATCCAAGGTCTACATCAACTCTAACGCCCCCCCAGAGGTTGGTGCAGCACCCCTCAGGAACTGGATCATGTTCGATGGAGATGTCGACGCCATTTGGATTGAGAACATGAACTCAGTCATGGACGATAACAGAATTCTCACTCTGGCCAATGGAAACAGAATTGCCCTCCAGCGTCACTGCATCCTCATGTTCGAGGTTTTCGATCTCCAGTACTCCTCTCCTGCTACTATTTCTCGTTGCGGAATGGTCTATGTTGATCCTAAGAACTTGGGATACAAGCCTTTCTACAGCAGATGGCTCTTAGGAAAGAAAAAACAGGAAGCTCTACATGATAACTTCAAGGACCTGTACACCAAGTACTTCGGCGGACAACCTAACGTGATGGACCGCATTTTCGAAGGTATGTGTGGAGACGGCGAAGAGCTGGCAGACCCACTGAGGTTCATTACTCCTAGGACAAATGTGAACTTGATTCAGCAGCTCACTATTTTGATTGACTCTATCCTACCCGAAGAAATCGACCAGGCACCTTAAGACTTCGGAGCTCTGGAGAGACTTTTCATCTTCGCTCTGACCTGGTCATGCGGTGGTTGCATTATCGAAGAAGACCGCCCAATTTTTGACCAGTTCTTGCGCCAAGTCGCCCAGACTATGCTACCTCAGAACCTCTACGATAATGTGTACGACATCAAGTCACAGAAATTGGACTTCTGGGATAAGCGTGTTGCTGAGTACGTGCCACCATAAGATGGAAGGTTCTCCTCCATCCTCGTGCCTACCATGGACACCACCCGCTACTCGTGGCTCCTCAACCAGGTCGTTTCCCTCAAGAAACCTTGCCTATTCTGTGGTGATTCCGGTACCGCTAAGACCGTCACAGTAATCTCTGCCTTCAGTCAGCTAGACTCCGATACGTATCAGTACCTGAACATCAACTTCTCTTCAAGGACCTCCTCCATGGACTTCCAGAGTATCGTTCATGAGAACATTGACAGAAAGTCAGGAAAGATCTTCGGACCTAAGACCGTTGGTAAGAAGCTTATCCTCTTTATTGACGACCTCAACATGCCTAACATTGATATCTACGGAACTCAATAACCCAACGCTCTCCTCAAATTTATGATTGACAAAAACCAATTATATGAGCGCAAGAACGACCTAGAGCTCCTCACTCTGGTAGACCTTCAGTACGTGGCCTGCACTACTCCTCCAGGCGGTAACAACAAAGTTGACCCCAGACTCATGAGTCTCTTCACTGTCTTCAACGTCACTGCACCCAGCAAGGACTCTACCATGAAGATTTTCAACCAGATTCTCTCTAGAAAGGTTGAGGAATTCGGCGAAGACGTAAAGACTACTGTCCAGAGTGTCACTCAAGCGACCCTGATGCTCTATCAGTCCGTCAAAGAGGGCCTCCCCCGTACACCTCTGAAGTTCCATTACTTGTTTAACTTGAGGAACTTGTCCAGCATCTACGAGGGCATGTACCAGTGCACTATTGACAAAGTCAACACCAAGGCCTCCCTCGTAAGACTGTGGCGTAACGAGTGCAACAGAGTCTTCGCTGATCGCCTTATCTCTGAGGCTGACAGCAAGCTCGTCAAGGAGAAATTCATTGGCGATCTCTGTGCCAAATTCTTCAGTGACGTCAAGGACGAAGTGATGGTCAACCCCTGCATCTGGGGAGATTTCGCTCTCTCTGACCCCTCCTTCGAGTAATCTGAAGACCCACGTCTCTACGAAGACTTAGGCTCGTTCAAGAAGGTAAACGAGAAGATGGAAAAGATCCTTGAAGAATACAACTTCGAGAACTAACCCATGACTCTTGTACTCTTCAACGAGTGCCTCGAGCACATCACCAAGGTGCACAGAATTATCAGAATGCCTAAGGGTTCCGGACTACTTGTCGGATATGGTGGATCTGGAAAGCAATCTGTCACTAAGCTAGCCACCTACTTGGCTGGGTACAAAATCTGGAGTATCAACCTTATCCGTAACTACGGTGAAGCTGATTTCAGACTAGATCTCCAAGAGCTCTACAAGCTTGTGCTGATTAAACCTAGAACTTTCTTGTTCACAGACTCCCATGTTGCTCAAGAAGGATTCCTCGAGCTACTCAACAACGTCCTGACCATCGGTATGGTCCCCGCCCTCTTCCCTGAAGAAGAAAAGGAAGGCCTATGCCAGCTGGTTGACAAAGAGATCAAGCAGAACAAACTGCCAGAGACTAAGGAGTTCAGATGGGCTTACTTTGTCAAGAGAGCCCGTGAGAACATCCACGTCATGTTGGCTATGTCCCCCTCCGGCGACACTCTCAGAATCCGTTGCAGAAACTTCCCCGGACTAGTTTCTAATACAACTATAGACTGGTTCTTCCCTTGGCCGATGGACGCTTTAACCGACGTAGCGACCTTCTTCCTAGGAGAAGTTGAAATCGACAATGAGTTCAGATAGTCCATCACTGAGCATGTGACTAACGTGCATCTGGGTGTGCAGTAATACAGTCTAGAATTCGACTAAGTCTACAAACGCAAGAATTTCTCCACCCCTAAGAATTACCTGGATTTCATCTTTAACTACATCAACTTCCTTGGCACAAGGAGAAAGAACCTAGATTCTGCTGTGGTCCGTCTGGAAGGCGGTCTGTCCACTCTAGAGTAAGCTTCCACTGCTACTGCTGAGCTACAGGCTAAACTGGCTATCCAGAACGCTGAGATCGCAGAGAAGAAGACTGATGTCGAAGCCATTATCGTGACGGTGACTGCCCAGACTGAGGTTGCCAACGAGCAGTCTGCTATTGCTAACAAGACTGAGAAAGAGCTTGCTGTCTCTAGTGTCGAAATCAAAAAAATTGCTGAAGAGGCTGCTATTGCGGTCGCAGCTGCTGAACCTGCCCTGGCAAAAGCCAAAGAGGCCCTATTGCTTGTAACCAAGCCTGATATGGTCGAAATGAAGGCTCTCAATTCGCCTTCCGCTGCTATTAAGTCCGTCTGTCAGATCGTGTTCCATTACATGGTTAACCAGGCTGCTGATGACTGGTCCGATGTAAAGCTGAAACTTTTGAGTAACCCCTCACTGACTGAAGACCTGAAAAACAAGGACATGTCTAAGATCACAGCTGGTCAGGCCAAGCGTGCCAAAGAAAGAATGAACGCCCTTAAAAAGGACCCCGATTACAAGGGCAAAGACCCTGAAGAGCTTAATGAAGCCATTAAGAAGAAGTCCATCGCCACCATGGGACTGTTCATGTGGGCTACTGCCACTGAAGAATGCTATGAAATCTTCAGAGATGTCGAGCCCAAGCGTAGAAAGGCCGAGCAGATGGCAGAAAAATCTGAGAAGTCTGCAAAGCAACTCAAGGAAATCAAGGAGTAAGTCGCTTAACTAAACGCTTCTCTCGCCAAGCTTAACAAAAACAAGGCTGAGAAAGTGGGTATCCTTACTGACCTCGAGAACACCGCTGAACGCATGGCACGCAGACTGAATGCTGCCTCTAAATTGATCACTGGTCTCGCTGGAGAGCAGAAGCGTTGGGATGCTGACACCAAGATCTTCATGCAAGATAAGGTAAAGCTCGTTGGTGACTGCCTTAGCGCCTCCGCTTTCCTGTCTTACTGTGGACCATTCAACATGGCTCTCCGTGAGAAGATGATCTTCCAAGACTGGAAGCCCGACTTGATCGCCAGGAAGATCCCCTGCAAGGATGATTTCAAGCTTGAAACATTCCTCACCGACGATGTCGAGGTCTCCAAGTGGGCTTCTGAGAACCTCCCCACTGATGAACTTTCCGTCCAGAATGGTATTCTTACCACCTCTGCTTCTCGCTGGCCTCTCTGTATCGATCCCCAGATGCAAGCTGTCTCCTGGATCAAGGAAAAAGAGAAGAAGAACAACCTCCTCGTCATGACTTTCAATACTGAAGGTTTCGTCAAGCGTCTAGAGAACGCCATCAAGTTCGGCCAGTCTGTCCTCTTCGAGGGACTTGACACTGAACTTGATCCCATTATCGACCCCGTCCTGGAGAAGAATATTACCAAGGAAGCTGGTGTGGAAGTGCTGGCTATGGGAGACCAGAAAATTGAGTACAACACTGAATTCAAGATGTGCATGATTACCAAGTTGGCCAACCCCGCCTACAGTCCTGAAGTGTTCGGTAAAACTATGATCATTAACTTTAGTGTCACTCAGGGTGGACTCAAGGATCAACTCCTGAACATGGTCGTCGAATACGAGAAGCCAGAGCTCGAAAAGATGCGTAAAGACCTTATCGTGCAGACCTCCGCTAACAAGCAGGAGCTCAAGGAACTCGAAGATTTGCTTCTCTCTGAGCTGTCCAAGAAATCTGACGTGCCTCTAGTCGATAACGAGCCTCTGATTAAGATTCTCGAGACTGCCAAGGAGAAGTCCATCAACATTGGAAACTCCCTTGAGGTTGCTAAAGAGACTTCCGCTCAGATTGACGCGAGCAGACAGGAGTACACCAACGTTGCAAAACGTGGTTCCATCCTTTTCTTCTGCATGTCCGGCCTCTCTGCTATCTCTGGTATGTATGAGTACTCTCTCAACAGTTACAATGTTATCTTCAAGAATGGCCTGGAGCAGTCCAAGAAGGATAACGTCTTGCCTGCCCGTATTCGCTTCATCATCGAGAAGCTTACTCAGCTCTTCTATGAGTTCGTGTGCATGGGTATTTTCGAGGCCCATAAGCTTGTGTTCTCTTTCCAAATGTGTACTATGATCATGAATGGAGAGCAGGAGCTAGTCCGCAAGGAGCTGGACTTCTTCCTCAAGGGTAACACTTCCCTGGATGATGTTGACAGAAACCCCATCGCCTGGCTGTAAGATTCCAACTGGAAGGATGCAGTCAAGCTTGACTCTTTGGGTGGAGTCTTCCAAGGCTTCCTGGAGAACACCAAGGGCTTCCACAAGTAATGGAAGAACTGGTACGATGAGCAAGAGCCCGAGAGTGTCCCCATGCCTTGCGGTTACTCTGACAGCCTCAACAAGTTCCAGCAACTTCTTGTCATGAGAATTTTCAGAACTGACAGAGTGGTGAACTCCATCAAGAACTTCATCATGCAAAGAATGAGTGCGTTCTACGTGCAGTCTCCCCCACTCTTGTATGATAAAATCTACAAGATGTCTACTGAGAAGACTCCTATCGTGTTCACTCTATCTCCTGGAGCTGATCCTCAGGGAGAAGTGCAGCGACTGGCTGACGACTTGGGCTTCGGCCAAAGCAAGTTCAAGTTCTTGGCCTTGGGTCAAGGAACCGAAAAGACCGCCAAGGAAATGATCGAAGGCGGATCCATCCGTGGTCACTGGGTCATGCTCAACAATTGCCATTTGCTGGTCTCTTGGCTCAAGAAAATGGAGGCCATCATTGAGAATCTCCAGAAGCCTGACAAGAACTTCAGATTGTGGCTCACCACCGAGCCAACTGACGGTTTCCCCCTCGGTGTCCTTCAGAAATCCCTTAAGGTCGTCACTGAGCCCCCAGATGGTCTTGGTGCCAATCTCAGACAAATCTACTCTGGTCTCACTCAGGAAGACCTCTCGTAGTCTGAGCGTCCTGAGTTCCGCTCTTTGGTATACGTGCTGTCGTTCTTCCACGCTACCATCCAAGAGAGAAAGAAGTTCGGAAAGATTGGCTGGAACATTAAGTACGACTTCAACAAGTCTGACTTCCAGATTTCCTTCTCCCTCATTGCCCTGTACATGAACAAGGCCCTAGAAGACGGAGATGAAGAGCTTCCTTGGGAAACCCTGCGTTACCTTATCGGAGAAGCTATGTATGGTGGCCGTGTTACCAACGACTTCGATAGACGTGTGATGATGTGCTACCTCGAAGAATTCTGCGGAGATTTCATCTTCGATACCAACCAGCAATTCTACTTCTCGCAGGCTGGTTACAACTACCAAGTGCAGAATCACGATACCATTGAGCAGTACATGGACTGCATTGAGGAGGTCCCTCTGTTCACCAACCCCGGTGTGTTCGGTCTCCATTTCAATGCTGAGATTATCTACTACACCAACTACGCTAAGGAGCTCTGGAGAAACACTCTAGAGATGCAGACCTCTGATGGAGCTGCAGCTGGAGGCGAGAACAGAGAAGAGTACATCGCCGGTGTGGCTAGCGATATCTAGGGTAAACTCCCCGAGCTTTTCGATACTTATAACATCAAGAAGAAGTTCGAGGTGCCTACTCCCACTCAAGTGGTGCTGATGCAAGAACTAGATCGCTTTAACATCCTCCTTGACACGATGACTAAAACTCTGTAAGACTTGCAAAAGGCTCTGAGTGGTGTGATCGGAATGAGCGAAACTCTGGAAGCACTCTCCAGCAGTCTGTTTAATGGTTTCGTGCCTACCAACTGGATGGCCAAGGCTCCCTAGACTCTGAAGGGACTGGTCTCCTGGTTGGAGCATTTCTTCAACCGATACAAGCAGTACAAGGATTGGGATGAAATTGAAGAGCCCAAAGTCATGTGGCTCAGTGGTCTCGCTACCCCTGAGTCTTACCTGACTGCTCTGATTCAGGCCACCTGTCGTTCCAAGGGATGGGCGCTTGATAAGTCTATCATGTATACCGTCGTCACCAAGGAGAAGAACCCCAGTGCTATCAAGAAGAAGCTTGAGTTCGGTTGTTACATCCGCGGTCTCTACCTTGAAGGAGCCCGTTACAACCAAGAGAAGGACTGCCTCGACTATCAGAGGCCCAAGGAGCTGATCGAGGAGATGCCACTCCTGCAGGTTATTCCCGTGGAAGCCAACAAGCTGAAGCTCAGGAACACCCTCAAGACTCCTGTGTACGTCACCCAAGACAGACAGAACGCCATGGGCAAGGGTCTGGTATTCACTGCCGACATCAAGACTGACAAACATTCCAGTCACTGGGTGCTCTAAGGCGCTTCCCTCTGCCTTAACACCGACACGTGAGCGATGAATTTGAATATCTCTTCGCTTACCCTCTTATTGTTACTTGCCAATTCTAAGA
>Ga0138263_1468025_pt1 | contig 13203 bp, 17 predicted proteins | sample RNAICE20151115_2_FD_105274 | JGI IMG/M metagenome (GOLD analysis project Ga0138263, IMG submission 105274) | Metatranscriptomics of polar marine prokaryotic and eukaryotic communities from Arthur Harbor ice station, Antarctica -... | ecosystem: Environmental > Aquatic > Marine > Unclassified...
CAGATTCACCAAGTCCCTTTGGTCCTTTAAGTGATCTAAGTTTCTCAGCAGTGTCAAGTGGATTGATATCTGGTGGGAGTTGAGGCAAGAGTTCTTTTTCAATCTTCTCTTTGACGGTGTCTTATCTGGAGAGACCTCCACCTCCTCCTCCATCTTTAGGTTGGGTATCAAGCATGGTGTTAATCATACCAATAGAGTCTTTAAGACTGAAAGTCAAATCAGCATTTGGATGAAGACCGAAGATTGGAGGGTTATCAGTTCCTGGCATCTCATTGATGTATTCCATGTATTTTGGATGTTCTTGAGCATCTGGAAGAGTATAAGCGAAATCTGTGACTGAAGCCATGAAGTTATAGTTTGGTTGGAAGCAGTTTTCGTTAATCCATAGACTAGTGTAGCAGCTCATCAACTCTCTATCGAGGGCATCAGTAATTCTTCCACCATATTGTACCTCGCAAACCATGTATTACAAAGCTTTGAAGGAGTATGGTGAGTTGGTAGCAGCGGATTAGGTCATGTGTTTGTCAATGTATCCGAGGGAAGCCTCAAGATCAGAGTTGTTAAATTCGTAAGGAATACAGAATCCAAGTGGTCCGAACTTTCTTCTCTCTTGAATTACTGAATGTAAGAAGCAAAGTGAGTAAACTAGAGCTCTCCATTTCTCGTATGGTTCGACCTTCTCTAGGAAGTCTTGATTGACAATAGTACTAAAGGTTCTGGAGATACCAGCTTTAAGACCCTTTGGTGGCTCAGTGGTAATCTTGATAGCCATTTAGAGGAGACCAAGTGGGAATTCACTACCGCATGGTTGGCAAGTGATCCAGAGTCTGAAGTCTTCGTGGACAACCTTGTCTTTTGGATTTAATCTATGTTCCATCTCACCCATGAAATCAATATTCAAATGGCAATTCTGAAGAACAACCCATTTTCCGGTAAGCATACCATCATCCATCATTTTAGCAGCTGGGAACTCCATTTCTTCTCCCATGGATACTTTACCAGTGATAATCTTTCTCTTTCTGGCGTATTCATCAACAGCTGAAGTTGGATCGGCACCTTGAGACAAAAGATAAAGAACTGGAATGTTAGTTTTAGTTTCTTCGAAGTAATCTTAGATGAGATCAGTGACTGGAGCGATGAACTTCTCTCCGAGTACTTCCTTAATGAATTGATTAGAAGCAAGTACAGTTCTATCCTCTCTCATAGCTCTGATAAGACATAAGTGGATGAAATGTCCAATGTTGGCGTCACCAGTGATCTTCTCTTCATAATCTGGGACTGGAATGTTCTCTGGATCATTCTCATCGATCCATTTTCTCCAGATTTGTTCATTTCTGTTGATTCTATCTGGAAGCTCCTTGAAGAAGAAGGTGTGTTCGTTTCCGAACTTATGCTTAGAAAGAGCTTTGAGGTTCAACCATGTTTTTTTGCTCCATCCAGTTGAATGGTTTATTTCTATCTTCAATACCAGCACCGCATTTAAGGAACACACTGACATCAGCGTTGGTGAGTTTACCTTCCTTGATCAAAATCTTGGTGGCCATCATAAGTTTGAAGGTAACTTGATTGGCTACGAAAAGACCTCTATTGATGTATCTATAAACTTTTTCGGTAAGTTCATTAGTGATATTGTTGACTCTCTCTTTGATAAGTTGAGCTTTAGCTGAATTATCAATGGACCAGTCATAAAGTCCCATGAATTGTTCAAGGGAAGTGTTGTACATCCAGTTGACAAGAGTCATCTCGACAACGCAGAAGTAAAGAACAGCACCTCTAGCAGCGCATGGTCTGAAGAGTTCTCTCTTTTCATTGATTTCAATCTTCTTTTCAGCTGCTTCGGCTAATTTCTCTCCGACTTCCTTGGACTTCAATTTAATGGTAGCGAGCACATCGATAAGCTCAACATCATCAAGTAAAGAACCTTGAGCGTTAGCGAGTCTATCGAGAAGTTGGGCTTCGTAGTCAGCAAGAGTCTTGGTATTGGCGGTAACTTCCTCTTAGAGTTGAGTAAGTTGCTCCTCAAGTGATTTTTGTTCTTTACCAATCAAGAAGGCAAGAAGTTATTGTTCAAGACCACCTTGGGTGACAGTGAAATCAATAATAGTTGCTTTAGCAGCAAGCTCTGGTGAGAAATGAGGATTGGCAAGACGAGAAGTCATGTAAAGTCTGAACTTATCATCATAGTCGATATCAGTATCTGAGATCTTAATGAGTTTAGCTCTTCCTTTAACAATGATTTGTTTCTCAAGAATTGGATCAAGCATTGGATCAACTTCGTTCTCAATGGATTCAATAAGGCATGGAAGACCTTCTTGAAGTGGGAATTTCAAGGTTTCTTTGAGGTTTGGATTGTTCAAAGTTGTAACGGTGTTGTATTTGAGAAGATCTGGTTCTCTGGACTTAATCCATTTAATGGCTTGACCTTGTGGATCCATCATGAGTGGATATCTAGATGATCTAGTTACCATGATACCATTTTGAATAGAAAGGTCATCAGCTGGAAGTCCTTCCAAGTTCCACTCTCCAATAGTGGCTTGATCGACCAAGAATTCAGTAAGTTGGAGATCTTCAGATACTGGGATCTCTTTTTCAATCAAATCTTGATGGAAGTACTCATCCAATAATTTTTATCTGAATTCAGAATTGAATGGTCCACAATATGAAACGAAAGCGCAAGCTTTAGCAACATCACCAACAAGTCTCAATTTGAGAGATTTGAATTCATTGGCATTTTGAACCATCTAACCTTGTTTGCTTGAAGTGAGTTAATAAGTCTATTGGCTTGGTCCATCTTCTTTCTGGTCTTGGCAGCAGATTCGGCAAGTCTTGTCTTCTCAGACATAGCACCCTCGAATGTCTCTCTAAGTCTAGCCTGAAGATCTTGTACACCTTAAAGCTCAGCCTAAGCGTTAGCCAAATTAGTTTCGGCTTCTTTGAGCTCTCCCATTTTAATTTCAAGAAGTCTAAGCTTTGGCTTCACAATCTTGGATTACTTGTGATAATCACTCATAGCAGATGACCAGATAGCCATACCAATCAGAGCTTGTGAAGATTTACCAGCAACTTCTGGAGTGTAGATTTCCTCATCCTTTGGAGTTCTCAAAGTGAGATATGGATGAAGAAGCTCAATAGTTTCTTCATTAATGTTATCTTTTTCTTCATTTGAGAAATCGAGAAGATCCTTTAAGAAGGTATTACTAGATAGAGAAGTTTTGGTTCCAACATTTGGAGTTTCATAAGAATCGTGGACATGAGGAGTATATTGTTTCAAAATAAGATATCCTCCTTCTTTCATTGGCTTAACTGGGTCAAGATGTCTCTAGAAAAGAATATGGATGGCGTCCATAATAAGTTTGGTGGTATCTACAGGTCTGTTAGATGTTTTAAGCTCACCAATATCCTTTGGTTTAATCATATCGACTGCACCTTCAGCTTTTTTCAAGAAAGGCAAGGCCTTCTGGAGATCTTTATCAGCTTACTCTTTTTGCTCCATGATTGTGTTCTTTTGGGCAACACAATTTTCAGCGACAATATTTACTTCATCAGCCTTCTCCTTGGCTTTTCTGTTTTCGATCTCTACTTCTTTGAGTAACTTATCAGTCTTCTCGGTAGCATCCTTCAAATTGATGTCTTCTGCTCTAAGATCAATCTTAAGGACTTCAACACCTTCAGAGGCTTCCTTGAGTTTTTCAAGACCGTTAACGATGTTTCTCTCTTCGACATCAATTCCATCATATTTAGTCTTGTAGACTTGTTTATATAATTCAATGAAGGAAAGATAACTCTTTGGGGTAACGTAAACGTATCTTCTCATCTTTTGAAGGTAGACTCCGCAAACATCATTGACGAGGTCATGGACTTTACCCATGTGTTTTTCGAGGCCTTATTTGACCTCTGCGGTTGCATCTATCTTGAAATCGTTAAGATAGTTGTTGGATACGGCAACCAATGCATCTTCAGGCCAGGGTAGGAACCAATCGATTGTGCATGATGAGAAGAGGGATGGGAACTTTTGTGATCTCTCTCTGAACTTAGTACCAACTGGTGAGAAGGCAAGAATGGTGTGGAGGCAATCCTTGACTCTGTTAATGAAGTAGGTAAAGAGCTCTCTTGGGCCTGGATCTTGTCCTTTAACACCAACTTCTTTCATGAAAACATTCTTGCATTCAAGGGCAACAATATCTCTCTCATCTTTTGGAATAAGACCTGGAATTTCACCAGTAGCAAGCATACTGTTGATTGATTCAAGGAAGGATTCTTATTTGATATCTGAATCAGTCATAATGAAACCAACTTGTAAACCTCTAGGTCCAGCATCGTTATAAAGATTTTTGATATCTTCTTTGAGTTAGTTATCACCATATGATTTAGTAATGGCAATCTAGAATGGTTGGGTCTTGAAACTAATGAAGCAACCAAGTTTTGTCAAACTTTGTTTTCCAGAACCACCTACACCGACAAGAAGGATATTTCCTCCTGGAGTGTTGATTGTTCTTGTGATTCTTAAAAGATGCTTGAGAGCATCATCGAAGATAACCAAGTTCATTTTTTTAGAAGCGTATTTTTCGTTATACAAATCTAGTTTTGCCTAACAGATTTTTCTAATAGAATCAATGTCTGGTGCTGCTTCATAAACATATGGAGCTTCTTCTACGAGTTCACCATACTCATCAATTACGTCATTTCTTTGGAAATCTGCAAAGTATAGGTTGGTCATCAATTGTTCATCATCGAATCCAAGAGCATCTCTGAACTTATCTTTGGTAACTCTATCAAGCATATCGCCGAAGATTTTCTTATCTGGATTGGTTGTAAGTTTATCAACGAATGTTCTGTCACACTCGTGTCTCCAGAGAGCGATCATGAATAACTCAGATCTCATGTTTTCTTTAATGTTTTTGCATTATTGAATAACGTTGTACTTAGCACCTTTCTGTGCAACATTACAAATACCCTGGAAGACTCTTGCAAGTTCTCTAATTGTGAAGGTGTAATGGAACTTAGCTGGAGTAGGGAGAAGCTTTCTCTTTACAGTATCCCAAATTGTGATTGTGGAATCAATGAGAAGTGGTCTCATGTTGATAACATCTTAAGAATATTTCTTTGGATCGAAGAGAGCTTGAAGGATTCTACCATAAATGTTCTCAATGGATCTTTGGGATGGTGGAGTCATGTTGATTGAGAAGAAATGTCTCTTGAGTCTATGTGGAATATCGTTTCTTCCTCCTCCTGGATGCATCATGGCACCAAGGAATTGAAGGTTCTCAATTCCTCTGAAGATACCTCTTTCATCCTTAGATAAGAAGTAGAAACCTCTTGCTTCAATGAGTTATCTGACAATTTCAAGGGTAATTTGATCTCCCCAAGTGTTGACAAAAGGCATAGACATATCATCAAGGAAGACAGACATTTGCTTTCCTCCAAGTGGAACAAAAATTCTGACTTACTTCTTTTCAATTTCTGATTCGATTGAATCTTAGAAGTTACCAGGAGTGGTAGCACTAGAGAAATTAATTCTCTTGAATGTTTGTTCTTCAGTAAATTTGTTAGCGAACATCAAAATACCAGAAGTCTTAGCTGTACCTGGTCCACCAACTAAGAGAGTGTTTCTCTGGGAGATTTCATTTCTCTTGAGGTGTCTGAAGAGTGGTAATTCAGAAATGTTTTTGATGATATACTCGGCTCTAGTGGAGTCACTAGTTGGAATAAGTAGTTGAGAGAAGGCAATTTTCTTTGGTGGCACCCATTGTTCAGCCTCCCAGAGAGACCATTCTTTAGTGTTCTCATTAACATAGTAATCGAAAATAGATTCTTTGTCAACGGACATTTTTTGAGCTGAGATTGGTGGAAGTGGAGCACTTCTAGATTCAAGATATTTATGGAACTTTTCTCTATCATCTTGTTCAAGAAGACCACCATGAGACCAGCACAAGAATAAACCCAAAGTTTCTCAAAGTTAGCCTTAGTAACTGGTCTTTGAGCTTCAACATCTGGAGCAAGGAGAGATGTAAGGAGATTGAGAAGTTGAGTAATTCTAACAACTTCTGGAAGTGGCATCACATAGTGATAATCTCTGTTAAGTATAAGTTGCAAGTCCATTTTAAGGATGTACTTTTGTGTGAACTCTTCACACCATGCGGTTTCATCAGGGTTAGATTGGGTCTTGTCTTCAGTTCTATCTCTGCACCAAGTTTTAATAAGTGGTTCCCAGAAAAGATCAGTTGGTGATACGAAAATAATACCGCATCTTGATACAGTAGCTGGAGAAGCGTTGTTAAGATTCTCAACCTCGAACACCATCTTAGTGTTATCAGACATTGGGATTCTCTCATTGTTAGCAAGTGTAAGAATCTTGTTGTGATCAAGTACTGTGTTAAGGTTCTCAATCCAGATAGCATCGACTGGACCATCACAAACAATCCAAGTAATGTGCTTGTTGGCTTTAGCATTGCTCTTTTTCCAGATTTCAGAGAAGACTCCTGGTACCCATTCACCAACACCGTTAATAATACCGTAAAGTTGTGGTGTAGTGATGGCTTTTGGATTCATTCTTTGGAGTTTATGGAGGTTACCAAGTGCGTTTCCATCATCAGCAAGAAGGGTAAGAGATTTGGTTAAAGTGTCCATAATTGTGGTCTTACCAGATCCTGCAGTACCGCAAACCATGAATCCATGACGTACGATAGAGGTCTCATAAAGTTGGATAATCTTGATAAACCAATCTTTAACGTGTTCAAGATTGTTCTCGGCCATGAGTTTCTTGACCTTTTATTCAATTTCTGTGTAAACCTTGTTTGGAATATTAGTCTGAAGTGGGAAGATATCTCTTAGAAGTGATAAGAAAAGAGGAATATCTTGGGCAACGAACTTAGAAAGATTCATATCTCTCAATGTTCTACACATGATCATCTCTTCAGAAGTTCCGAGCTTTTCAGTTCTCTTGGAGTTACCAGCAGTTCTAAGAACGGAAAGAATGTTTCTAAGACCGAAATCATAATGTCTTTACTTGGAAAGTTGCTCCTCGCAAAGTTTATAAAGAATATTGAACTTATTAGAAAGAGGTAGGTTATCTTTGTAACCAACGGCGGCAAGCTTAACCATAATGATGACTTGTCTATCTGGGGTCATCATAGTAACACCTCTGAAGAGTACCTTGAGGTTTTCTGGAAGCTCTTGTCTACCAGCATAACCTGGGTTCATTGTGATAAAATAGGCGCAGGTTGAGATAAGCATAATTGGCTCCTCAGTATTTGGGAACATGAATCTCTTTAGACCTTGTTTCTTTGCAAGAGTGATTGACTCAACTTATGCAGCAATAAGGAAAGAGTTGGGAGAGAAATTCTGTTGAATTCATCGAAGCAGCCCCAAAGACCAGATTGGGAAACACCCTTGAAGATCTTAGCCATATCTCTATATTTGTGCTCATCAGAGCAGTTGGTGACGACGACATAGATACCAAGGGTACATCCGAGATCCTTGACTGTCTCAGTTTTACCGGTTCCAGCAGGACCAGCTGGAGCACCACCATAGTACATACCAAGGGCTTATGAAAGAGTAATGTAGCATTTATCTGTAAGACCTGTGATACAAAGTCTTTCTTTGGCACCGAGGAACTCATAAGCATATGTGAAAGCGACATCAGTGACGCAGATCATGCAATGTCCGGTATCAGTATCCCAGTAAACTCTCGTGTTCTTTTACCACTCGAAATCATTCTTGTCCTTGATCTTGTGTTGTTTGCACATTTCTTGGATTTCCAAGAAGACATCTCTTTGATGTACATGAATTGTAACAAGTGTTTCAGTCTTTTGTCTAACCAATTTGTTCATGTCTTCGAGACACATATTTGAAAGAGTTTCCATCATTCCAACGACATCTCTCTTCTTCTTCTCGAGTTCTTGAAGTTTTTCTTTCTGACTCTTTTCTAGGCATTCCTCGACTTTATCAGTCCAAAGTCTTTGGATACCAAGAAGAGCAATTTAAGATGGGAAAGCAGCGACAAAGTCCTTAAGTCCCATTGAGAAGCAGTCTTGGCAACCTCTTTGAGCGACACCTCTAACGGATCTCTGCATTTCGTTTTATACCTTGACTAACCATTCCTCAATGTTACCTTCAGCATGGACACCTTCATGAAGTTAGAGGCACTCCTCGAATTTTCCCATAACTTAATAGATATCAACAATAAGTCTTCTATCAGTGTCATCGAATCTTACTCTATTAATAGCAGCGAACAATTTCTCGAAATCATCTTGGACCATGTTTGGATCAGATCCAACGGAAAGAATCTTGAGTAAATCATCATTGGAGCAGAAATAGAATCTTGGGAAGACCATCTTTTTGGCCTCAAGATAGTTCTCTAATTTCTTTTGGCAGATCTCAAGACCATCTTGGAGTCCTCCAAGTGAGTTTCTAAGTAAGTCATTGGTGCAAACTTTGATGACGTTTTTGCCCTCAGCAGCTCTCTCCATAATCTTTAACCATTGGGTGTTAATCTTTTTGAACATCTTGGATTCAGTTGGCATCTGCTTAGCAATATCACCAGATGTGAATACAGATACGAGATTTGTCCAGAGAGTTTGAACCTTCAACCATCTTTCGACGGTATCAGAAACATCGGAGATAAGGCTCATTTTTTCAACAACGAGTGGCTTGAATGGCTTAACGTGTCTCACAGCATTAAACTGGTTAAGAAGCATCATATGTTCTTCAAGTTTTTCTTGGATATCTTGGATGTTTCCTCCAAGAATACATGGGGAATCGATACCTTTCCACATTTTTATTTCGAGCTCAGCATCTTCCCAATAGGCAATGACATCATTGTTAAGAGATTTCTCAAGCTTTTGTTCTTTATCAGCTCTCTCGGTAATATCTTCAATATCATCTTTGAATTTAAGAAGTGGAGCAGCCATAAGTTGTTCGAAATTGAAAGTTTCCTCTTTGTATGGAATGTCTTCCTTGGTAATTTCAATGATCTCATCCCAATGTCTATCTCTGATGGTTTCTTTGGCAAGACCTTCAACTAATGGAAGAATTTCGATCATGTCATCGATTTCTTGTTTAAGCTCTTTGTAGGCAGCCCATTGTTTAAGAGGTCCTGGAAGCTTAGCGCAATCTTTAGCGAATTGCTCAATAACTTCAACCATGTTTTTCATTTCTTCTTTGACTTCCAACCACTGGATGTCTTTCCATTTTCCAAGAGTATCCTTAACTTTAGAATAGAGATTGTAAAGCTTATCGAAAAGTTCGATCTGCTTTTTAGTCTCTTCAAGCTCTGGATATTGTTGGTTTGGAAGTCCGAAAAGGATTTCACCACCGTTGTAAGAGTTGAACTTTCTGTCTCTGATGAGGAACTCTTCTTGGAACATCTTAAGTCTATAAAGGGCAACCTTTGGTTCAATTCCTGGAACACCTGGACCGTTCTCAACGAAGTCTGCTCTAAAAGTGGTAACATCATCAACAAGGAAGTTAACTTTTTGGATCAAGTCTTTCTTGAACTGTGATTGTTGAGCAAAGAGACCGTCTTGGACCTCAGCGGCTTGCTTAACAAGGTTAGCCCAGTCTTTATCTAGGATAGAAGAGGCATCCATCTCATCTCCTTTTTGCTCTTTGTTCTCCATGTAGGAGCTATTCTCTAAGAGAGCAAACATATCAATGACTGGTCTGAAGTCGATATCGATTTCAGATTCCTTCTTTCTGATCTCCTCAAGAGCATGCATAACTTGACCGAGAGAATCAATATCCTTGGCTGGTTTATCGATTTTGAGTCTGATTTGTTTCATGTCATCGTTGAGAGTCTCAAGCATTCTGTTGGCTCTAACGTAGAGATCATGAGAGTATGCATCTTACCATGATCTGATTTTGGATTTTAAGCTTCCTTTGACGTTTCCGGTTTAAAGAGAAAGAGCGCCAATTTATTCAATTTATGGAACAGAGGCAACTTCATCTTGGAATTCAGAGAACTCATTGAGTTTCTCTTCGAAATCCTCAAGTTGTGGATCTGTGGCGTTGAATTTTTTGAGTTCTTGCTCTTGGTTCTTCTTCCATAACCAGTCAAATCTATTGAAACCGAGGAGGAATCTTCCAACACTGTTCTTTGTTCCTTGAATAGAACCAGTCAAAAGAAGAATAACCTTAACGATTTCTTTATCCTTAGCAATCCAGTCATAGAATGGCTCTCTGAGCTCTCCTGGTTGATCTTTTTGATTCCAGTTTTGAACATTCTTGGTTGATTTCAAAACATGAGAAGCAGCTCTATTGATGGCAGATTGGACTTCTGTAAGGGTTGGCTTAAGTGTGCAGTTTGCTTCACCACCAGCTGTTCCTTCAAGGTGAACATCAACCTCGAAGAATGGCTTCAAGATTTGCTTTGGCATGTTTCTTCTTCCACAAATTCTCTCTTTCATCTGGTTAAGTGAATATTTAGTGGCGTGGAGAAGGGCTTGATACATGGACCAGTTATAGTACTTGGACAACTTTTGAATTTCTTCAGCTGAGATTGGCTCAACATGTTGATCAAGTTGGTAAGAGCAGATGGTCTGGATGAGATCCTCAACAGCTCCTTCAACTTCGTAGTTCTTTGACTTAAGTTTCTCTGACTCTTCAGCGATCCATTCAGATTGCATCTCAACGAAATCATCAAGAGTATAGGTTTGAGCATCTTGAGGAAGGTTGACCAAAACAGTTTTAGAGAGACTCTTAAGGTTGTTCTCAATTCTGTTCTCCATGATATCATTGATGTTAATGATGAGTTGCTCAAGCTTAGCAAGACCTTGATGAACATGGTGGAGATATCCATCGATATTCATGGAAGTCCAGGTGAGGGTAACCATACCTGGTCTAAGTTTGTACTCAAGATCCTCAAGATGTGGGACAAGAAGAGATTTGGTATTTGGTCTGATCTTGTTTACGATTCTATCGTATTCCTTAAGAACAAATTGAAGCTCGTTGTTGTACATCTTGAATTTGTCTTCTTGAAGAAGGACGATCTTAGCGCTCTGAGGAATGTCGATTCCAATTCTGGAAAGGCACTTAGCTTCTCTGATGAGAGTAAGGATCTCAGAGTCGAAGTTGACGTAGAGTTTGTTGTTCTCTGGGTGTCTAATTATCAGAGTAGCTTACAATCCAGCTTTAGCTTTCTCAACTTCATGAGACCACTTCTATCTCCAAAGATACTCGAAGGAGAAGAGAGTGTAACCGATCTTGTTGTACATCTTAACGAATCTTCTGGACTCCTTTTGCTTGATGAGATCTTGTGGGAATTGCTCCATTGGTCCAGAGATTCTGTGGAAGAGATGTCTTGACCAGGTGATGGAACCAGAAACTGTTGGCAAGTTTCTGATAATTGGAGGGTTGTTCTTCCATTTCTGATATTGGTCCTCGATTTGGTGAATCTCGACACCATAGTTTTGGAACAAGATGGAGTATTTGGAGTTCAATCCATTTCTCAAGTTATCTCTGTGAAGGATACTCTTGAACTTTCTAAGGAGGTTCAAAGAGGTTTCAATGTTAGTAATAACCTCAAAGTTCTTGTCAATGTATTGTTGGAGCTCAGTTTCGACTGAAGATACATCAACCTTGAAGTTAACGAAATCTCTATCGAAGGTGTTGCTTGCAGAATCAAGAAGCTTGTGGTTCTTCTTCTTAAGCATGGTAACAAACTTGTAGAAGTTATCAAGAATTGGCTGGATGCCTTCCAAGTTGTGTTTCTCAAGAGTTCTGAATTGTTGAATAGTACCGAACAACTCAATCAGTTTGCTGACTCTTCTGCAGAACAAGTCAAATCTTCCGAAGATTTGGTTAGGTGAGAAATCGAATTGCTTTCGTTTTGGCATGTTCATAAGTCTCTCTTTGGTGAACTCGTATTACTTAAGGTAGGCTTGGTTAAGCTCGATGCAGCTTTGGAGAACCTCAATGAGCTCCTCTGGTGGATAAAGGTCATGGTCCCAAAGAACATCATCGTTTTAAGGGGCACCTTTCTTTCCTGTAATTCCGGACCTGATTCTTCTGAAGTTAAGAATGTTGAATTTACAGTTGGTGATCATCTGGTTGGTGATTTTAGAAAAAAGACCGGTCATTCTCTCGTTTGTGTTGTAATATCTAGCGATGGTATGGATCATCTTGATACTGTTCATCAAAGCTGGAAGGGTCTCTTTAATGGTTTCTGGATTTCCATCATAGAGTGGTTCAATGAACTTTTCAAGGGTTTGAAGATACTTAACGTTATCCTTGGCTTCATTCAAAGCTTCGGTAACTCTAAGCTCGATGGCTCTCCATCTTGAGGTTGCGAGGTAGATCTTGTCTCTTGGTTTTCCCATTTGCTCGGAAGTGTTTTGAGAAGCAGCGCTGAGAACGTTGTAGACGGTTCTGCAGTTCTTGCTTCTAAGCTGCTCTGAGATACCGGTGAGTTGTCTCATCTTTTGCTTCCAGTAGTCGAGCTCTTGTCTTGGATCGCTCTTCTCGTCTTTTTTCTCAACCTTCTCGGTTCCGTCAAGAGCTGCTGCGATTTGCTCGCTCCACTTGTTGAAAAGTTTCTCGAAGTCGTTGATCATCTCATTGGATGGAGCCTTTGAGCCATGAATGTTCTTGGCTTCTTGCTCCCATTGAGGTGGATACTCTTCAAGGTTGATGTTTTGAGAGAGAGACTTAAGAGCCTCTTTCAGCTCGTTAGCAAACTTCTCATAGTAAGAGGTGAACTCCTTTCTTTGGTCGTCCTCACATTTGCCCCAGTCATCAAGTTGTTCAACGAGTGGTTTGAAAATCTGGTTAATGATCGTGTTCAATGAGTAAACGGAGTGTTCACTGATCTGACCGAAAAGAACTGTGTTATCAGAGGCGTTCTCTTCTTTGACTTTTTTACCTGGCTCGAGGTTTCTAAGGAAGTAGCACCCCTTGCCATTGAGCTTTGTCTTCTCTCCATTGGAAATGAAGAACTCCTTTGGACTGTTGAAGTACTGGATATCTCCTGACTCGTTGATCTTGTAAGGTACCTGATAGTAAACGAATACACTATCTGATCCCTTTCCTGCGAAGAAATCTTCGAAGATCTGGGTGAATTATGGTAATCTGAAGACCTCGACAGCGTCGTATTCTTAGATACCAAATGAATCTGCGATGTTGGATGCCATCCAACTTGCTCTCTGTGAAAGTGCCATGCGTTGCAGTTACTTGTTTTCAAATAAACTAATTTAAAAATTAATTCCCCAG